>Ga0209754_1000445_pt1 | contig 59467 bp, 45 predicted proteins | sample MesohylBB_FD_187295 | JGI IMG/M metagenome (GOLD analysis project Ga0209754, IMG submission 187295) | Host-associated microbial community of the marine sponge Aplysina aerophoba from Gulf of Piran - sponge mesohyl, lysed by bead beating... | ecosystem: Host-associated > Porifera > Sponge >...
GTTCCTGAGCACCATCCCTCTCACCAGCGGGATCGTGGCGCAGGTCTTCGGCACCCGTTACATGGCCATGCTCTACGGCATCGTGTTCCTGGACCATCAGATCGGCAGCTTCATCGGCATCTGGCTGGGCGGACTGCTGTTCGACTACACCGGCTCCTACGACATCATCTGGTGGACCGGCGCCGGCCTCGGCGTGGTGGCGGCGATACTCCACTGGCCCATCGACGAACGGGCCCTCCCCAGGACGGCCGCGGCCGCGACGGCCGGCGCCTCGGCCCCGTAGTGTGATGTCCGGCCAATTCGCGTAGAATGTGCGGAGGATTGTTCGTTGTCGGCAAAGCGCGACGACCCGTAGGGGCGACCCGCGGTCGCCCTTCGCGCGACAACCCCTGAAAGGACTGGAACGACGTGGCGCTACTGATCCGGGCCGAAGACGCGGCCGATATCGTCACCATGGAAGAAGCCATCGACGCGGTGGAGGCCGGGTTCCGCGAGCTGGGCGACAACGCCGAGCTCAACGCCCCACGGCGCCGGGTCATGACCCGCGAGGGCGCCCGCGTGAGCGTGCATCCCGGGGGCGTCCCCAGCCTGGGCGGCATCGGCGTGCTGGCCCACTCGGAGTTCGTCGCCACGTCCAGGGAGAACCAGACCTACGACCACGCGGGGCGCCCATGCGTGGTGCTGTTCGATACCAGGGATTCTTCCCTCAAAGGGGTCCTGGTGGGCCGTTTCGGCGTCAAGGGCGTGCCCGCCACCCGCGCCACCCAACTGCGCACCTCCGCCACCAGCGCGGTGGGCACCCGCCACCTGGCGCGGGAAGACGCCGCCGTCCTCGCCCTCCTCGGCGCCGGCGCGGAGGCCCAGTACCACCTGCTCGCCTTCGCCGCCATCCGGAACTTCACCAAGGTGAAGCTCTTCTGCCGCACCCCCGAGACCCGCACGGCCTTTTGCGAGGAAATGCAGCCCCTGGTGTCCTGCGAACTGGTGCCGGTGGACAGCGCCCGGGAGGCCGTCCGGGGCGCCGACGTGGTCCTCACCGCCACCAACTCCAACGTCCCGGTGTTCGACGGCTCCTGGCTGGAACCCGGCGTCCACGTCACCTCCATCGTCGGCGGCAACGTCGGCCTCATGAACGCCGGCCTCATCAAGCAAAGGCGCCGCGAGATCGACGACACCACCATAGAGCGGGCCGACGTCATCGTCGCCAACTCCCGCGAGCAGGCCGTCCAGGACCAGCAAGGAGACTTCTACGAGCCCGTGGAAAAAGGCCTCCTCCAGTGGGACCAAGTCGGCGACCTGAGCGACCTCCTCACCGGCCGCATCCCCGGCCGCACCGCCTCCGACCAGATCACCCTGTTCAAGAACAACGCCGGACAGGGCGTCGCCGACATCGCCATCGCCAGCCGGATCTTCGTTCTGGCCAGTTCGAGGGAGATCGGCATCGAGTTCTGAGGGGACGCAGGGCTTGCCCTTGTCGCCGCGGACCACGAAGATGGGCGCCGCGGATCTCTCTGCGTCCGCAGCCTCCTCCATATTGTTCCGTCGACGTGATAAACTCTCCCGAATCGGGTGATCGCCCTGAATAGGTCAGGAGCTTCCGCCGCATGCAAAGCAACCCGTTCCTCCAGGAACCCGCCGCCAGCCGGAACAAACGCCAGCAACTGGACCATCTTCTCAGGGTGACGGCGCCCCATGAACGCGTGATTCTCGCCGGCGTCGGGCTGGCGTTGCTGGGGCTCATGGGCTGGGTGCTGTTCGGCACGGTTGTACGCACGGTTACCATCGACGGGGTGCTGATCAAGCCGGGCTCTCGGCATGAGGTGGTCTCGAACGAGCCCGGACACCTGCTGGAGTTCGTGGTGGCCCCCGGAGACCGTGTCAAGGCCGGGGATGCCATCGCCCGACAGAGCCTGCCGCGGCTGCAACGCGAGTTGGCCGCCCTGCGTCAACGCGTGGACCTGCTTGAATCGGGGACGCGCCAAACCGGGAACGAAGGCAATGTCACGGGCCCGCTGTTGCACTCGGCCCGGGTCGCGCTGCTGCAGACGGAAGCCCGACGCGCGGCCAGGGAGTTGATCGTCAGCCCGCACGAGGGTGAGGTCATGACGTTGCGAACCGCTCCAGGCGAATTCCTGGACTCGGGAGATGTGGTCGCGCAAGTCCGCGCTGTGGAAGAGGCGCCGCTTCAGGCGGTGTTGCGCGTGAAGCCACCCCAGGCGCACCGAATTCACCCCGGCATGAAGGCTTTGGTGGAGGTCGCGATGCCCGGCGGCGTCACGAGCGAGTTGCAGGGCGAGGTAGCTTTCGTGACCCCCGGACCGCTTCCGCGCTGGTTGGCTTCGTTGCCGCCCAGGGTCCCGGACTCCGCGTATCGAGTCGACATCGTCCTGCGCGGAGCCGCGCCTTCCCCTGTCCGGGACGGCGCTCCATGCCGAGTAAGCATCGTACTCGGGCGCCACTCTCCCGCCGCACTCTTCGACTCGGGGCGTTCCTGAATGTTTCGGTCCGGCCGGAAGAGTCCAGCGGGTTCGCGCGCGAAGCCCGCCAGCGGACCGGGAAGGCGGCGCGTGTTCACTCCGGTCCTCCTGCAAACGCATTCCACCGAATGCGGCGCCGCGTGCCTGGGCAGCGTGCTCGCCTATTTCGGCCGCTGGGTGCCCTTCACCGAACTGCGCGGCCGTTGCGAAGTCAGCCGCGACGGCTCCACCGCCGCCGGCATCTTGCGAGCCGCCCGGCACTATGGGCTCGAGTGCAAGGGCCGCAGGGTCACGGTGGCACAACTCAAGAAGCTGCCGTTGCCGCTGATCCTGTTCTGGGAGTTCAATCACTTCGTCATACTGGAAGGCTTCGACCAGCGGCGATTCTACTTGAACGACCCGTCGTCGGGCCGGCGCACCCTCTCCGAGGAAGAGTTCAGCGCGGGCTATTCGGGGATCGCATTGCAGTTCGAGCCCGAGGCGGAGTTTCAGCCCGGCGGCATGCGGCCCACCCTGCGACAGTACTTGCCCGTTTGGCTGCACGGCGCATCGGAGGGGCTGGCGTACGCGCTGGTGTGCGGGCTGTTGCTGGCTCTGCTGGCTCTGGTCATTCCCGCGGCAGTCGGCCTGTTCGTGGATCGCGTGCTGGCACAGCACGAGCCCTTGGGGGGATTGCTGGCCGGTGTGCTGGCGGCCACCGCCGTGGTGGTCTACGGGCTCACGTGGTTGAAGCAACGGTGCATGCAGCGCCTGGCCACGCGCATTTCGGTCATGGCGGGGAACCGTTGTCTGTCGCGGTTGCTGCGGCTCCCGGTGGACTATTTCAACCACAGACTGGCCGGCGAGCTCGCTTCCCGGATTCTCTCCATCGACCGGATCGCCAACGCCCTGTCGAACCATTTTCTCGGCCTGCTGATCGAAATCGCCATGAGCGCGGTGTTTCTGGCCGTCATGCTGACCTACAATCCGGCTCTCGCCTCGATCGTGCTGGCCTTGGCCGTGCTGAACATGGCGCTCGCGCGCACGATCACGCGCATTCGGACCGACAAGAGCCACGCGTTGCGGCGTGAACAGGGATTGCTGCTTGGCGTCGGCGCGTCGATGCTGGATCAAACGGACAACCTGCGGATGACCGCCGAGGACGACAGCTTTTTCTCCCGCTGGTCCGGCCATCAGGCCCGGGAGTTGGCCGCACGCCAGCGATTCTCCGAACTGAGCCACGTCAACGCGGCCCTGCCGGGCCTGTTTACGATTCTTGGCAACGTCGCGGTGCTGGCCTTCGGCGCGAGCCAGGTCATGGCCGGCGAAATGACCCTCGGCGCGCTGGTGGCGTTCTACATCGTCGCGACTCTCTTCCTGGCGCCCGTCGGACGTTTTGTCGAGTTCGCGGACGAGCGTCAGGCGTTCGAAACCGACATGCAACGCCTGGACGACATCACGGAAACATCGGAAGATCCGGGACTCACGCATCGTCCCCTGGCATCGGAGTCCATCGCCACACTGGACGGCCGGCTGCGACTGGCCGGGCAGGTGGAACTGCGCAACGTGACCTTCGGTTACAATCCGGGCCGGCCGCCGTTGATCAAGGGTGTCGACCTGGTCATCAAACCGGGACAAAGGGTCGCGGTCGTCGGTCCGAGCGGATCGGGGAAATCGACGCTGTCGCGTCTGGTGGCGGGAGTCTATCAACCCTGGTCCGGCGAGATCCTGTTCGACGGCCGGCCACGAAACGAGATTCCGGACGAAGTGCTGTCGCGGTCCCTTGCGATGGTGGACCAGCACGTCGCCCTCTTCTCCGCCACCGTGCGCGAGAACATCACCCTGTGGAACCCCGCCGTTCCCGACGATGACGTCATTGCTGCGGCCCGCGACGCCCGCATCCACGACGAGATCCTCAACCGCCCTTTCGGATACGCCACGCCGGTCCAGGAAGACGGCGGCAATTTCAGCGGCGGCCAACGGCAACGGCTGGAAATCGCCCGGGCGCTGTCGGGCAACCCGACGTTGCTGATTCTCGACGAGGCGACGAGCGCTCTCGACGCCGCCACCGAGGAATCCGTCGACGACGCGCTTCGACGCCGGGGTGTGAGCTGCCTGATCGTGGCGCACAGGCTGAGCACGGTGCGGGACTGCGACGAGATCGTTGTTCTCGACAAGGGGGAGGAAGTGCAGCGCGGCACCCATGACCGACTGATGGCCGACGAAGACGGATTGTACCACCGGCTGGTCCGGGAGGGCTGATGGAGACCCCGGAACCCTGCTCGCTCGCCCACCTCGCCGCCGAGTCCGGAACCGCCGTCCCCTGCGCCGGCAACTTGCCGGTGGAGACGGACGATCCGCGGTTCGTCTGGTTCGTCGAGGCAGGCGCCGTCGACCTGTTCATGGTCGAACGCCGGAACGGCGTTCAGCAATCGACACCGTGCCACTTGCTGCGCGCCGATGCCGGCCGTCTCCTTCCCGGCGTCGCATCCCAGCACGAAGACACCACCCTGGGCCTTGTCGCCAAGGGGTTGCCGGGCACGGTGCTCCGGCGGCTTCCGGCGGACGGGCTGACCGCCACACGGGATGCGGAATTGGCGGCGCACGTCGATGCATGGCTCAGGGACGTCTCCGCTTTCCTGTCCCGGGACGTCGCGCCGCTGCCGCGGCTGGACATGACCATCGAACCCGGACAGGCACCCACGGCGGGAACCGGCACGCTTTCGGCGCGACAGGGGGTCGCGTGGGTGTCCGCGCTGCCGCCGAATGTCGCACTGTTCATGGACCTGATCGACCCGGCCGGCAGCAAGGGCGACGACGCCAACCCGATACCGCTCACCGCCGGCAGCTGGCTCACCCTGATGGAACCGGCGCGGCTTTCCACGCGGTCTTCGCAGGCTCTTGCCGAAGAGCATCTCCTGTTGCCCGCGCTGGCCAACTTCCATGCCGTGGTGTTTTCCTTGGAGCGCCTCAACCGCCGTTTGGCGGTCGTCGACCAGGCCAACCTGGATCGGGCTCGGGCAACCAACCGCCGGGTGGATGAGGAGAGTGCCCGCCGGCGCCTGTTCGACCTTTACGGCCTGTCCGAACCCGAGGACGCCGGCTCGAACGGTTCAGCGCTGCCTGAAGCCCTGCGGATCGTCGGCCGTCATGAGGGCATTGCCTTCAACTTGCCGGCGGCGACGGACGCCACCGGCGCCGCCCCACCCCTTGCGGACATCCTGGCGGCGTCCGGGGTGCGCGGCCGGCGAGTGCGTCTCGCTGGGGAAGACAAGTGGTGGACCGGCGACAGCGGCGCAATGTTGGCGTTTCGAGCCGACGACGACCGGCCCGTGGCCTTGCTGCCGGGCTCGCTGGGACGTTATTGGGAGGTGGATCCCGACACCGGGCGTCGCGCCCGGGTTACCGCCGAAAGCGCGGAATCGCTCCGCGCCGACGCATGGGTGTTCTATCGGCCGCTGGTCACCGCCAGCGCCGGGCCGCGGGACCTCTTCCGGCTTGCCAGCAAGGGTCTGGCCGCCGACCTCGGCCGTTACGTCGCCACCGGGCTGTTGGGGGGGCTGATCGCGTTGCTGCCCGGGGTGGTGCTGGGCTTCATCGCCGCCCAGGTCATTCCAGACGGCGAAACCGGCCCGTTGTACTCGGTCACCGGGATACTGGCGGCGGCGGCCCTGATCGGGGCACTGCTGTACGTGCTCCGGGGAATGGTGCTGATGCGCCTGGAAGGACGCGTCGCGTCCCGGATCGAGGCGGCGTTCTGGGACCGCTTGCTCCGCCTCCCTCTGAGCTTCCTGCACCGTTATCCGGCCGGCGACCTGGCGTTGCGGGGAATGACGTTCCGGAACCTGCGCGACGCTGAGCAGGGCATGGCCACGGACGCCTTGATGTCGATCGTGTTCCTGTTGCCCGCCTTTCTCCTTATTTTCTTCTACAATGTCACGCTGGGTGTCGTCACCGCCGCGTTCGGGCTCCTTTCACTGGCCGTGACCGTCGTTCTCGGTCTGCTGCAGATATCGCACCACGGCCGGGTGATTCAAATCGTCCAACGTCTGGCCGGCCGCCTGTTCCAGCTCATCAAGGGTATTTCCAAGCTGCGGGTCGACGGCGCGGAGGGATCGGCATTCGCGGTGTGGGCGCGAGATTACCGTGAACAGAAACACGCGGAGTTGGAGCTCCGCGCCCGCGAAGCGCACCTGCAGGCGCTCGGCGCCGCGCTGCCCTTCCTTGCCGGAGCCGTGCTGCTGGCGGCCACGCTGCCGGACCCGGAAACCCTCGCGGTTGGCGACTTCCTCGTGGTCTACGCCGTGTTCATGGTGTTTCAGACCGCGGTGGTACGCCTCGGCACATCTTTCAGCGCCGTTGCCGGCATGACGCCGGCCCTCGATCAGATCCGACCGTTCCTTGCCGAGCCCATGGACACCGAAGCCGGTGGTGAGTCGGTAGGCGCCCTGGGCGGCGAGATCGTGTTCGATCACGTCTCCTTCCGGTACGATCCCGATGGTCCCTCTATCCTCGACGATGTATCGATTCACGCCCGCCCCGGCGAATTCGTTGCCATCGCCGGCGAGTCGGGAGGCGGCAAGAGCACGCTCTTCCGCCTGGCCCTGGGGCTGGAACAACCGTCGGCCGGAGCGGTGTACTACGACGGGCGCGACCTGAAACACCTCAACGTCAAGCAAGTGCGCCGGCAGATCGGCGTGGTTCCCCAGGAAGTGCGGCTCCATCCGGAAGACCTGTGGGACAACATCGCCGGAGGCCACGACGAAACAACCGCCGAGGACGCGTGGCGCGCAGCGCGTCTGGCGGCCGTCGATGGCGAGATCGCGGCGATGCCGATGGGGATGTTGACGCCGGTAGGCGCCAGTGCCAGCGTCACATCGGGAGGCGAGAGCCAGCGCATCACCATCGCCCACGCGCTGATCCGCAAACCCCGCATCCTGCTGCTGGACGAAGCCACCAACTGGCTCGACAACGACAGCCAGGCGCGGATCGTAGACAACCTCGCGCAGCTCGACTCCACACGAATCGTCATCGCCCACCGGCTCTCCACCCTGCGCCAGGCGGATCGTCTCTACGTGTTGCAGTCCGGAAGGGTCGTCCAGGAAGGCACCTTCGAGGAACTGGCGGCGACGGAAGGCGTATTTCGCGACTTGGTTCGCCGGCAGATGGCTTGAGCCTACCCTCCACCAATCGTAGTGGGATGGGGGGGAAGGTCAGCTTGTACCAACGACCCCAGCAAACCGTTCACAAAAAAATCTATATTGATATCAAAGTTAGTGTTGAATTTCGCCGTTCAACTTGATAGAAACTATTTCAAAAGATTCTCGTGCTAAAAATGAGGAGGGTATGTCATGAAGGAGTTTACACAAGCGGCGATGCAGTCCGCGGAGGAAATGCAACGCAAGCTCATAGACAAGGCGGTGGAGGACCTCGACTTCCGCCAACAGCTCCTGTCGGACCCCAAGACCGCCATCCGTGAAGAGCTCGGCGTGGACCTTCCGGAAAATGTCGCGATCCATGTGCATGAGAGCGACATGAACACGGTGCATCTGTCCCTGCCGGCCGGCCAACTGGACGAGGAACAACTCGAGGCCATCGCCGCCGGCCGCTGCTGCTGCTGAGCCAGCCACGACCGCTACCGGCCCAGCCGGAAGTGGTTGTACAGCCGTGCAAAGGGAAGGTGGCCCTTGACGGCAGGCGCGTCCGTAGACATGCCGTGTCGGCAGGGTCACCTTCTCATGCGTCGGCTCTCCGCGTGCTGCAGGCTGGATACGGCTTGTAGTTGACGGATCTTTCTGATCTGTTTGCGCATAGTGGCCTCGGCTATGGCAAGCAAATCTGGCGTCTCTTTTCAACACTTCGAAAATCGTTTCGGCGAGTGGGTCGTGGCCGCCCGCTGGCCGGTCATCGTCTTGACCCTGGTCCTTGTGGCCGTGGCCGCCGGGGGCGGCGCCTTCCTCAAGTCCTCCACGGACTACCGGATGTTCTTCAGCCGGGACAATCCCCAGCTCCTGGCGTTCGAATCACTGGAGAATACCTACGAGAGGAGCGACAACGTCCTCTTCATGATCGCTCCGGACGACGGCGACGTCACTTCGGAAAGGGCGTTGGCCGCCGCCATCTGGCTTACCGAGCGCGCATGGCAGACGCCCTACTCGACACGGGTCGATTCCATCGCCAACTTCCAGCAAACCGTAGCGGACGGCGACGACCTGTCCGTCCGCGACCTCGTGGACCCGACGAAGCTCGACGACGCGGAGGAACGATCCCGTATCCGGGCAGCGGCTCTGGCCGACCCTCGGCTGGCGGGGAACGCCGTGGCCAGGGACGGAGCCGTGAGCGCCGTCAACGTCACCGTGAAGCTGCCCCAGGAAGACGACGCGGCCAGGATTTCCGAGGTTGTCGCATTCGCGCGCAGCCTTCTCCATGAAGCCGAAGCCCGTTTCCCGGGCATTGATTTCCGTCTCGTCGGGACGGTTGTCCTCAACCAGGCCTTTGCGGAGGCAACCGCGGCCACCACCCGGACCGTCCTCCCCGCGTCCTTGGCCATCATGGCGCTGATCCTGGGCGTCCTGACCCGGACCCTGGCAGGGGTGGCGGCAACGGGGCTGGTCATCGTCTTCTCCGTGCTCGCCACCATGGGGCTGGGGGGCTGGGCCGGCATTCCGCTTACACCGACCACGGCCGCAACGCCGATCATCGTGCTGACGGTGGCGGTGGCCAACTGTGTACACCCGCTGGTGACGTTGTTGCACCGGTTGCAGGCCGGGGATTCGAAACGCGCGGCCATCGTCGAATCCATCCGGCTCAACCTGTATCCGGTCTTTCTTGCGAGCGTGACCACGGCCCTCGGGTTCCTGACCATGAATTTCTCCGAGGTACCGCCCTACCGCCACCTGGGAACACTGGTTGCATTGGGTGCCGGCATCTCCTTCGTGCTCTCGGTCTCGTTCCTGCCCGCGCTGGTTTCGCTTCTCCCGGTGCGCTCGCGGGCGGCCGGAAAGGGTCACGACCCGGTCATGGCCGCCGTCGCGGAGTTCGTGGTGCGCCGCCGTACCGTTCTACTGTGGGGCTCGGTGGCGGTGGTCCTGGCACTGGCGGCGGCCGTGCCGCGTAACGAGTTGAACGACGTGTTGACGAACTTCCTCGACGAGAGCGTCGAGCTGCGCCAGGACATGGACTTCCTGGACAAGCGCCTGAGCGGCAACACGGTGCTCGAATACTCGCTGGTATCGTCCGGGCCCGGGGATATCGCCGAGCCCGCCTTCCTGACGGACGTGTCGGCCTTCGCCGATTGGTACCGCGCGCAGCCGGAAACGCGGCACGTCCGGGTCATCAGCGACACCTTCCGGCAGCTCAACAAGAGCATGCACGGCGGCGACCCGGCCGCCTACCGGCTCCCGGAGAGCCGCGAGCTCGGTTCACAATACCTGCTGCTCTACGAGCTCTCGCTTCCCTTCGGCCTCGATCTCAACAACCAGATCGACGTCGCCAAATCGGCGACACGCATGACGGTGACCGCGAAGACCCTCTCCACGCGGGAAGTGCTGGAACTGAACGCGCGCGCGGAAGCGTGGCTGGACGGCAATACACCGCACATCACCCGGGTCGAGAGCTCGGGAGTCGCGCTGATGTTCGCCCACATCGGGCAGCGCAACATCCGGGCCATGCTGCTGGGAACGACCATCGCGTTCCTCGGCATCTCGGTCCTGCTCATTGCCGCCTTCCGTTCGCTGCGGCTCGGGCTCGTGAGCCTCGCGCCGAATTTCATCCCCGGGTTGATGGGGTTCGGCATCTGGGGGCTCGTGGTGGGAGAAGTCGGACTCGCGCTTGCGGTCGTCATGGCCATGACCATCGGCATCGTGGTGGACGACACGGTGCACTTTCTCGGCAAGTACCACCGCGCGCGGCGCGAGCAGGGCTGCGCTCCCGACGACGCGGTGCGCTACGCGTTTCAGGAAGTCGGGCGCGCCATGTTCACCACCACGGCCATACTGGTGGCCGGCTTCCTGGTCCTGGGCTTTTCCGAGTTCTTTCCCACCGCGCAGATGGGCCAGCTCACGGCGATCGTCATCGCGCTTGCGTTGCTGGCGGATCTGCTGTTGCTCCCGCCCCTGCTGATGGCCGTGGACCGAGGCCCGACGGCCGGCAACACACGGGAAGGTACGCCATGAATCGCGCGAACGAGGGCGATCCGGGGACGGAAGCCTCCCTCAGCGGCTACTACGCTGCGTTGACGGACCCTTTGGTGAAGTTCAGCGGCGACCTGCGGATGTGGCACTTCGGGCTTTGGGGGCCGGACACGGCCAACGAGCAGGAAGCGTTGCTGCGCTCCAACCGGACTCTGGCGCACGGGTGCGGCCTCGCCCCGGGACGGCAGGTTCTGGACGCGGGCTGCGGCGTAGGCGGTACGGCCATCGCCATGGCCGAGTCGTACGGCGTACGCGTCACCGGCTTGACCAACTGTGAGCCGCACCTGGCGGTGGCGACGGAGCACGCCCGCCGGCGCGGCGTCGGCCACCTGGTGGAGTTCCGTCACGGCGACTTCATGGACCTGCCGTTCCCCGACGACTCTTTCGACGCCGTGTTGAACCACGAATCATTCTGCTACGCGCCGGACAAGCTCGCCTATCTCCGCGGCGTGCACCGGGTGCTCAAGCCGGGAGGGCGCTGGCAGGCCCTCGAAGGCCTGCTCAGCGGCACGCCGCTCTCGGAGGAACAGGAAGCGGTCCACGTCAGCATGCAACGAGGCTTCCACATGCCGCCCCTGGCATCGTGGCGCGATGTGCTCGCAACGCTGGAGCAGGCGGGCTTCGAGGGCATGCGGGAACGGGACCTGGCGTCGGAAGTGGCGCCGTCCACCGAGGAGACTCGCAAGCGGTGGTTGCTGTTCGTGTTCATGAGCCCGCGGCCGCGGCCGGAGTGGACAGCGTACCACGAGTTCATGGGGGCCGCCGTCGACTTCGACCGGGGGCTGCGGGACGGAGCGTTCACGTACCGGCTGGTGTCCGGCGCGAAGCCGGCGCGTTAGTTGGTTGGCCCTGCGCCCAAGAGCACATTAACAGGAAGACGTAGCCGTTGACCTGTTGAACACGGTCCTCGGCCAAGACCAGCTTGAAGTGGTGGATGCGCTGCAACACCACGAACGGCCCCGACCGGCCGAACAGGGTCTTGGCGCCGGATGACCATGCGGCCAGTTCCGACAGTTTCTGGGGGGCGGCCAGGCCTTCCGCGCACAGACCGTCCATCAGGCCGGTCCAGTACCCCTTGTCCTTGAACCAACCCTGTTGGTCGTACATCCTGTTCTGGGAAAAGACGTGCAGCTCGAGCGTCGGTCCCACCCCGCCTGCGTTCACCTCGAAGTGGACGCCCAGATGCATGTGGTCCAAGGCGCGCCTGCGCTCGAGGCGCGACAGGACGGCGGCGACCATCGCCGGCCGGCCGGGCCAGCCGGCACGTTCCAGAAATCCCGTGACGTCGGGCGCCGTGTCGAAACCCAACATCGTAAGCCGAATCCCCTCTCCGCTCGACGGCAAGGCGCCAATGGCGCCGATGCGCGCACCGGACTCCAGCGCAAGGTAGGCCCGCTCGACGTGTCGGCGTTCAGCGGCGTCCGGCTCCCGGCGGGTGGCGGCGTTCATGGCGTCGAGCGCCAGACCGAGATCCGGCAGGCGCTGGCCGGTGCGGTCACCGGTCAGCGTCGGTCGAATGGGATACAGGAAGATCCCCGTATCGCCGTGCGTGGGCTGCGTCGAATCGATGTCGTATTCGAGCAACACCCGGTCGCCCACCACGCGCCGAAGAGGCGATTCCTCCGGGCCGGTTTCACCCAGCAGCGAGGCGATACCCACTGCCGCGGGGTCCGCGTTTCCGGACCGCCCCCGGTTCACGAAGAAAGCCGCCGACCGGGTCCCGCCCACCAGCGAGACGCCGATATCCGCTGCCGGTCGGGAGTCATCCAGCGGAAATCCCAACCAGAGCGGGAAGCCCGCCAGCGTGGGAGGCAAGTCGCCGGCACGCTCCACCAGCCTTTCCCATCCGCGGCCTCGGATCAGCAGCGGGGAAAAGAGGCCCTTGATCCGCTCAAGCAACTCTCCCAGGGAACCGGCCTCGCGGAGAAGGCGTTCCTCGTTGGCACTCCACTGGTCTTCAAAGCTCATGGCTGGCCGGTCGCCGGCTTCCATACACCGGGTTCACCCGCGCTTCGGGAGATTCGCCGTCGCCATCGCCGCCACCAACCGATCGGGCAACCGGCAACGGAGGTCGTCGATCATCGCCGCGTCGAGCAGCAGCACGAACGGATCCACTCGCCACTTCCGGACCATGCCCGGCGCCAGCTCGCCGACGGCCATGTGGAGCCGGCGCTTGTAACGCAGCCACGGCAGCAGCCCCGCCGTCCGTTGCTCGGGAAACCCGAGCCGATCCGCTACATCGTCGCCGAGAAGCGCGCGGGAGACCCGATACCCGTGTTCCACCATGGAACGCTTGGCGTCCCGATCGGTCAACCTCGCCACCTCCGGCAAGGCCCACACCAAAGCGTTCGCGATCAGCGACGATACCTTGTCGGGCGGCGGTTCGCACAGGTGCGCGATCCGCGACAACTCGACGGTTTCGGCCTCGTCGCCGTCGAACAGCAACGCCTCGGGCGTCCCGATCAGCCACGATGCGTAGCGCCAGATCTGCATGAGACCGGCCCGGGCTTCGTCGTTCAGATCCGCCCCGAGCCGCTCGGCGTCCCGGATCATCGACGCGGAGAAGTTGGCTGACGCCAGCGCCAGGTTCGCGGCGCTGATGGGCGCGCCATGGACTGCTTCGTCCCATTGGCCCGAGGTCCGGAGCTGCCGCCTGATCCGAGCGTGCATCAGCCGGATGCGGACGGAGAACTTCCAGCCCTCTCCCGCACGTTCGAGGGAGTTCGGCAGCATGATCATCTCGATCATGTACCGGATGTTCTGCCGAATTCGCTGCAGGCCCTGCTGGGTCGTGACCCGCCCGCTCATGAAGAACACCTTGCTCATCAAGCTGGTGAAGTTTCGCAAGGTGACCACCACGAACGCGGCGGTGAACAGGTCCAGATGCCGTTGGAACGCATGGCGGCCCGGAAGGACCGCGTCGCCGTCGAACCACCCCGGCCGGCTCTCGACCTCTTCCAGGAAATCGCGCAAAGGCCGCGGCGCTCCCGTGAGAGCCTTCGTGTCCTGCTCCATGGCGGCATCGACGAATCGTTCGCCCTCTCGGTGACCCAACGGCGCCAACGCCTCGATGACGGCATCGGCCGGCGGATCGTCGACCACCGTGTGCCGGATATACTTCGCCGCCAGATCCGGACGGAGCGCGGACGCCTTCTCGTATCCGGCCCGATACGCCAAAGGGATTACAAACCCGTCCATGCCAACCTCATGATTGCAACCTTGACAGTTCCGAAAGACCGCCCGCAAGGCGGACAGGAGCTGCGTCTATTCGGGCTTCAACGCACAATACCGCCCGAGCTCGAAACATCCGCTTTGCCACGCCACGTCCAGCACCTGGAATTTTTCCATCAAACGGCGGAGCTTGGCCGGCAACAGGCCGCAGAACTCCAGTCCTCTGAGAATCTGGTAGTTGTTCTGGACGAGCCGCTGGTTGTCCACGTCCTTTCCGTTAAAACCCTCGAACTCCAGGACCGTAAGGCCTGCATCGCGCAACCTCCGGCTATAGGTGGAACGGCTCTCCAGGCCTGGTATCGCCCACGGTTCATACATCGGCCGTATGTACTTTTCGTGCTGATCGACGGTCAATCCATCGCGCATCAGCCAGTCCGTCGCCACGATCCGCCCTCCGGGTTTGAGGACCCGGCGGACTTCGCGAAGGAATCGTTCTCTATCGCTGTAGTGGCAGGCGCTTTCGACGTTGACAACGGCGTCGATGGAATCCCCGGCGAACGGCAGAGCGAGGGAACAGTTCCCATACTCGAGGTCGATCCGGTCCTCCAGACCCGCATCTACGACCTTCTTCTCGGCTATCTCCAACTGCTTCCGGCTCAGGTTGACGCCGGTAACCATACAACCCTTTGTCTTTGCGAGATAGATGGCGGTTCCACCGATCCCGCAACCCGCGTCCACTACGTGATGGTCCTCCCCGATCAGGGCCGGGGCGACCATTACGTCGATCATGCGTTCCAGGCCGCGCTCGAACTCCGCCGACCCTACGAGAGGCTCGCCTTTCTCAGGACATTCTCCAGCCTCGAACAATCCGAAGTGAAGGTGATCGGGATTCCATGACTTCATGTAGAAATCCACGGTCAGTTCGTCGAAGTGGCTCGCGACCGCGCGATCTTGTGCCGAGACGCCCGATTCGTCGTGGTGGTCCAAACTCAGCACCTCCTTGGAAGGGAGTTCGCCCTCTGAGGGAGTGTCAGGCCTTCTGCCCCGCGGCCACTTCGTCCTTCGACCGCACGCACATCATCAAAAAGAAAACATAGCCCTTGGCCTGCTCGACCCGATCCCCGGTGATGACAAGCTTGACGTGATGGATGCCCCGCACCAGCATGAACGGGCCGGACCTGCCGAACAACGTCGTCGATCCCGTGGACCATCTGGTCAGTTCCGTCAGCTTCTCCGGAAGCGCGTATCCCTGCTCGCCGATGACGTCGATGATGGCGGCCCAGTGCCTTATGTCCTTCAGCCATTCATTATCGTGAGGGAACAAACTCAGTCCCATGGACGGTCCCACACCACTCGCGTCGACATCGAGGTGGACCCCCATGTAGGCGAAGGCCGAACGCTCCTCGAAGGCCGCTACCGTAGCCCCGGCCACCGCGCCCTCTCCCGGCCAGCCGGCGCGTTCCAGGAACGCGACCACGTCCTGTGCGTTCTTGAACCCCGTAGCGGCAATCCGAATAGCCCTTTCCCGTGACGGAAAGGTGCCCACCGCCTTGATGAGGGTGTCCGGTTTCAACTTCCGGTACACCTCCTCGAGCTGCCGTCGTTCGGCGGCGTCCGGGCTCCAACCGCTGGCATGGACCAACGCGTCGTGAACCACGCCCAGCTCCCGAAGGCGCCGGCCGTCGCCGGCGATCACGTCTTCAACGGGATAGAGGAACACCCCGGGATCCTGACGCTCGCCGTCCGGCGCCGGATCGATGTCGTACTCGAGCAGCATCTTCCGGCCGACCACACTGCGGAGAAAGGAGTCTTCCCGATCGGTCTCGTCCAACAGCCAGGCAAGCCCCGCCGCCGATGGCTCCGCCTCTCCGGACCGGTTCCTCTCCTGGTAGAACGCCGCCGACCGGCTCTCGCCAACCAGCGAAACGCCGAAATCCGCTCTCGGGCTCGGATCCTGCAACGGCAGCTCGAACCCGAACGGGAAAGCCGCCATGGTCGGAGGTGACTCCTCCGCGCGTTCCAGCAGGCTCTCCCAGTCCTGGCCGTCGATCAGGCGAGCGGAGATGTGCGGCCTGATCTGCGTCAGCAGCTCCGCCATGGAACCCGCTTCGTGCAGAAGGCGTTCCTCGGTAGCGGCCCAGTCTTCCTTGATGCTCATGGCTTCCGGTCCTCCACCCCCCGCTCCTCACCCGATGACCGGAGCGGGGTTGATCTCCTCTTCCGTAAGCGGACTCTCCCGGAGGCCCATCTCCACCGGCACGTCGTACAGACGGCCCGGCGCGAAACGTTCCCAGTAATGGCGCAGGCCGGGCACGATGACCCTCGCCACTGGCATGCCGATGTCGGGCCGGGTCTGATCCAGCACCAGCAACTCCATGCCCTTGGCCTCGACCCGCGCGCGGCACTGCTCGACGTCCTCCCTCACGTCGGCGGTGTCGGGAACGGGGTAGTCCGCCTTGCCGCGCGGAGCCCCGCCCGGCGCCGGCGCCAGATAGGGATGATCCGCGAGCGTCGCATTCCGCCACCACCACAGGCATTGCGGATCATCCACCTGGTATCCGGCGCCGCCGCTCCCCGACCCCTGGACCCAGTTGAGGAACTGGTTCATTTCACACACGGCGCGCAACGCGGCGATGTGGGGGTCGGTGTGCGCGCCGGCTCCGTAGATGATGTCCTCCTCCTTCTTGTCGGTCCGGCGCGAGACGGCGACGAAAACCGGAATGCCGAGATCGCCGGTGGCGTCCAGCACCCACATTTCGCGCCGCAGGCCGCAGTAGTAGCCGCCGGCCGCCCCCAGGTACTCGTCGCCGAAGCTTTCCAGGTCCACGCCGGGCAGGCGCAGCCGATTGTACCACCAGATCGCGAAAGCGTCGCGTTCCACCAGCTCGAAGAATCCCTGCAGGATCGCTTCTTCCAGCGTATTGCCGGCGGCACAACCGTTCGAATCCGCGACGAACTCGGTGGGCGCCCGCGGCTCGGGCGACAGGCCGTAGTAGAGCATGGACGTCGGCAGGTACCGATGGCGTTCCTGGGTCAGCGACCACACGGGCGACCAGTCCATCTCCGCTTCCGGATCGAGACGTGGCGGCACCACGTTGTAAGGATGGTCGCCGGCGTTGATCTGCGCCGCATGGTCCAGTTGCCGGTCGCTGAAAAGCTGGACGTCGTTCGGGTGGATGGCCCGTGATTCCCCGGCCTCGACGAAATCGGCGAACCGTCCGCGGCGGCGGATCTCGTCGCCATGGAACGCGCCGGAGTAGCGCTCGAGGGCCTCGCACAGGGCGCTCGCCTCGGACTGGCTCGGCGTGCTTCCCTTGCCGGCGCTCTTGGTCCGCAGGCTGAGCCGAAGCAGGCTCAGCGTCCGGGTCCTCAGCGCGATGTTGCTCCCGGACCAGTGGACGTGCAGCCAGGGATCGGCCTCTTCCGTGGTGCGCGTCAGCCAGGTCACGATGCCGCTGACGGGACTGATCAAATGACGGAACCTGGCGAGGGTCTCCTGCGGAGAAACCGAGCGCACGCCGCCGCTGTTGCGGACGCCTTTCGGACTCGGCCGCAGCCGCACCGGAACCGGCGGCCGGTCGGCGCGGAACAAGCCCGGGTCGCCGCAGGTGGAACACTGCGGACGGCGCACGACCGCGTGGTGCTCGCTCTTCAGGTGAGCGACGTCCACCGAGACGGCGTGCTCGTGGAGCGGCGCGGTTTCCTCCAGCACCAGCCATTTGGCGACCTCCATCGCCACGAGTCCGTACACCGCTTCCAGAACCGCCGGTTCGGCCACGCACGGACGGAAGGCGGCCTCATCGCCGGCAAGGTTGCGCAGGAAATTGTGGATCTCGTGGTGGGCGCGCAGGCGGTAGGCGAGGCAGGCCCAGCACGGCCCCTGGTCGGCCGGCCGGAAGACCGGGCCGAACAGCGGCTCCACGCCCTTCGGCCGCACCAGCACCCACGGTGTGCCCGAGGCGATCCGGCGCTGGTTGACGCCGGCATGCCGGGGGTCGAGATAGTCGTCGCAGACCCGCACCGACAGCGCCGGGGCATCTCCCGACACGGCCACGCCCATGGCCTCCAGCCGGCGGGCCAGGCCTCCGTCATCGCCGGAGAGCGCCACCGCCGATGCCCGCAGGCGTTCCTCGGCCCACCGGGGAGAGGCGCCCAGCGCGCACCAGAACGCGGCCGCCCCCCGTTCCATGGCATGGTCGCCCGAAACGACGTATCCCCTGGACGCCAGGGAAGCGAGTTGTGCCTGAACGGCGGATTCGGAATGCGCGCCCGCCAGGGCGGCGATGACGTCCCCGCGCGAGCGGCGGCCGTCGAGCAGCGGCAGGAGATCGGCATGCATCCGTCCGCCGAGCAGCGTGTTGAAGTTGTCTGAAACCAGGAGCATCTTGCCGTCGCCGATGTCGCGGAATTCGAGATGCGGCGCCAGCATCGGCGTCTCGACGCGGCCGCGGTCGGCGGCGGTGGTCCTTTTCAGGATTCCCGTATACGTGGACGGAGGCGGCTTCTCGCCCATACCGTGCCCTCGCTAACGAATGTCCGCCGGCGCATAGCCGTCGGGCATGCCCTTGACGGAAAACACGATCTGCCAGATCTGGTTGACCCGTGACCGGAGGCCGCCCGCGGCGCACAGCAGAAAGTAACGCCACATGCGAAAGAAGCGCTCGTCATATTGGTCCTGGAAACCGTCCCACGCGGCGGCCAGATTATCGTGCCAGCACATGAAGGTGCGGTCATAGTCCTGGGGAAAGCTGTGCCAGTCCTCCATCAGGAGCACGTCCTGGGCGGCCTCCATGAGCTGCTTCGCCGACGGAACGTCGCTGTCAGGGAATATGTACCGCTTGACCCACGGGTCCGTATTGACGGCGCGGCTGTTGGTGCCGATGGTCTGCACGAGGTGCAGCCCTTCCGGGGCCAGGCAGCGACGCACATGTTCCAGGTAGGTCTTGTAGTGCTTGCGGCCCACGTGCCCGATCATGTCGATGGAGTAGACCCGGTCGAATCGTTCGTCCACCTCGCGGTAGTCCTGCCGGCGGATCTCCACCGGAAGGCCGGCGCACAGGTTCCGCGCGGCTTCGTATTGGTCCAGGGAGGGGGTGACGGCAACGCCGGAGACCCCGTATTTCTCGGCAAAGTAGTGGATCGCGCCGCCCCAGCCGCAGCCGATGTCCAGCACCCTCATGCCGGGTTCGAGCTGCAGCTTGCGCGCGATCAGGTCCAGCTTCCGGTCTTGCGCCTCGTCGAGCGTCCCGGCGTCCTTCCAGTAGGCGCAACTGTACATCATGCGCTCGCCGAGCATGGCTCTGAAAAGGTCCAGGCCGAGTTCGTAGTGGCGTTCGCCCAACTTGCTCGCGCGGCTGCCGCGCCCGAGCCTGATCAACCGCGCCGACAACAGGAAGAAAAGATCGTTCAACGGGCGGAAATGCCGGTAGAGCTCGGCCCGGCAGACGCGGTACGCCATATCGTCGAGCTGGTCGCAATCCCACCAGCCGTCCATGTAACCTTCGCCGAAGCCCAACGGGCCATCCGCGAAGATCCGCGCGAAAAACTCTTCGTTGTGCACCTGGATGTCCCAGGGACGGCCGCCGTCGATGCGGATATCCGCGATTGCGAGGAGCGCCTCCAACCGTCTTCGGTATCGGGTGTACGTCATGCCGCCATCCCCTCCAGAACCGCGATATCGGCGGCGGCGCGGGACGCCGTTTCACGAATCGTCACCGCCAGCGCGCTGAAATCATCGGCCCCGCAGGCGCGCGCGATGACGGCCTCCACCTTCCCGCCGGCGGTCTCCACCCGGGAACCGTCCTCCATCACCAGCGGCAGGACGCCGCGCAGGTTCCTCCACATCCTCGCGGCCTCCTCCAGCCGCTCCGCGGCGTCGGCGGGGATCAACCCGTGCGCGCCCAGAGTCCGGAACGCGGATGCCGCGCCGGGTACCAGAACGTCCGGAAACGCCCCGGCATGGATCAACTGCAGGAACCGGGCCGCGCGTTCCACATCCCGGAGGCCGCCGCGCATGTCGTCGACGGAGAGCAGACCAGGCTCGACCGCGCTGTCGCGGGCTTCTCCCAACTCGGCGATCAGCACTTCCCGCGCGATGCCGTGGGCCAGGATGTCCCTCCGCGCCTCGTCGAACCGCGTCGCCGGCGGTGAAGACGCACCGCGCCCGGAACAGCTCACGAAGCTCGGCGGCGGACGCCGCGGTCCGGTGGTGCTCGCGGAACTCGCCGAGTGACCGGACGACCCGCGGCTCCCGCTCGCGCGGCACCGACGCGAACAGCAGGTTGTCGCGGGACAAAGCGCTCATCCCTTCGCGGAAGCGGCGGCAAAGAGCCTCCACGTCCTCGACGAGACCGCCGTCATACAGAAACATCACGTCGAGGTCCGCCCCGGGCGACGCCTCTCCGCCGGCGATGTCGCCCAGAACCACGGCCGCCACCCCAACCTCGGGGGCCCGCGAGCGGCCCTCGCCGAACTCCTCCGCCACCGCCGACAGAACCTGGGCAATGGAGGCTTCGGCGATGTGGGACAGCGCCGTACCCGCCTCCACGGGCGAGAGGTTGCCGCGCATCGTATGGACGCCGACCTGGAAGACCTTTTCGTTGGACCAGTTCCGCGCCGTCTCCACCGCGTCCGCGACGTCCTGAATGGGCAAGTCGGCGAGCTGTTCCTTCATTTCCCGTACACCGAATTCATGCGTCCAGTAAACGCGGGCGAGACCGCGCCGGGCGATGGTCTCGAACTCCGGATCGGGCCCGAAACCGTCCGGCAGGTCCAGGTCGGTGAACTCTTTATCCTGCAGGGTGTCGAGCAACTCCGGCGCCCGATTGATCCACTCGCCGAGAGGAGGCGCCCCGGCCATGATCTCCGCGATGGCCTCGAACGCGTCGGGACGTGCGGCATAGGCCGGGCTGTCGTAGGCGCTCCAGTCTTCGATGTCCGGGTAGAAACGCGCGCGCCATTGATCCACCAGCGGATCCATGGTCTCGAACCAGCGCCGGGGAAACATGGCCAGACCGCCCACCATGCCGTAGCCTCCCGGCAACTGCGGCGACTTGTCCTCGCCGTGATGCTGCAATAGCGGATAGAGCCGGTTCGGCGCCGGGTGGTGGTCGGCATGGCGTTGCGAATTGTAGTAGAGCCAGTTGGAGAACTTGCATGCGGCGGTCCAGGAGTGGTGCAGCCCGACCCGCTCGAACCGGCCGCCGGGGCGGCGCACGCGCTGCAATCCGTAGTGCTGCACGTAGTCCGCGATCTTGAGCTGCAGGAGGCCGCTGACGCAGATGATGGCAAAGATCAGCAGGCCCCAGAAACCACCCATCCAATACGCCAGCGCGTACCAGACCGCGGCTTCGATGAGGTAACGCCAGCACGGGTTGGTGTGGTGCCAGACCGGCAGGTGGCGGCGCGCCAGGCGGTTGCGCTCGAAGCGCCACGCGCCGAGGACGCTGCCTGCCACCGAACGGGGGAAATACTGCCAGAAGCTCTGTCCCTTGGGCGCGGATACGGGATCCGCCGGGGTGCAGACGAGGGGATGGTGGATGCAGACGTGCTCGGTGGCCTCCTGCGGGAACGACACCGAAGCGAGCACGATTTCGGCCGCCCGGCGCTCCCACAAAGAGCGCGCGTGCATCATCTCGTGGCCGGCATTGTGGGCGAACCGGGCCAGACTGCCCAGGACCAGCGCCATCAAGAGGGCCTCCCAAGCCGACAAATGGCCGGCGACGAGGATCTGCCACAGCGCGAAGACGAACGTCACCAGATAGAGCGCCACCCACACCCATTCCGCCAGCCTGTAGGCGAACAGCCGGCGCGGGGGTATGCCCGGGTCCATGTTCGCTTCGTCCTGGCCGAACATGGTGTCGAAACGGTCCGCGAGCCAGAAATAAACGAACGGAACCGCGAGCCACCAGCCGCCGTAGAGCGACGACAGGAACACCACCGGCAAAATCGTGAGCGGCAGGAAATATGGCAGGGCGTTCCAGACCGAGGGCTGGATCACCCCGCCCGTTCCGGCGCCAAGAGCGCCAAGCTCCGCGCTGTCTTTTTCCATGGCGGTCGCAGGGGGGTCCACGGATCACGTTCACCCGGGCGCGGACCAGTCAGGTCGCCTGCCCGTGGCAAGTCCCGGAAACCGGTTGTCCGGCTCCCGGTGACACCGACCCTCGCTGCCCTTGTACCATTAGCACAAACGGGACGGCCTCAGAAACTTTCATCCGGCCCCGGAGAAACGAAAGCCGCACAGTCGGCGGCGGCGTCCAGGCCGCTGCGCACGGCTCCATTGACCGACGGCACTCCCATGTATTCGCCGGCGAGGAACAAGCCCTTGACGGCCTTGAGCTCCGTGCCGCGCATTCGATGCAGCGCCGAGATCATGCCGCCGGGCGCCAGACACGCCGCCTCATCCCAACGGTGGACACGGGTGAACAGCGGTTCCTGGGTCATGGCCGGAAAATACTTCCGCGTTTCCGCAAGGATCCGCCGAACCACCTGCTCGTGGCTCAATGCCGACAACTCCTCGGCCAGCGTTCCGATGACGAGCGCGTCGATCAGGGCCTTTCCCTCCGGCACGGATTCCGGCGCCAGCGCGGCCGAGTTGCTCATGCCCGACATGAACGCCCCCGTCTGTCGAGGGAACATCACCCCGTACCAGTCCCCCGGGAACGGGCTCGAGTCGAGGCCGAAGAATACGCGGCAACAACTGGAGTAGGTGACGCGACCCAAAGCGTCCCTGATGCCGGACGGCAAATCGGGAGCGAGCCGGAGAGCCGCGGTGGCGGTGGTGGCGCAGATGACCGCGTCGGCCTCGACAAGCCCGCCTTCCGCGACCACGCCCCTGACGCATCCGTCCTCGATCACGATGCGGGTCGCCGGGGTAGAGGTCCGGATACTTGGGCCGCAGGCACGAGCGAGGGCATCCACGAACGCCCCGGCGCCGCCCTTGGGACGGAGCGGCCAGCCGGCGTTCAAACCAAAATACCAGAGAACCGCCATCCCGTACGCGGCGCCGACTTGTTCCGGATGTGCGAACGTATAGCCGCTCAAATTAGGTCCGAAAAACCATTCGAGGAACTCGCTTCCGATCTTCGATGCGACGAAATCGGCCGCGCTCTCGCCATCGTCGAGAGTCGCCATCCGCGAAGGGTCTTCGAGGCTGAGTTCGCCGCACCGGGCCTTCAGCATCCTCCCGAACTTCATTAGCTGCCAGAGGCCCCGTGGCGACAGAAGCCGGAATGACAGCAGCGTGCGGATCGTCTTCCACTGGTCCCTCGGGTGGTCGCCGCCGTAGAGACCGTGAAACTTGCCGTTGCGGTACACCCCGCCATGGATCGGGACGCGCGTCCGCTCCAGGGGAACACCGAGCTCGGCTGCCAACTCCTTGACCGTGTCGAACGTCTCCAGAAAGATGTTGGCGCCGACGTCCATGCGGAAACCGCCGACCTCCTCCACGGCGACTCGCCCGCCGGGCCGCGAAGACGCTTCGAAGACGATGGCATCCAGTCCGCGCTTGCGGAGGGAGTAGGCGGCTCCGAGACCCGCCATGCCCGCGCCGACCACTAGAACTCGTCGATTGCGGCCCATATTCGATTCAACCCACGGTAGCGCCGTACCCTCGGTCCGGGTTGTCAATCCCGGAGAGGCATTCCCGAGAGATCTCTACTTTCCGTCTTTGCCACACCATCCGCGCCGTCGTCCTCCATCGTAGGCCCGTCCGTGCCGAGCCCGTATCAGGAGTTCCGTCAGGTCGGTTCCGTCAGCCAGCCGGATGCGCGCCACGACCCGCCCAGCGTACTTCCCCTTCTTGACGTCCATCAGCGTCACCCGTTTGCCGACCCGTTCCCTGACGAAGTCGCGCGCGGCCCGGGCCTTCCGCTTCTCACCGTCGCACTTGCCCCGGAGTTCCGGGGTGTCCACCCCTTCGACACGCACGCTTCCCTTCCAGGTGAGCCCGGGCCACATGTCCGCCTCGACCTTCACGGTGTCGCCGTCGTAGACGGACAGCACACGGGCGGGGGTCTGGATGCCGGCGGCTTCGGGGGCGCGTTTCGCCCCGCTCTTGCCGCTGACCGGCGACGAGCGGGCCGCATCACCCGCCGCTGCCGGGAAGGGACCAGGGCCGAGAATAAAGAGACAAACGAAGACGATGGCGACACCCTGATGCCCTGCCATTGCACACCTCCTCGCAAAGAAGTAGGCAACACTGGCGGACTGCCGAATACCCAAGAACGGGTAGCCGGGTCCTTGCAAGCATCAATCAGGGTGTGTTGATGTTCCGCGTATTCGCCCAGGCTCGGTCAATTACTCCGAGCCCATGACAGGCTGTTGTATTCCGACGGAGGACCCGACACAGGAAAGTGATGATCCCCGACGACGCTTGCTGAATTAATGACTAACCGATTCGGAATCCGTTGTCAAAGGAAGGGCTGACTTACGCGCCAGGTCCCGCACCGAACCCGGGGGTCCGCCCCTCCAGCAACGTCCCCAACTCTTCCGCCCGGAACTGGAGCCCCAGATAGAACGGCCCAAACAGGCCGTAGAGGGCGCTAGCCTCGTCGAAGCGCATCTCGTAGATCAGCTTCTTGAACACCACTCCACTGGCGGCAACTACCACCCTTGAACTCAACGACCGTCCGTGGGTCCATCCTCGGGCGCCAAGTACAGGGTCGGCCGCATCGACAGCGCGGCCGCGATATCGGCGACGGTCCGGAGCGTCAGATTTCTCCCGCCCCCGAAAACCTGAGACACGTAGCCCGGTGTGCGGCCCAAACGGTCAGCCAACTCCGTCCGGGTGATGCCGGCCTCGTCCAGGGCCAGCGTCAACTTCTCGGTCACTTCCAGGATCAGTTCTTCCTGCCGCACCAGACGAGCGAAGTTCTCCCCTTGCTCAATCGGCGGTTCGCCAGCGTACGTGGTCATGGCTGTACTCCTTCAAAATAGTTGGTGAGGTTCTTCGCCGCGATGTCCAGGTCGCGAACCCTGTGCTGGTTTTGCTTCTTTTGCAGTCCATGAGCGACCACAAACTCTCGTCTCGACGAGAAGGTGCCGATAAACCGGTACTGAAAGCTCTTGACCTCCCACAGCGCGAACCCGTTCCGCTCGCCGAGTTTCTTGAAGCGTTCCTGCGATTGGACTCTGCCAAAATTGGCCAACCGATTGAAGACGGCCTGAATCTTGGCACGATCACTGGCCTTCAACCGCCGGAAGTATTCCCGGGCCAGACTCTTGCCGGACTTGTCGACCGCCCACACGACTGTCCCCCATTCACCCGACGCTGCATTTCGACTCTCCACACTGAGCCCGTGAGTTTAGATATAACTAAAACCGTGGTCAAGCCCTTTGCAACTCTGACCGAAACTCAAAGGGTGACGCCAACCGCCCAACGGTTTTTCTACGCGCCAGGCTCCGCCCCGAACCCCGGCGTCCGCCCCTCCAGCAACGTCCCCAACTCTTCCGCCCGGAACTGGAGCCCCAGATAGAACGGGCCGAACAGGCCGTAGAGGGCGCTGGCCTCGTCGAAGCGCATCTCGTAGATCAGCTTCTTGAACACCACGGGGTCGTCGGCGAAGAGGTCCACGCCCCACTCCCAGTCGTCGAAACCGATGGAGCCGGAGATGATCTGGGTCACTTGGCCGGCGTAGCGCCGGCCGATGAAACCGTGGTCCGCCATCATCCGCTGGCGCTCCGCGAAGGGCGCCTCGTACCAGTTCTTGGCCTCACCCCGCTTCTTGTCCATGGGATAGAAGCAGACGTAGCGCCGGGCCGGGATGTCGGGCCGGAGGCGGCCCTCCATGGTCTTCCGAGCCTGGGCGAGATAAGCCTCCACCTGCTCCTTCCACTCCGCCGTGTCGGGGGGGACGCCCTTCTCCTGGAGGGAACGGTAGAGCTGGCCGGAGGCGCTGTAGAGGCCCAGTTCCACAACCGAGAGGTAGGAGGTGGTCGGCTCCAGGAACGGAGCCAGCTTGAGCTGGGCCAGCGCCAGCTCGGCCTCGTTCAGGGCATCCATAGAATCCCGGAAGTGGATGAGCATCAGGTCGCCCTTGTGGCCAAGGAGCGAGGTCAGCCCGGAGCGGCCGGCGGCGCTGTTCTCCATGGCCTGGAGCACGGAGACCGCCTCGTCAACGGTTTTCCGGCGGACCTCCCGGGCCAGCGCGTTCCACTCCGGCCAGCGGATACGGAACATCTGGTGGAGGATGCTCCAGCCCTCCATGGTCAAAGGGACAGGGGGCAGACCCTTCGCGTCGTCAGCAAACGCCATCTCGTTCTCCGAGGCACTCATTGAAACAGCAGTCTTGGTTGCACGATCCTCAGTCTTACCGCCCGAAGCTCTCATTTCAAGCGAAGTCAACGGCCATGCGATGGAAGACAGGCACTCTTCACACTGGGACCGCGCGGCCTCGACCGGGTGTGGCAGAAAATCGACGGTCCGGTGTCAGCGCCATGACAGCCAAAATGCACGCAGTTCTCAACCCTTGGGCGGCCCCCTCGCGATTCCGGCGAGGCGGGATTGTCAATATACTGCCGGGCCCCCTCTGAAGCGACATCAACGACCGCGGTTTCTTCATCCAGCGCAGGAAATTTCAGCAAACGAACAACAGGCTGTCTTGGCGCGTCTTTTGCGTTCCAGAATCTTATTATACAGAACGCATAAAACTACGGGAGGAAGAATGCGGCAACCGAACAATCAACCAGTAGGCCAACGCCTCTTTGACACACTCGGTTCCATGATCGGGCAGAGCGAAGTCATGCGGCGCGTCTTTGAACTCACCCTGAGGATCGCCGCAAGCGACTCGACCGTCCTCATCACCGGAGAGAGCGGTACCGGCAAGGAGTTGGTTGCACGGACCATCCACGACCGCAGCAGACGGGCGAGTCAACCCTTTGTCGCCGTCAACTGCGGTGCCATACCGGAGGACCTCTTGGAGAACGAGCTGTTTGGCCATGTCCGCGGTGCGTTTACCGGTGCGCAACAAACCCGATCGGGGCGTTTCATGAGCGCGAAGGAAGGAACCATCTTCCTTGACGAGATCGGCGAGATCACTCCAAGACTCCAGACGAAACTGTTGCGCGTCCTTCAGGAGCGGGAGTTCAATCCGCTAGGTAGCGACGTCGCCACACGCACCGATGCGCGTTTCGTCGCCGCCACCAATCGTGACCTGCGGGAAGCCATCCCGGCCGGACTGTTCCGCGAGGATCTCTACTATCGGCTGGCCATCCTTTCCCTGGAGCTTCCGCCCTTGCGCGCACGGCGGGACGACATACCTCCCTTGATTCAACATTTCCTGAAACGCTACGGCGGAAACCCGCCACGCACCATCGAGGACGCCGCGATGACGCGCCTTCGGGCGTACGACTGGCCGGGCAACGTGAGAGAAATGGAGAACCTCATCGAGCGGCTCATCACACTCACGGACCACATCGAGATCCGCGCCGAAGACCTGCCCGAGCTGTCCGGCTACCTGAAGCCTCCCGGCGAAGGCGCACCCCTGCCGGAGTTTGTCCTGCCGAGCGACGGCATCGACATCGATCAGTGTATCCACCGGTTTCAACGCGAGATGATGGTCCAGGCACTCGAACGCGCCAACGGGAACAAGACCGCCGCCGCCATCCTGTTGGGCCTGAACCGCACCACCTTCATCGAACGGATGCGGCGCCACGGACTCGGTTCGCTCATCCTGCGCCGCTTGGTCACCCCCAACGGGTCTTGAAGCCGAGGGTAGGACGGCGGAGATCTGTCGGCGCTGGGAACGTGCGCCGCGACCCCTGTTGCGCCCGCCCCCCCTGCCCGATATTCTCAAACTCATGGACTGGATTCATCGCCTCGCCGGCTTGTTCCTGGTCACCCTGCTCCCGGCCGTCGCCGGAGCATCGGCGCCCAAGGGAATGGTGGACGTCCGTGAGGAGGTCCTCGACAACGGCCTCAAGGTGCTGCTGCTGGAGAACCACCGGAGCCCCGCGGTCACCTTCCAGGTGTGGTACCGGGTGGGCTCGCGCAACGAGGTGGACGGCAAGAGCGGCATCGCCCACTTCCTTGAGCACATGATGTTCAAGGGCACCGACAAGGTGGCGCCCGAGGAATACGCCCGCACCATCCGGAAACACGGCGGCCGCTCCAACGCGTTCACCTCCTACGACACCACCGTGTACCACGCCACCATGAGCCGGGAATCCATCGGCGTGGCCATCGAGCTCGAGGCCGACCGCATGGTCAACACGCGCCTCCGGGAAATCCACTTCACGCCCGAGAAGAAGGTCGTGCAGGAGGAGCGGCGGCAGCGCACCGACGACCGCCCGCGGGCGGCGCTGGGCGAGGTCACCAGCGCGGTGACCTACGCGGTGCACCCGTACCGCCGCCCCATCATCGGCTGGCCCCAGGACGTCGAGCGCATGACCCTGCAGGACCTCGAGGACTTCTACCGGACCTACTACGCGCCCAACAACGCCTTCATCGTGGTGGCCGGGGACTTCGACAGCGAGGAGATCCTGGCGCAGGTCCGCGAGCATTTCGGCGCCATCCCCCGGGGGCCGGACCCCCCCGAGGTGGGACAAGCCGAGCCGCCCCAACGGGGCGAGCGGCGCGTGCAGCTCAAGAAGGAAGCCGAACTGCCCGTGGTGATCATGAACTACCACGTGCCCGAGGTGGGCCACTCGGACAGCTACGCGCTGGACGTGCTGGAGATGATCCTGTCGCGCGGACGCACCTCGCGGCTTCACCGGGATCTGGTGTACGAGAAGCGCATCGCGCGCTACGCCTACGCGGGCTACCACCGGGTTTCCATCGACCCCACCACCTTCACCCTCGGCGCCCAGGCCATGCCGGGCAAGGAAATTGCCGAGGTGGAGGCGGCCATCGACGACGTGATCGGCCGGGTGCGGGACGAGGGCGTCACCCGGGCGGAGCTCGACAAGGCCAAGAACCAGGTGGCGGCGAGCTTCATCTTCGCCCAGGAGTCCAACCGGGGCCAGGCCATGCGCGTGGGCTTCTATGAGGTGACCGGCGGATGGCGCCGGATGAACGAATACCTGGGAGGCATCCAGGGGGTCACGGCCGGGGACGTCCAGCGGGTGGCGCAAGAGTACCTCGACCGCGACCGCCGTACCGTGGGGGTCCTGGTGCCCCAGGAGAGGAAACGCTCATGAAACGCTGGCTGCCGCTTCTGCTGTGCCTGGTCCTGGCGCCGCAGGCCGTCGCCTCCGCCGCCATGAACGCACAACGCGAGATACTCCCCAACGGGATGGTCCTGGTGACCTCGGAGCAGGCCGCGCTGCCCCTCGTTTCCATGGAGCTGCTGATCCGCGCCGGCTCGCGCTACGATCCCGCGGACCGTCACGGACTGGCCAACCTCACCTCCCGGCTGCTGACCCGTGGCACGCCCACGCGCGACTCCATGGCCATCAGCGGCCTTGTCGAGGGCATGGGCGCCCACCTGGGCACCGACGCCGGCCGCGAGCTGGCCACGGTGAGCCTGAGCATCCTCAAGAAGGACCTGGACACCGGTCTGGCGCTCATGAGCGAGGTGCTGACGCAGCCGTCCTTCCCGGAGAAGGAACTGGACCGCACGAAACAGTCGCTCCTGGCCTCCATCCGGGCCAAGCGCGACCGCCCGGGGTCCATCGCCCGGGAAGCGTTCCGCGCCGCCCTCTACCCCGGCAGCTTCTACGGCCGCCCGGTGGAAGGCTCGCGGGAGTCGGTCTCGGGCCTGGACCGGAATGCGGTGGCGGAGTTCCACCGGCGCTACTACCGCCCGGACCGCGCCGTTCTCGTGGCCGTGGGCGACATCACCCACGAGGAGATGAAGCGCAAGCTCGCCGAGGTCCTGGCGGACTGGGAGAAGAGCGACGGCACGCCCGACGAACCCGTAAACCTGCGGCCGCCGGAACGGACCGCGGTCAAGATCAACCGCAACCTCACCCAGTCCAACATCATCATGGGACACGAGGGGCCGCTCCGTTCGAACCCCGACCACTACGCCATCCGGGTGATGAACCAGATCCTCGGCGGCGGCAGCCTGTCCTCGCGGCTCGGGGACAGCATCCGCAACGAACGCGGCCTGGCGTACGTCGTCTACAGCTACTTCCTCGCCGGCCGGGAGACCGGACGCTTCCAGATGGCCATGCAGACCCGCAACGAGAGCGCCCGTGAAGCCATCGAGACGGCCACGGCCGAGGTCGAGCGCATCCGGCGCGACGGCGTCACCGAGGAGGAACTGGCGGACGCCAAGAGCTTCCTCATCGGCAACTTCGCCCTGGGCCTGGAAACCAACAGCGACATCGCCGACTTCCTGGGACAGGTGGAGTATCTCGGCCTGGGGCTCGACTACGTCGACCGCTACCCGGAGCTGATCCGAAAGGTCACCGCCGAGGACGTCCATCGGGTCGCCCGGGAATACCTGCAACCCGACAAGCTCATCCTCACGGTGGTCGGGAACCTCGACAAGGCGGCGCTGAAGAACTGACAAGACAGGTTGCCGTAGTTCGCTTCCCCGACCCGAAGCGCCTGAACCGCGCCCTTCGGATTGATCCCGTGCAACAACAGGAAAAGGCTCTCCACATCATCCAGCGCCTGCGCGAGGCCGGCCACGAAGCCTACCTCGCCGGCGGCTGCGTGCGCGACCGGCTGCTGGGACGGGAGCCCAAGGACTACGACGTGGCCACGGCGGCGACGCCGCGGACCGTCCAGGCCCTCTTCGCCGACACCGTTGACGTGGGATCGCAATTCGGCTCCATCGTCGTGCTGGTGGAGGGCGAGCCGTTCGAGGTCACCACCTTCCGCTCCGACGGCCCCTACCGCGACGGGCGGCGGCCGGAACACGTGCGCCAGGGCACCCTGGAGGACGACGTCCGCCGGCGCGACTTCACCATCAACGCGATGATGTACGACCCGGTGGAGGACCGCGTCATCGACCTGGTGGAAGGCCGGGAGGACCTCGCGCGCCGACTCGTCCGGGCCATCGGCGATCCGCACCAGCGCTTCGCCGAGGACCGCCTGCGCATGGTCCGGGCCGTGCGCCTGGCCTGCGGGATGGGCTTCACCATCGACGGACCGACGGTCCAGGCCATCCAGGACCACGCCGCCGCCGTCACCCAGGTGGCCTGGGAACGCATCGGCGCGGAGATCACCCGCACCCTCACCGAAGGCGGCGCCCGGCGCGGGTTCGAACTGCTGGACGAGACCGGGCTCCTTGAGGTCATCCTGCCCGAAATCGCGGCCATGAAGGGATGCGAGCAGACCCCGGACTACCATCCCGAGGGCGACGTGTTCGTGCACACACTGACGCTCCTCGGGCACCTGGACGCGCCCACCGAGACCCTGGCCTACGGCTGCCTGCTGCACGACGTGGCCAAGCCCCCGTGCCGCCAGCCCGCGGGCGAGCGCGTGACCTTCCACGGCCACCCGGAGATGGGCGCGGAGATGGCCGCGGCGATTCTACGGCGCCTCAAGCGCAGCCGCGCCGTAACCGAACGCGTGGCCTGGCTGGTGCGCTACCACCTGCGCTACACCCAGGCGCCCAAGATGCGCCTCAGCACCCTCAAGCGTTTCCTTGCCGAGGACGGCGTCCACGAGTTGCTGGAACTGTGCCGCATCGACGCGCTTTCATCCAACGGCGATCTGGGCTACTACGACTTCTGTCAGCAAACGCTCGCCGAACTGGGCGAAAACGAAGTGAAACCGGAGCCGTTGCTGCGCGGCCGCGACCTGATCCGGCTCGGCTATGCGCCCGGTCCGGCGTTCTCGGCGATGCTGCGAGCGGTCGAGGAGGCGCAGCTCGAAGGAGAGTTGCAGACGGCCGAAGAGGCTGTCGATTGGGTGCGCGAGCGCTACCCGCCCGGGAGGTAACCACGAATGGCGAAAGCCGCGAAACACCAGGTCATCGGCAAATCCCACCACCGCGTGGACGGCGTGGTCAAGGCCACCGGCAAGGCCGTTTACGCCATGGACCTGGAGCTGCCCGGAATGCTCCACGCCAAGGTCCTCCGCAGCCCGTTCCCGCACGCGCGCCTGCTGCGCGTCGACGCCACGAAGGCGGCGGCGCTGCCGGGCGTGGTCACGGTGCTGACGCGCGAGACCCTGGACGGCATGAACCCGTATTTCGGCTCCGCCTACAAGGACCAGACCATCGTCGCGTTGGACAAGGTGCGCTACGACGGCGACCCGGTGGCGGCGGTGGCGGCGGACGACGAGGCCACCGCGGCCGAGGCGCTGGCGCTCATCGACACCGAGTACGAGGAGCTTCCCGCGGTGACCGACGTGGCCGACGCCATCGCGCCGGGCGCGCCCCTCGTGCACGAGCACGTGGCGGACGCGGACGAGCTGCACGGCCACGCCTACCGCGTGCCCGAGGAGTTCCGCGGCACCAACGTGTGCTACGCCTACAACTATTCCCGGGGCGACGTGGACAAGGGCTTCGCCCGGGCCGACGAGGTCTTCGAGGACGTCTTCACCTTTCCCCAGGTGCAGCACTATCCGCTGGAGCCGCACATCACCATCGCCGGGGTGGAGGACGGGCACGTGACCCTGTGGTCCTCGACCCAGGATCCGTTCACCCTCCAGCGCCACATCGCCGAGTTCTTCTCCATCCCCATCAACAGGGTGCGCGTCATCGTGCCCCACATCGGCGGCGCCTACGGCGGGAAGCTGTCGTTGAAGAACGAGCCGCTGGTGGCCGCGCTGGCGTGGAAAAGCGGGCGGACGGTGAAGATCACCCACACCTCCGAGGAGACCTTCCGCACCATCACCCGGCATCCCGCCCGGTTCCGCATCAAGACCGGCGTCACCCGCGACGGCAAGCTCGTGGCGCGGGAGTGCGAGGTGCACATGGGCACCGGCGCCTACGCCGACTATGGCCCGCGGGTGTCCCAGAAGGCCGGCTACCGCGCGCCCGGTCCGTACCGCATCCCCAACGTCAAGGTGGACGCCTACACGGTCTACACCAACGCCGTGCCCGCCGGCGCGTTCCGCGGCTTCGGCACCCTGCAGGTCACCTGGGCGTACGAGTCCCAGATGGACATGATCGCGCGCCGGCTCGGCCTGGACCCCCTGGAGTTCCGCGTCCGCAACCTGATGAAGAAGGGCGGCGTCTTCACCAAGGGCGACAGCCCGGTGGACTGCGACCTGGAGGCGGGCCTGCGGCGCACCGCCAAGGCCCTGGGCTGGGCCAAGAGGAAGAAGGAGCCGAACCGCGGCATGGGCCTGGCCTGCTGCATGAAGGACGGCGGCGGCACCTACAAGGTGGCGTCGGCATCCATCAAGCTCAACTCCGACGGCAGCGCGGTGCTGTTCACCGGCACCGTGGAGATCGGCCAGGGCTGCCGCACCGCCCTTGCGCAAGTGGCCGCCGAGGGGCTGTCCCTGCCCTACGAAGCGGTCACCGTGGCCCAACTCGACACCGACTCGACCCCCTACGACGCCGCCACCAACGCCAGCAGCTCCATGGTCATCATGGGCCTGTGCGTGGAACGGGCCGCCACCGAGTTGACGCGGCAATTGCGCCAGGCCGCCGCCAAGCTGTTCAAGTGCAAGGCCGACAAGGTCACCCTCAAGAACGGTCAGGTCCGCGCCGGCAAGGGCAAGCGCCTGAGCTACGAGGAAGTGCTCAACCGCACCTTCGGCGCCAAGGGCGGCGAACTGCTGGCCAAGGGCAGCTACCAGGACGTGCACAGCAAGAAGGCCGTGCTGGGCTCGCCCACCACTTTCTGGGAAACGAGTTGGGGCGGCGCCGAGGTGGAAGTGGACCCGGACACCGGCGTGGTCAAGCTCCTCAAGTACATCTCCACCGCCGACGTGGGCACGGCCATCCACCCGCTCCAGTGCGAGGGCCAGGACGAGGGCGGCGTCATGTTCGCCATCGGTCACTCCCTCATGGAGGAGATGCAGTACGACAACGGCCACCTGCTCAACCCGAACATCATCGACTACCGGCTCCCCTCCTTCAAGGACATCCCGGGAACCTTCCACACCATCATGCTGGAAGACGCCAACGGCCCCGGCCCCTACGGCTCCAAGGGCCTCGGCGAAGGCGGCCTCATGCCCGTCTCCCCCGCCATCGGCAACGCCATCGAAGACGCCGTCGGCGTACGCGTGCGCGACCTGCCCATCACGCCGGAGAGGATGTGGCGGGCGCTGCGGGGGAACGGTTAGCGGCAGGAAGCTAAGGGATCCTGCACGAGACTGGTTGCGCGGAGGCGACAATGTTCAAACGCCTTTATGTGGATAACTACAAGTGCCTCGTAAACTTCGACTTGGAGTTCCAGGATCTGACTTTGCTCCTCGGACGTAACGGCACGGGCAAGACATCCGTATTGGATATTATCTACGCGCTCCGCGAGCTCTTGAGCGGCAGAGCCAGAATCGCCGATCCGGAAATATTTCCCGCACGCACCCTGACCGCTTGGCAAACCAGGGAGCTTCAGGTTTTTGAAGTCGAGGCGAAACTCCCTAGCGATACCTTCGTCTATAGACTACAGATCGAGCACAACGCGAAAAATCATCTATCGCGAATTTCCAACGAATCCCTTTTGGATGCTGACGGCCGGCCGTTATTCGAATTCAAAGGGGGCCAAGTGCATCTCTATCGGGACAATAATTCGGCAGGCCCCGACTTCCCCGCCGATTGGACAGAGTCCGCATTGGCCCGAGTCGCCCCGGGTCCCGACAACACCAGACTGACCCGATTTCTCGAGTTCATACGCAATGTGCTGGTTTGCGGGCTATACCCGGCCAGTTTCGAGCACGAGACCACAAGGCATGACGTCATGCTTGCCAGGGACTCGCATAACTTCAGTGCGTGGTATCAGCATCTCCAACTGGAACAACCCGGACAGGTGGAACAATTCAGAAAAGCACTGGAAGACGTTATCGATGGGTTCAGTGGAATACGCCTACAAAAGGTCGGTCGTGACACCCGCGCTTTCACGGTAGACTTCAACGAGAACGGTAAGAGATACGAGCTGGGACTGGACCAAATCTCGGACGGCCAACGCGCTTTGGTGGCGCTTTATTCCCTGATTCATCTTTCTGCCGGACTGGGCTACACCCTTTTCCTGGACGAGCCAGAGAACTATGTGGCGTTGTCGGAGATTGAACCTTGGTTGGCTGAACTTTCCGACCGTTGTGGTGACGCCATACCACAGGCGGTCATCTGTTCACATCACCCGGAACTGATTGACTACTTGGGATTGTCCTCTGGCATATCCCTCTCTCGCGAACCATCCGGTGTTACCAGGGCGACAAGGATCGAGGACTCGTCCTTTACGACTGACGGGGGCCTAAGGTTGTCGGAAATCGTGGCTCGCGGGTGGGACCGGTGAGACGGCAAGTCCAACTCGTCCTGCTCTGTGAGGATCAACAGCAGGAAGCCTTCTTAAGACGTTTCTTCACATCGATCGGCTGGAAGGCGCGTCAACTACGGGTCAAAAGATCACCCTTGGGCAAGGGCTCGGCTGAGCAATTCGTCCGCGAACAATTTCCGAAAGAGATCGAGGCGTATCGTAGGAACAGAAACCGAGTGAGCTGCGAGCTTATAGCCATGTTGGATGGCGACGCCGACGGCGTCGATGCTCGGTTGACGGCGCTCGATAAAGCATGCAACCAAGCGTCCGTGCCACCAAGGGACAACACTGATCGTGTCGCCGTTTTCGTACCGACGTGGAACATCGAGACTTGGGTAGCCTATCTGAACGGCGAAACCGTAGACGAAGAAAAAAAGAACTACCCTCGGCTTCGGCGTGAGCGTGATTGCCGCTCTCAGGTCGACTCACTTGTCGAGATGTGCCGGGAAGGACGGCTACGCGAGCCCTCACCTCCGTCGCTGAGGTCCGCCTGTCAAGAATATCGGACGCGTATCTCGCGACCGGCGTGAACTGCCCACCACGCCAAGCCAATGTGAAACGCGTTACGGGAAACGGTTGTGGGGATCTTCGGGCACGGCACGGTGCCCGTGCCACTCGGCCATGACCGTGGAAGCGTCCTCACGGCGACGGGATCGTCGTGGAGCCGCGAACACGTCAGGACTTTCATGGAGGTCAGACTCAGACTGGACTCGTAGTATGTCGGGGTAAGGTTCGGTATTCCCAGCGCTGGCACTATCGAACTTTTTCGTCATAAAAATCAATAGGTTATTGACCAGATCGAGCCGAGTGGCGAGAAGTGCTAGACGATCAGGTACCAATTAGGCACCAATTCATTTCCGGGCCATGCGCACGAACGTCCTTCAATGACGGTAAACGTTCCGTCCGACCGTGGAATATCTCGGACAGATGGTGCGGTCGGTGCCTGGGTGCCCAGCAAATCCTTCGACTTCCGGTCTGCTTTGCCTCCCTTCGCCCAAATCTCCACGGGCTGACGGAACGCTGAAGCTTAGATGGCGGTTTATCCGCTTGACTCCGTAGGATCGGGTTGGGCATTTTTGAAGAAAGAAGAACCGCCGGATGAAAGCATATCGAATCGTGGACCGAAGCAACAGTCCGTTGCCGAGGGAATCTCTGATAGAGAACGGGCAGATCCGTCTTTCGATGGTCGGTTCGTCGGCGGTGGCGGCCGCACGGGATGTCAAGGCGCCGATGCGGGCAAGTTGCGGGATCCGTCAACGACATGTAGACATGCCAGACATCGTCCGCCTTGAACCAACCCGACATGCGCAACGTCTTCGACCAGTACAGCACACCGGAGAACCGCCTCACACACGCCCTTGCGACCGCGCTTGACGAAGACCACAGGCTTTTGAGATCGTTTATAAGCTGGGTATGCGGTAGCGTACCTGCGGGACGCCTGGAGATCGTAGAGCAACAACTGCCCGGCGAACCCGAGCTGGAGGAGGACGACGAAAACGCGCGCGGCAGCCTGCCGGACGCTTGGATCCAGGATGGCAAGAGTTGGTCGCTATTGATCGAGAGCAAGATCGCGTCATCTCTCCGCAACGATCAGCTGTGCCGCCACCTGCGAACCGCTGAGAGGCGGGGCTTCACTGACGTGACGCTGATGACGATTGCCATCACGAGACCCAGACGCAAACTTCCGGAACGCACAAAGTTCAGGGAATGGTCACAGGTCTACGAGTGGCTGAACGACCAGGCATCCGGTTCGGATTGGGCTAACCGCGCGGCCAAGTATTTCGAGGTTGCCGAGCGCAAATTCTCGAACGAAGGTTATCTCCGGGAGGGTAGCTTGACGAAGTTTACCGGTTTCCCGTTCGGGAACGGCGAGGTCTACAATTACTTGCAAGCCAAGCGGTTGCTCCAATTGGCGATGGATGAACTCCGCCAGCGTGAGGACCTTATCGATCTGGGAATGAACCCCAAAGCCGCCGGTCGGGCCGCGATCACCGGTTCGCAGGCAGACAGCGTTTGGGATTACCTGCAACTGAAAGAAGCACCCGAGACTTTCACAACGTATCCTCACCTCACGCTGAGCGTTGAAAGAGACAGGCTTGTGGCCGTCGTGATACTGCCGAACGGTATTCAGGGATGGCTGCGCAAAAGAATCGTCGATCTTGGCTATGAAGGATTCAGCGGGGTCATGGCCGAGATCGCCTCGAACATCTCATCGAACTTGCATCGATATTCGGGTGCCGCTCCGATATTGGAAGCCCGCCAGCGCCGCTATCCAAGCCAGCGCTCGGTTCCCACAACGGATGCCCACTTGACGTGCGATCTACGAACGGCTTTCGCCCGCAATAGTAACAGCAGCAAGGTGAAATCCCAGCCGCAATGGTTACAGGCCACTTTCGATGCATTCGTCAATAAACGGTCGAATCTCCAGCTCGCGGTTGGCGCGACCTTTCCATATCGGACGTGTAAGGCGACGGCGGAGCGCGGGATATTGGATGGCATCGCGGCCTCGTGGATCGGGTGTAGTCCATTGCTGAGAACAATGGGCCTGTCGTAGGTCCTTCGGAGTCCACGGAAGGACGATTTATCCCTGTGTGCGCGAGGAACGAAGCGTACGGGTGCGCGTAACTGATGCGCTGGCGAGAGTCCCTTGCAACACCCGCCGGGCCGGGTCAGTCGCCGTGACCTGCTCCGCTTGATTGTCCCCGCTTGAGGGGTAGCGAAACCAGTTACCTCCCACGCAGCGAAGTAGCCCCAAGGTTGTCGATCTTTCCGAATACTTCTCGGAGATTCAGGCGTTCCCATTGGCCGTCCGGGCACCACGACGGAGGCCTGGTCCTGTACGAACCGGTTTCAATACTGCCGCCGTCAACGACGAGGTGGTCGCCAATCTCGTCGTTCTCGCAAGTCCCAAGTTCGCCCTGTAACCAAGTGTTTCGGCCGTGCTTGGCGTCTCTGCGACACACCAGTAACGGAACGCGGGGACAGACCGCGATCGGCTCGGAGAACCGCTCTAGTTCAAGGGCTTCGGCAAGAATCCCCCGAACTTGGCCGTAGGCGTCGACGATGCTCTTCCCGCCGTCCTTAAGCACATCCTCATATCCTCGAATCTGGTCCAGTACCTCTGGGTTTCTCCACTTAGATTGGGTACTCCGGTCGTATCGCCACCGGGTACGCGGATCGTCTTGCCGCTTGACCTCGACGAAACGCAGGCGGCCATCGTCCTCCAGGAACAACAGGTCTATCTTCTCCGTTTTTGCCTTTCCACGAAATCTAACCTCTATGTCGACGAGCTTGGGCTGCTCACTCTCCGCGTATCGCGACCAGTACGAGAATCTCCGGAAGAGCCGCGAGACAATCCAGCCTTCCTCACAGTCCCCGTTTTGTAACCGTTTGACGTGGCGACCTCTACAGCGTTCCTTGATGTCCGCGTAGAGCCCCGGCGTTAATTCGTAGAGAGACACCTCTCCGTCGCGGCATTCGCCATTGTACTTACGGTGTGTCTTCACCGACTTCGGTTTTACTCGAAAGGCCCTGCCACCCTCGTAGTAGAGATGGATCTCGTTTTCGCGAACTGCGGGAAAGACGCACCCTTCTGAGATGTCTTTCGTGATCTGCTCGTAGACGGGATTGATCTTCTTATGCCCCTTCAAGGTACCCCGTTTCCAGCATCTTTCGATGATCGCCATAACACCTAGACCTCCCACCAAACTCCGTCATTTTTCCGGACGACGTTCTCGATAAACTCCCCAAATCGGCCCGTCTCGAAAGAGTGAATCGGGACCAGCGTGCGGGGCGCTAGCGCTCAGGCCAAACGCTTGAGGTCGGCGACAGAGGCATGCCCTGATGTGTGAATCGTACGGCGGGGGATACCGTGCTGTTCGAGCCACTTCAGGACCCTCAGCGATCCCTTCTCCTTCAGATACCCTTCCCACATCGAATACGTGAAGCCGGCGCCGTCCACGACCGCCTGGACGCCATGATCGGTCATCGCCATCGGACGGAACAACAAAACGGCCCTGGTGGCCAAGTCGGGCAGAGCTTCCGGGAAAATCCGGTTCGCCCTGTGACGCCCCAGGTCGTCGAACAGGCCTTTCTCCTTGATAAACACACCCTGGCGGTGGGGAATGTAGACCCGTACCTCGTCCCAACTCGCTTGCGGGATGCGTTCCCGGCCGGTGGCCTCCAGCACCACGGCCGTGTACAGGTCGATGAGCAGCAACCGGTCGGTCCGTTTGGTGGCCCGGAAGATCGTCACGAGGCGGTCGATGTTCTGGGACGAAGTCCAGACGAAGTGGATGCCTTTCGTTTCCCTGAAGGCCTGGACGAACTCCTGTTCAAGGTCGTCCTCGGTGGCGAACCCTTCGTTGGTTCCGGTCCGTCCGATAGTCGTCCCCTCCATAAGAAGGACGTCGATGTCCTTTGGCGGACGCGCGACCATCCCATCGAACAGCGTTCTCTTGCGCCCATGCGCGCGAAAATCGCCGGAGTAGAACACCCGTTTGCCGTCCGCCTCCACCAGCAGGGAGTAGGCGTCGAATGCGCTGTGGTCCACGAGATATGGCGTGACGCGGAACGGTCCGATCTCTACCGGTTTCCGGTTGGCGATGAAGTGCGGGTCGGTGAACGCGCTCCCGTTGGGAACATAGCCGCTCGCGGCCTTCATCACGTTGTGTGCCCCTTCGCCGATGTAGACGGGAACTTCCGGGCGAACGTACTTGGCCAAACCATAGTGGTCCATGTGAGGATGCGAGATCAGGACACCAAGCAGGCATTCGTCCAGGTCCCGGAAACCCGGCACCTGCGGCAGCAGATCCTTGTGCGCCTCGATGTCATCGGGAGCATCAAGCGGCAGGCCCACGTCCAGGGCGATGCACCTCCCCTGAGCCTCCATCTCGATGCAGGTGCCGCCGATTTCCTTCGTGCCCCGGTGAATACGGATTCTCATATGGATCCTTGGTTTTCACTCCTTGTGGCGCCAAAAGCCCCGAGAATCTTCTCCAACCCGTCATTCAGCATGCCGGCCACCTCCTCGTGATTCGGACCGAAAAAACCTCCCATCACCCTCCCATCGGCGTCTCTGAATCCGCCTTCCGCAACCCTCACGTTATACACCAAACTGGATTTTCGCCATCCCGTCAGATGAGCCTGTCCCTCGACATCTTGACCAAGCGCACCGTCGAGGCCCTCAGGCCCGACCTCAGGCCATGGATCGCATGGGACGACCGCCTCACGGGCTTCGGCGTCAGGATCCAGCCCTCCGGCGCCAAGACCTTCGTCGTCAACTACCGCACGGGGTCCGGCGGTCGCTCCGCTCCCAACAAGCGGGTCACCCTCGGCTGCTTCGGCCGCATCACTCCGGACCAAGCCCGGCGCACAGGAACTCCTCGGCAAGGTTGCCTCGGGTGAAGACCCCGCCCTGGATCGCGCCTAGGCCAGGGGCATGCCCACCCTCGCCTAGGCCTTCGAGGACTCCCTCCGCGCCAACCCCAGGCGAAAGCCCCGCACCGTGGAGATTAACCGCACGAACCTCAGGGTGTGCTTCGGGGACTGGCTCTCCCGCTCCCTCGATACCATTGACCGCAGCGACGTGGACGCCCGCTTCCACCGCATCACCGAGCGCCACGGCTGGGCCACCGCCAACCAGGCCGTCTCCATGCTGCGCTCCATCTACCGCCGCTCCAGCATCGACCACGAGGGGCTGCGCAACCCGGTCGAGCTCTGGATTGCGGGCGGCGGGCGATTGAACCGCAAGCGCCGCCGGCGCATCTCCTCCCCGGGCGAGGTGCTGCCCCGCTGGCGCGCGGGAATGGAGGCGGCAGGGCTACCGCCCGCGCACCGCGACATCTTCACCATTGGAGCCTATACGGGCATGAGCCTCGGCGAGGTGGTCTCGCTCCGCTGGCAGCGCATCGACCTGGACCATGGCATCCTGCAGGTCGAGGAGACCAAGACGGGTGAGCCCCTGGAGCTTCCGTTGACCCGGCAACTCGCTACGGTGCTGGAGCACCGCCGGGCCGAGGCTGGGGGCAGGGACGACGGCTGGGTGTTCCCCTCGTCTACGAGCGTCACCGGCCATCTCAAAACCTTCACCGCTACCATGCGGGCATCGGCAAGGCAGCGGGCACGCGCTTCTGGTTCCACGGGCTGCGCAATGCCTTCATCACTGTTGCCGAGCGCGACCTCATGCTGCCCCGCCCCCTCACCAAGCGCCTCGTCAACCACGCCCGCGACGACGACATCACCGAGGGCTACGCCGCCGACTGGACCGTCGAGCAACTTCGCGAGCCCGCCCAGCGCGTGGCCGACCGCAACGAAGCCCTGATGAACGCAACCTCACCCGCGGAGGGCATCCGTCAGTCGGACGGAGCCCAACACGTGCGGACCTGACGGCGGCGTCATCCGCACTACCAGCCTTCCGCTGCCTGTGCTACCAGACTCCTTACTACCGGAACCGACCTCGAAATCCGCCGTGGTGTTGCACCGGGTTCGATGTTGTGATGGAGTTCATTGACCCTGCAATCCCGCCAGGTTGTCGCTCCAGATACGAAAGGAGGTTCCTAATGAGAGGCTCCCTACGTTTGGCTCTTCTACCCGGCTTAATCCTTGTTCTAGTTTTGGTCGGCTGTCGGACTGACGTGACCGTGGATCTCTATTCCTCGGACCTGGACCGTGTTGCCAAGAAGCCAAGTGACACGGTTACTACACCGGCTCTCATGGCCATACAGATTCCCTCGGCAGACAAGTGTAACGAATACACTCCTCAGATAGTCGAGATCATGAAGGGGGTTGTTCAGGACTTCGAACCTAAAGGCTGCAAGAGCGCTCAGATGGACTCTTTTCTTTTGGGAGAGGTTAGTGCATTGGTAGCTGCCAAACAGGAAGCTTGGGATTCTGCCGACTCTTTGTTCGGCATAATGATCAACCCGAAAGGAGTTGTCTGGTTGTTTATGGATAGAGAGAAGTACACGACTCTTAACAAGAGAATGGAGAACAAATTTCATCAGGAACTGAACTTGGGAAAGTCTAAGGTCTCCGTAGTCGTGAACAACGATGGGCGCAAGACTGAGAAGTATGCTGTCGCCTATGTCATGGTAGACGGCAGACCTATAACGACCACGCAGGACGTTGAAGTGAAGCGTCGCCGTAAGGTAACGATCGAATTGTCTAACGTCGCCTCCAAGTACTTGGCCGAACACGGCATCGTACCTGTGATGCGGCTTGCAAAGAGGTAACTGGGGACACGGTCATCGTCATCGGGATTATACCTATCCGCTCCGGTATTGAGAACTGCTCTCCGGCAACGGGTGATGCAGTCCCGGACGGTACACTCACGACCGTCTCAGAAACCCCCGAGCAAGAAGCCGCAGAAACAGATCACGACCGCAAAAGACGAACGGCACGCCGTGCCGATCTGTAAGCTCGCGCATCCGCTCTACCAGAGCTTCAGACGCGACCGCATTGGAGACGAGCAGGACGACTGCGATCACCCGACCGGACCGGCTACGCGAGTTGAATGCTTCTTCAAGCTGGTCGGCGGCCTCGACGCCGACCTCTCCCTCGTAGTCCTTGACCTGTACCGGCACGATCCAGTCCAGGTTTTCTTCGAACGGATTGGGGATTACGATTTCAATATCAGCGCCGAGTTCGCGCGGGCCGCCGGTCTGGTTGACAGACACTTGAAACAGGGACTCCAGGGCCAACTGCAGCACCGGTTCCCACTCTTCGGCCCGTACCCTCTCGGGCAGAGCCCTCCCAAGCCGGTCCGCCATGAGGCCCAGCGGTTCCGTGAGCAGCTCAGAGACGACGCTCTCGACACGTCCAACAGGTGTCGAGCCGCCGGTTAGTTCCTCGGGCGTAAGGCCGCTTCGGCGGATCGCATCCAAACACGCGCAGTAGTCCCTGATGTTCCACAATCGCGCTTGGGCACGAAAACTTCGGCGAAGGCCCGCGTGGACCAAGGTGTGACCGTTGGAGACGCCTTTCGAAGTCAGGACCTCGACCGGCCGCACGTGCCCGAAGTCTCCGAACCTCTCCGCGATCTCGAAATAGTAGTCACCCGTAATCTCGCAGATCGTGAAGAGGCCGTCGCTCGGTACGTTCAGGACTGCAACAAGGTCCCCGACCTGCATGTAGTCGTCGTCCGCGCCGTTTCCCATCCGCCGGTGCCTACGGGCGCTTCTCTGGATCTCCGACAGGTTGTCGCCGTTGGCCCACAGATCTTGGATATGGTCGAGATCCTGACTCTTGTCATATCCCCAGCCTTGCCGGAGCCGTCCCGCGTGCAATTCGTCGAGTATGAACGTCCTGTGGTCTTCCTCAACCCGGCTTGTGCGCATAGCCCAACAGTTCGGCATTGCTTGCTCCTCGCGTTCGACAGTACGGCCATCCGTTGCGATGCTCGCCCTCGCAGTCTTCGCATCTTCATAGTCAGCAATTCCACTACGACTGCACCAACAAAAATTTCCGTTTTCCTCTACATTGGCTGTCCTCACCTAGAGAGAGACTACTGGCGCCGATGGTGCGCCGCGAGCGAAGCACATAGTTCGACAAGGCGCTGGTGAAGGCTGGAGGGCTCTACGATTCTCACGTTTTCTCCCCAGGTCACGAGATGCCAGCAGATTTCCTCGGTACCCCCCGCCTCAAAGCGGACCGTAAGAGAACCGTCACTATTCTCGACAGTGGTCTGGCTTGGATGGAATTGAAATTCTTTGGCGTCAGGCGCCGCATCAGCGTCGAAGCGGAGCACCACCTCGACGGGCCTTTCCTGGAACGTGCCGAACGAACGCTCCGCATAACGACGCAAGTCGAAGGCCGAGTCGCGCTCGAATGTCTCGTCGGTGATCCGGGCCTCGCTGACATTTGCAAGTCGCCAAAGCCTTGTATCGCTTCCTCGGTCCGTGCGTCCCACCAGGAAAGCGCGGTTGCCGTAGAGCACCCCGTAGGGCCGGACACGTTGGCGGCTGCGCCTTGCCATCCCTCGGGACACATAGTCGAAGTCGATCTTGCGACGCGCGGTGATGGCGTCTCGCACGAGCGAAAGCAAGCCTTCTTTGAGGCTTTCTCTCGGGCCGGCGCGCATGGCTAGTCCCTCGGCTTGCATGAGGGTCTCTAGGGTGGCATCAAAATCGCTTGGGGAGTGACGGCGCGATGCGGCGCGGAGCTTGACGGCGAGGTCGCGAAGGCCGCTGGCGCGTTCGGGGAGGCCGGCACGATCCAGACTACCGGTCGCCGCTTCAAGTTCGGCCAACTCTTTGGGTGAGACTTGGATGAAGGGATGTAACGCGCGCGACTGAAGCCGCCAACGAATACGCCGGTCACCGGTGTCCGTGTCGACGGTCTCCAGCGGTCCGAAAGCCGCCTCAACGGCGCCGCGCATCCGCTCGGCAGTGCGCCGGCTGACGGAGAACCCCTCCTGGATGTCGGCGATGGTAAGGCCACCCGGTCTTCCTTGAAGGTCGACGGCCAAACGAATGATCTCCGTAACGCGTTCGTAACGCATCCGCCAGGGTCTCTAGTCTCTCTGATCTGCCTATATCGTCTCAACGAAACTCGAGGCGGACGGCGGGCCAGTGGGCGCGGTGAAATAGCGCGCGTGGTTTGCGGTGCATACCCCCTCGCGCGGGTTCGGCCCCCACGTCCAGGTAACCCTCCCAAGGTTCGAACTGCCGCTCATTCAGCCCGACCAGCAGCCACTCAGGGTACACGCCACGATCAAAAGCGATTCTCTCAAGGAGTCCGTCCGCACCGAACTTGTCATAGTTCTCGTCCCATCCATAGTCGTGAAAGAGCAAGAGGAATGGCGGCCGCGTTCCGTCTTCCTGACAGTACAGGGCGTCATACATGGCATGACCGTCGCCGCCGATGAACAGTATCGCAAAACGCTCCGGGCCGTGGGTATCGTCATGGTCCTTGTCACGCTTGAGGACCAGATATAGGCGGAAGCGGGATTCATCAGCCCAGTCGGCAGCCTTGTCTAGCTCCCGCTCTGCAACGTGCGGCGTCCATCCGCCAGGGTGCAGAATCGCCTCGGCTACCTCTTCCTCGTGCTCCGCCTCGTAACCGTGGACCCCGGGCCCTGTACGGCGGTAAACACAGTCCCGGACGGTTTGCTCTGACACGCGGTAATCGACGTACACGAACGTGTGCGCCGCATGGGCTGGGTTACAGATTGCGACCGGGTGCCCATCCGTCCCGCAGCCGGGGTAATACACAGTCCTCGAGCCGAAGAAGCTGTCGTGGTCAAACCTCGGGGACGGTTGCTTGAGCCAGTCTGGAAACGGCTCGGGGTTCTGTTGCAAAGTCGTGACGATGGTCGGCATCAAGTACCTCCCCTGGCGCGGCAGACTCTCCAGTATCACACATTCACCCTACAAGCCGAAACCGACTCTACGTGCCCCAGCTGGTTTAGCCTCGCACTCCTTCCGCAGCATTGTCGTCAGCGCCTGTGGATCCCCCGAACAACCCAGAATCTCGGCTTTCCGGCTTACGACGGCGAAGTCGCCTGGGGTCAGGGTGGCAAGGCTCCCGACCGCGGCCGGGGGTTCAATACCGAAGAAAACACGGAACGCGGCCTTTACCTCCTCGGGAGAGAGATAGTCGAGGGCGATCTTGAACGTAAAGCGCCGCAGGGTGGCGGGGTCGAGGCGCTCGCCGAGATTGGTGGTGCAGGCGAAGGGAAGCGGGTGGCTTTCCATCCATGTCAGCATCTCGTTGACTTGACTAACCTCCCAGCTACGGACGGCCAGGCGCCGGTCGGCCAGCAGCGAATCGGCTTCGTCGAAGACCAGGAACGCTTCGGCGTCGCGCGCTTCGGCAAAGGCTTCGGCGACGTTCCTTTCGGTTCCACCAACCCACATCGACATGAGATCGGACGCACGTTTCTGGATGACTTCGAGTCTGAGCCTGTCGGCCAGATGGCGGACGAACGCGCTCTTGCCGACTCCCGGCGGTCCCTGCAGGCATAGCGAGAAGTGACGTGCGCCGTTCTTGGCAAGGCGGTCCGCGAGTTCCACCGGGTCCAGGTCCGCGCGGATTAGCTCAGGATCGTACCTGTCCGGCGTCTGTTGAGCTGGTGGCCTGTCGCCGGACAACACTCTGGCAAGACCGCGCACGCCGCGGCGCACGTCCGCAAGTGTCCCGCCTCCGAGCCGGGCCGCCGCCGTGACTCCCGAGGCCACGCCCGGCGTTACGTCGAATTCCCGTGCCAGGGCACGGGCATCCTCCTCAGTCGATTCTATCCCGTGGTGCGTAAGCTGCCGCGCCCAGATCCGCGCCCGGATCTTGGGAGGGGGTTGCCGCAGTTCCAGGGCGAACATCATGCGGCGCAAAAGAACGGGACTGGTCCACCGGGCAGCGTTCGATGTCCACAGGATTGGTACCGGAGTCTGCTCCAGCAGGCGGTTCATGAACACCTTCGAGCCCTCCGCAGAACGTACAGGAACATGGCCGTGGCCGAACCTCCCCTCCAGCCACCCTCCCTGCACGGAGAGCAGATCCTCCATCTCATCGAATAGTACGATGGATCGAGAGTTTCCGGCAAGTAGGCCTTGTGCAAGCCGGAGCTCCTGCATCCTCTCTCGGCGGGAAGGTTCGCTTCCGGAGGCATCCGATTCGCCGGCCACGTAAAGCGGCGCTTCGAGCCTTGCAGCCAGAGTCTTGCAGAACTCCGTCTTGCCGGTGCCTGGCGGCCCGTAAACGAGCACGTTGACGCCCTCTTGGTCGCTCCGCAACGCCCCGTTCAGAATCCGTTCGAGTTGGTCGCGGTCGCTGCCAACATGGTCGAAGTCGGACCAGTGCAGTTCGCCCGGGCCAGCTTGGTCGAGCAGCAAGCCATGCACATCGGAACCGGCCTCTTGCGGAAGCCAGTGCAGCCGGGTCAACCGTTCGGGGATCGTCACATCTCCGTCGTCATCGATAGACATAAGCCCGGAAGTCAGGAGAGGAGCGTCGGGCGCAAACCGGCTGTAGACGGTGCCGGCCGACAGACCAAGCAAGCATGGCAGCAATGGGCTCCCCACCTTGAAGCCTCTCCCGTTCCATTCTCTCGCGTCATCAATGTCGTTAATCAATGAATCGACAAGTGACCCCGTCCGATAGCGCAACGCCAGTTCCAGGAGCGCCGCATCGGTCCGGGAAAGACGGGTGGCCTTTGCCAGAAGCCTAACGCGTCGCGCTGTCCGATCCGGGCGTGCCGGGCCGGCCGCTGCCAGCGTGTTCCTCAAGATCTCTGCCACACGCTGCCACTCGGGCCTCGGAACTTCCCGGTCTCGCGTACGACGCTGCATTGCGTCTTCCGCAGTGTCGCCCGGCCTTGTGGGGTAGCGAAACCCCAATTCCCCTTCATGAAGCTTGAGCCAGCGCGCCAGGTGCGGTGCCTCGTCGTCGCGGCTGCGGAGGCGCGAGACGAGGTTCGACAGATAGAATAGGACGAGACGGCGTTCGTAGGTGGAAGGCATGACATCTCCTCTTTCAAAACTTCGATGGGAGGATTCTACCAACGCCATGCGTCAGATTTGGACGTACTCTCCCGTTACGCCCGGATTTCTTTTTTGCTGACCCGCGTCTGGTGTCCATGTGGCGAAGTGCACGGTACCGCCAGAAACTGCACAGGCGTCGGCAGCAACGCTGAACAGAAGTTCAGCAGCGATAGCGTCCACGGTTGAGATCCAGACATGCGTCGCCTTGTTTGTTTAGCTTGGCGTGAGGGTCAACACGGTCTTCGAGGCGGTCGGGGACGCTCTGGCCAAGCAAGGTCACCGTCGCGGGGTTCGGCACGTGTTCGCGAGGAAGAGTCGGGCGGCACGGACGGGGAAAACCCCAAACCCGGGAGAACATTGCCATCGCCGCATCGAAGGCGCCGTCGTTCAAGGCAGGGAAAGCGCTTCCATACGGGTTGCACCAGGAGCCGGGCGGTGCCCGGAAAGAGGACAAGCTTGCACCAACCATTGCAAACGCACCTGGAATCGGCTGAAATCAAACCATCTTCCTACGGTTCTCCAGGAGGCATCCATGAGTTGCGCACAGCGAATCCGGCGGGCGGTCGTGCCCGTGCTTTTCATCGCCGCCCTGCTTGCTCCCGCCGGCACGGCCTGGGCCGTCGATCCGGTGTTCTCCACCTTTTTCGGCGGCGCCATCCGGGGATACGACCCGGTGGCCTACCACACCGAGGGCAAGCCGGTGGCGGGAAAGCGGGCGCACCGGGTGGAGTGGAAGGGGGCCACCTGGTCGTTCGCCAGCGCCGAGAACAAGGCGCTGTTCGAGGGCGACCCCGAGAAGTACGCGCCCCGGTACGGAGGCTACTGCGCCTGGGCGGTGAGCAACGGCGGCACCGCCTCCATCGACCCGGACGCCTGGACCATCGTGGACGGCAAGCTGTACCTCAACTACAGCCTGGGAGTGCGGGAGCAGTGGTCCCAGGACATCCCCGGCAACGTCGCCAAGGCCGACGTCAACTGGCCCAAGCTCCTGGCGGGCAACTAGTGTCGCGTCGAGTAAGTTCCTGCCTTTTCCAGGCGAGCGCCATCTCCGGAGAGATTCCCACGTGGCCGTCGAGAACCCGGGACAAGGTGTGACGGCCCACGCCTGGCGAGGGAATCCCGGGCCCTGAACGCGATCAACTGCTCCAGCTACATCGGATAGACCGTCGCGTTACCGTGGAGGTGCCAGTACTGGAAACCCCGGTCGGTGTAGCGGGCGAGCAGATAGAAGTCGTCGGGGGCCGTCTCCAGGCACTCGCTCATCATGCCGACCAGCCATTCCGCGACCGCCGGATCGTCTTCCCCCTTGTTGTCCTCCCATATCATGCAACGGACGCGAGCCCGTCCAATCAGGAGTTTCTGGAAGTCATCCCTTATCCGCCCCGGGTCCATGCCTCCATCCGCCCACTCACACTCCAGGATCAGAACCGCCTCGTTCAGGCAGTCGAGCCCAGGGTCTGCATGGGCCACCGCCAGAGGATTCGCCTCTCCATACCTGAGCCAGCAAACGTCGTACAGCCACTCCCCGCTGTCGGCGGCTCCTACACCTGAGGCGCAGACGTACAGCGGCGGCTGTTGCGCCGCTCCGGCAACGCACAGTTGCGTCTTGATCTCTCTCGTCCACTCCCCCGCGCCGGCGCCCCGGTCGTGCAGGGCGGCGAACGCTTCGTTCAGGGAATGGCGCACGATTTCAGATATGGTCTCCCGGTCCACGCGGACACTCCTTGGATTCAGCGTACTGATACGGCCCTGTGGCCTCGATACCCATCCAACTCTCTTTCCGGTTTGTCCTCACGAACCCCTCAAGCCACGAAACTTCACCCAACCCTTCCCGGTCAGGCACGCGCGGAACAGTTCGTTTCCACCGGTGCGCTGCATGAACCCCGTGGATTCGGCCAGCCCCTTCTCTGCAAGACGGCTTACCGTCGCGACCGTCTCGTGGTCCGCCGGCAGCGTCACGGCATGGCGCGGGCCTGCGGCCTGTTGTCCGATGCACCGAACCAGGGCGATTTCGTCTTCGGTGAGAACGACCTTCTCCATGCCGGCACGATCCAAAGGCGCGAAGACCCGGCAGGGGAATTCAGGCGCTGCAAGAACCTGGCCTCCCCATGACCTGAAGGACAGGCTGCCGAATCTTCGCACCGGAATTCGTACCACCACTCCTGCCGCCGCGACAATTCCCCTGTGCAGTGTCCTGGCGTAGCGCCGCCTGTTTTCGCGCCGCAAACGATCCGCCATCATGTCCGGACGCGTGAACGCCGTCGCGCCCGTGACCGCCGTCGCTTGCGCCAACCACGCGGCGCGGCGTTTCGGCGACGTCCGTGTCGTCCTCGAAGACTTCCTGTGCCTCGACCCCGAAAAAAGCGTGCCGGGCATGCTGCGCGGCATGGCCGCACCGCTCTGTTCACTGGCCACTTCTGGAATGTCCGGCACATCTGCACCACTGCCGGCAGTAATGATCGGGTGGGTGTCGCGGCGCGTGTCGGCCCGCCGGGCATCGCCTTGTCGGTTCCTGTTTCCTTGACGCCGGTCAAGAACTCGCACGATGGTCCGGGAAGTTGTTCCAGCCACTGCACAGCGAAGCCCGCGCTCAAACCCCACTCGGTGTCTCGGTGGTCGTGTTCCTCGCCGGGGGAAACAGGACACGGCTCTGTCAGGCTCGAGCCGCAGCGCCATCGGCAGCGAGCTTGTCGAGGTTGTGGACGGTACTGCCCTGGCTCCTGCCGCGGCCGCCAATCCCCGTGTTCCCATGATGCCCGGCGGCCATATAGTCCCGAATGCCTTGCGTCCGCTTCGCCGCCCGGTCCGGGCTGCTGTAAGTGACTTGTAAGCGGCCGTAATCCGATTGTAGGCTTCCGTAATACGGCGTATGACGGCGAAAACTCCCAATAAAACAAGCATATACGGCACGTCGTGTTACGCCGTGATTCTCCATGGAATCGCCCCGGTTCTCCGGAGCGTCGCAACCGGTTCCCCAGGGAATCTCCGCTGCCAGACCTGCGCTCGCGACGACACGGTTGCGGATGCCCGGAAACCGGCCGCGATCCACGGCTTCGGCCCTGTATGCTATGACCTCCCTCTCCCGCTCAAGCGCCGCTCGGGCTAACCCTTTGATATTGAGCGTCTTTTGTCTCCCTTCGCCGATCTCCCGCAATGCGGCTCCATCTCTACGGCGGAGCCGTTATTCCTTCACACCCGACGCAGCGTGCTGCCTCACGAGCCCTGTCTGCGCCCGGGTGCGCTCCCTTGCCCGATTCGAGCCCCTCGGAGCCTCTCGTACCCTGGAAAAGGCGATAGCTCTTTGGTACACGGCCGTGTAGCGATCGTGTACCGGTCCCCCTCTCGGCGGGTGATTCCAGCCACTTACCGGACTACTGGCACGGCCTCGTGGCTGGTTTCTGGCGAGACGCCTCTAGCGCATTTCCTACGGGCAGTCCGAAGGTCGGGCAGGCTGACCGATCGGCGCCGGCCTTTTCCATGACAGCCCCCGCGCGCCGAGTCCGCGCAGACGATGCCCGCTCACAGCCATGTCCGCGCCCGTCATCGAACACCGCCGCGTCAACGCCCTCATGCCCGTCCGTATGGAGCATGCGGACCGACATACGCGGGGAATTCGCTACTACCAAAGCGTGTTACACGAGGCACACGGACGACAGGCTGCGCACCGCAACGATAACCAGAGGGCCGGGAGGGGCGGCGGGGGAGGCGATGACCGGAATGTCACGCCCCGGTCGGATGGCGGCACGGAGCTTTTCAGAGCTCGTTTCGCGATGGGATTGTTGCCGGCGACGGTCGCGGGATCGGCCGGAAGGGAGCTGGGTTTCTACATATCGAGATCGAAATCGAGGGTCACCTGCGCCGGCTCGAAGCTCTCGTCCTGCAGGCGATCGTGTTCCGACTCCTCTGAACGGTCGAGTTCGCCGTCGGTTTCGAGGCCCGGACCAGACTCGCGCTCGCGCTCCGGATCGATAACGTGCTCCTCTTCGAGGGCGTGATCCGTCCGGTCATGACCGCGCGCATCCTGTTCGCCGTCCCGTTCGTGGTCGGTTTCGAGGCCGAACACCGCCTCGTGCGCGGCCTCCATCGCCGCCCCATCGAGCGCCGCAACCCGCTCGCCCGTGGCTCTCTCCAGTTGATCCGAGAGCTTCCAGGCATCATCGGTGACCAGCTCCGCCGCGTCCCGGGCCCGGCTGATCGCCACGTAGAACGCTCTTTGGTTGGTCAGATCCGGGTTCCCCGTGGGCATGGCCGCAACGATCTGGTTTACCGTCCTGCCCTGGAAAGCGTGCACTGTTGAGGCCCAGGCCCGGTCGAGGTGCCGGAGTTGGGCGTCGCCTTCGGCAAGTTTCGCCGCCGATCCGTCCTCGAGACGGAAGCGGACGCCGTCCTTTCCGACCGATTCCACAGCCGCGGTCTCGCCGTTGGCGAGCCCCGGGCCCGGATCGTTCCGTGTCCACCGCACACGGTCTCCCTTGCGAAGCTCCATCTCCTCGCTCCGGTAGACCTCCACGCCGCCCTTGGCGCCCGCCAGCATGTAGGGCCGCCAGTCCACCAGGTTGCCGTTTCCGTCGCCGAGCCAGACCGTGTTGCGCTCGTAGTCGACCCTTTCCACCTCGCGCTCGTCGCCTTTCTCCACCCCCAGGGTCTTGTACGGGCGGTTGAAGATCACCGTGTCTCCCGCCGAGTAGTTCGAGGCCCGCGCCATCTCGGAATTAGTAAGACCCCGCGACACCAGCTTCTTGCCCTGCCTCGCAGGACCGGAGACTGCGCCTTCCGCCACGAGTTGCGCCCGGATCGTGTCATTGATCTCGTCCCGCAGCGCCCGCGTCGGCGCGATTACCCCGGTTGCGGCGCGATCTTCGGGAGAGAGCGAGACCCAACGCTTCGCCGCTTCCTTGCCGATATCCTCCCTCTCGACCTGCGCGATCCTGTCCCCGAGTTTCTCGAACGCAGTCTTGACCTCGCCCGTCAGGCCCGCACGGACCGCCTCCTTGAGATCCATGTCGCGCTGGCGGAGGATCTCGTCCATCACCGCGGTCTGCATCCCGGCCTGTCTCAACTGCTCAAAGGGCTTGCCCGCCTCCACTGCGCCGAGCTGCTTCTCGTCTCCCACCAGCACCACCCGCGGAACCCGGAGCGTGGTCGCGGCCCGCAGCAGTCCCCGCATCTGCTCGCTCGACGCGAGCGAGGACTCGTCCACCACCAGCACGGTTTTCGATAACGAGGCCCGCAGGTTGCGAAGCCCCCTTGCCGTACCCCTGCCTTCGATGATTCCCTCGTGGCGCGCCAGAAATCTCTGGAGTGTCTCCGACCCGATCCCCGATTCCCGCTCCAAAGTACGGGCCGCGGAGGCCGACGGAGCGAGCCCTGTCGTGTTGTAGCCTCGGCTCTCCGCGAGCGTCCGGAGCCGGTTCAACATCGTCGTCTTGCCCGTGCCGGCGTATCCCTGCACCCCCAACACCCGGTCGCTGGTCGAGAGGATTAGCTTCACCGCTTCCTTCTGCCCCTCGTTGAGACGGCCGCCGTGGAGCTTTGTCTCCGCAATCCAGCCCCGCATGATCGTCTTTTCGGCGCCCTGGCCCGCCTTCATCAGCGCGATGGCCTCCGACTCCCGCGCCATTGCCGCGTCCGTGGTCCAGTGTTTCCCCAATTCCAGACCCCGCGCCGCGTGGAGGACACGGTCCTGTTCGAGGGTTGCCATGGCCCGCTCCGCCGCCTCGGCCGTCACCGCCCCCGGCTCCCGCGCCAGCGCCGCTGCAAGAAGATCCCCATGCGAGAACACCGCTTGGCGCTCGGACAGGTGCTCTACGGCCCAGGCCGCGGTGTCTCCCGCCGCTTGAAGCGGACCACTGAACAGGTCCGGAGCGGGTTGCTTCCGCTCAGCCTGCCTTGCCTTGGCGCGCACGGTGTCCGCCGAAAACCCAAGCTCCGCCGCCTGCCGCTCTCAACTCCGTCGAAGCTCCCCCTTGTCCACGTCCCTTTTCCTGGCCCGCGTCATCAACGCCGCGCGGTCCGCCAGCTTCGGGTTCTCCAAAGGCGCCCCTTCATCCCGCGCCAGCATCGCCGCCTCGATCTCCGCCCGCCGCGTCGAGAACCCCACCACCACCTCCCGCGACACTCCCGCGATCTCGAACCTGCCGTCCGGGTGGGTCTTCTCGATCCCGTAACCCAGGGCCTTGAGGCCCCGGGCAAGCTCGGCCCGGTAGACCGCGCCGATCGCCATCTTGTTCCGGTAGAGCCCGTCGTTGACCATGGTCCTCCACTTCCCGTCCTCGCCCTGCACCATGTTCGCCACCACGGCATGGGTGTGGAGTTGCGGGTCGAGGTTGCGGGAAGTGTCGTGGCGGAAGGTTGCGGCCACCATCTTCTGTCCGCCCACGTGGACCATCGCACGGCTGGCCTTGTCCTGCATGCGGGTCTCGACGGCGTTGCGCTCGATCCAGGAAAGGGTGCTGTTTACCGCCCAGTCGTGGGCGGCGACGACCCGCTCGTCTCCTCCCACCAGCGCCATGAGGGAGACCGACTTCGGGGCGGAGAGGGTGACGTCCCGTCCCGGCCGATGGTGGATCTCCCCGTCCTTGTCCCGCTTGCCCAGGTGCGGGCCGTCCGGCACCTTGCCTTGGAGCATGGCTTTGAATGTGTCGGGATCGACCGAACCCGAAAGCCCTAAATCCTCAGCCCCCTTGCCCGCCCACGCGCTCGCCTCCTTGTGGGCAGGATCGTCCTTCGCATAGTAGCCGTCCCGCTCGTAGTAGCTCACGCCCTGAGACGGAGAGGCGATTACGCCGATCGATGCTACCATGTCCGACGCCTCCCGCCGGGCGCTTGTCTACACCAGTCTCGCATGTCCATAGAGCCCGGATACGCGCTTTCGAGACCTCGAACAAGGGGTGATTGGCCGGATTCATAGGCGTGTCGGCTACCGGTGGTGATTGTCGTCTTGGGCAAACTCGGACTCGAATCGCTGCCTTGAGCGGCCCGCAGGGATAGTCGGTAGTATCGGAAAAGAAGCCGGAGAATCCGCTGGCGCAGGAGGAATCCTGCGAGTCAAGTGGAATCGGGATGGAAACGGAGTCCCAACCGACCGTGAACTCAGGCGGTCCCGTCGGGCTTGCTGACATCGATCACGAAGACATCGATCCAGGATCGCCGCGCCTCTGGTAAACGATCCATCAGCATCCCACGGAGCGCCCCGGGTGACTGTGGGAGGGCCAGACCCTCAGGGTGTCTCGGCAGTGGTTTCCCGGCAATGTCTCCGAACCAAAGAACAAGGTAGACGCCGCGGCCTTCCGCTTGCCAGTCAACTGCATATTTTGCGTCGAGTTGGTCGCTAGCGGCACTCCAGACTTCAGAATGCCATTGACCCTTGATCTCGACCGGTAGTTTGATCGTGTTGCGGGTCAGGGCGATATCAGCCTTTTTGCCCCGCGGCATGAGGGTCTCTGGTCCGAACCGGATCGATGGTGGTAACGAACCCGACATGTGTTCGATCAAGCGGTTGCGGCAGAAATTCTCATGTCTGGGCCGTTCCCCGTTCCAATACGCTTCCCACATGTTGGTATCGCTGTTTCGAATTCGATCCTGGAGAGTCTCGATCTGATCCGCGAACCAAACCTGCATGTCGCCAATGTCTTCGGGTAGCCCGCACGCCATCACGGCACGGAGTTGTTTGACGGTGGGGGCAGCGTATTCATCGTCGCGCCGGGCCCTTCGCTGGAGCGCCAGCGCATGCTTCATTGTATCGGCATAGCTCGGCGCACAGTTGGCAATGAGATTTTGCAGCGCCTCGGTTGCGTTCGGCGTCGGCCGGCCGGCGACTGCATAAATCACGCGTTTGATGAACTCGCTGGCGTCCCAGGGGTTGCGCTTGCCTACTGTGACGGTGCCGGGCCGGTAAGCTATTGGCCAGTTCGATCCGAACGCCTCGACAACGAAGGCAAGCTGTTCAAGCGAGAAACGGTCGAAGCGTTCACTGCGTGCTGGCCCCATTCGGTCACGGATCAACCAGAGTAAGGCCGGGTTGTCCGCCGCAGCCTCTTTGAGTGACGCCCGGTGGCGATCGAAATCGATGACGTAGGCTGCTGATCGCCACAGCAGCATCGTTTCACGCTCCAACTGGACGTTCAACATCCGGCCAACCAGTGTCTGTACCTCTTCGTCGCAGGCGCTCTCAAGGGCGCAGGTCAGGAGTAGCGTCACGATGGAGGGGGGCAACCCTGGATGGGCGCGCAACCAATCGACGGCGAGGCATCCTGCCAGCGTAGCGAAGCGGGGTTCGTGTTCAAGATAGTAGAGCTCTTGGATGTGTTCCCTGTTCTTTGCAAGTTGTGGCTCGACGCTTGCGCGGAAATAGACCTCCCAGTCCCATTCACTCTTGAAAAGAACGTCTTCGAGCGCCGGACCGATGTCAATTTGCGCAGCGTCGTTCGACCTCGACGCGTGCCGCCATGCCATGTAGACTGCGGCCAACGTGTCCCGATTAATCTTATCGATGGGATCGCCACGGCGGATCATTTCGGCAACGCCGCAGATCATGGGCGCCGCGGCCGCCTCCTCATTCCCACCGTAGTTCTCAGCGATCCTGGAAGCGCTCGGCAGGTCATCGCGACGGAGGACGGCGTTGAAGCCCGACATCACCCGATGACACAAGTCGTCGCCCAGAAATTCTCGCAAGCGCTCTACCGGGGATGCTGCCGTATTTAAACCGTAGAACTCCCCGTTCAACATATGCCACCGGCCGAGGTAGACAGCGGCAGATTCTTGAAGGACGGGAATGTCTCCAGCGGCTATTTCTTGAGCCCGTTCGGTAAGCTCACGGCGACGACGCCGGAAGTACTCTTGCCGATGCGCTTCCTCCTTTGCCTGCCGTTTAGCCCGTCTGGTCTCCCATTTCGGAGTCGCGGCCCTCGAAAGTTCTGCGAGTACGGATAGCAGTTCAGGGTCCTCATTCGCGGCATCAAGGGCAGCTTCGCGCACGACAGTCGCGAGTCCTTCGACCGAGCGGTTGAGCAACAACAGTTCTCTCCATGTGTCGACGTCGATCCGGCCTTCACCGGCGCGTGCGCGCAACGTTCTCAAACTTCCCGCGATGTCCTCTCCTTTCGGAAACAAGCCTAGCCCCGTATCGGCGAGGCGGTGGGCGGCCATCCAAGTGCTTTCCGCGCATGGCGTCAGCAGCACCTGCTCGAGGAGTGCAGCGCGACGGACGCGATCCTTACGGAAAATCGCCGCCAAACGCTTTGTGCCATCGTCATTGTACAGACGGTATCGGCCCAGCCAGCCGACCCACATCCAGACACGCTCCGGCTGAATCGAATGATTGGCTTCAAGGACTTGGGCCGCGAGGTGTCTTACGAGCCTCGTGACATACCACTCCGTCTCGTAGCCTGCCTTTTCCATCAACGGTCGCGCGCGTTCCGTCAATTCGTCGAGCCATGAAGCGAGGTACTGCGTGTCAAGACCACTGAAGAGACTGTCGGGCACATACTTGAGCTCGGCCGATTCTTCTTGGGAATCCTGATTCCGCGCCAACCCCAAGTACGCCAGGACAGTGCCGACTGCCGTGCCGATGGGAACGGCAGACAGACCGGCCTTGCGGAGAATCTCGAAAGCGAGCCGCGCCGAGTTGGCATCCTCCATCGCGAGAAGGCGACGAATACGTGTCTCCCAATCGTCACTCACAGCGGCGGTGTAAAGCGCATTGCCGGCGCACGATCGTTCTACGACCGAGCGGTCGCGGTCAAACAGTATTGTCTCCAGTTCCGGGCGGAGTCGCTGGGCAAGCGTTGTCCCGGCCATCGCTTCGAGTAGAAGCACGGTGAACTGCATGTCCCGGCTAGGCACCTGAACTATGGCAAGGATTTCGTCCCGGAGTTCCGGACGCACCAAGCCGGACGCGGGATGCTGGCCCCAGTCCTCGGATCTGAAGTAGGGGTTTTCCTCGGACAGATCCCTCAATGCAACGAGCAGGTTCCGGGCCTGATCGAGATCCAGCGTTTCGGCATCGCCGTAGCGCAGAACGGCGTAGGGATCAACGTTGATGCAGGGAGCCGCCAGGACGTCGCTGAAGTGAGCCATCCACGCGTGCAGGCCGCGCAACGAGGTCGGAACCCCCTCGCCCTGCCGGAACAGACCGAAGAGTCTCTTCTTCGAAACGCCGGCTTCGAAGCAACGCGCGAGCCATTTGGCCCCGAGATACTCGGCGATGACGCGATGGATATGAGTGAAGCGGTTTTCGCCTTCCGCCTGAAACAGACGGGTCCTGATCGCTTCATCCGCAAACCGGCTAGACTGAAGCCCCGTGATGTCCACGATATTCAGGTATTCACCGGGCGTTTCCGCGTAGGGTCCCATGTGAATCCCGACGCGGCCGCACAGGAGTTGCGCTGCACATATCGCGCCTGCCGCCAGCAGCAAATCTTCGTCGGTTGCCTGGACATGCGGGTCTTGGTGGTGGCGCGGATTGTCCTCCTTGAGCATCACACGGCACGCTTGGTCAAAGAGTCCTGCGCGAGTTTCCGGAAGCGGACCCGCCGCCCGTGCAACCTCCCCGAGCAATCGAAGGGTCAAGGGATTCCCGTAGAGGGTTTCGATCCCATGGTCTGCGAGGTGAACCAAGAGGCCATCCGCATCAACTTCCGGGAATTTCTGAGACAGAAAGGCACGCGCATCGTCACGGGTAAAGGGTTGCAGATGCAGCAGCACCGGCGCCGATCCATAGTCATCTTCGATCTTTACTCGGTCGGCCGCGCCCAGCCAGTCGGCTTCGCGACAGGAAAGAATGAAAGGCGGATTGCTCAATGCCGAGAGCTTCCTCAGCACCGCGTCGACCGCGCCTCCCGGCGCTGCGGAGGCGATTTCGTCGAGGCCATCGACAATGACGCACTCGTTCCTGCCAACAAGCGAGGCAAGGTCGACGCGACGCTCAAATGTTCCGGCACGGAAATACCGCATTCCAGCCTGCTTGCCGAGTTCCCAGGTCAGCATGCTTTTCCCCAAACCGGGATCGCCGAGGATCACCACAGGCTCGGAAAAAGACCGAAGCTCGTCCTCGCCGATGACCATTCGTCCCCGCTCTCGATCCTCGTAGGCCAGAGTTCGCTTTATGTTGGTCTGCATCGACTGGAGCCAATGGAAATGCCTATCGCCACCAAACCGCTCGTTGCCTGTCGCCCAAAGGTTCCAAGGCAACGATTCCTTTGTCCATCCTACGGACCTTCAGTGGTTCCACCAAACACGAAATGCCATAAATCATGCGGCGTCGGAAGTCGTGCCGAGATTCGCCATATCGGCTACCATACTCTGTGCGATTCGGGCGGCCGATGTCTTCACGGACTCTCGCGCAGGATGAGCGTAGCCTCTGGAGGTCTCCAAATAGAAGCAGATCGACAAGCACCGAGGTGCGGCGGGTGTGGAAACCACGCGCCGAAGGGCGTCGCTATCGCGCTTCCTGACCGCTCAAACCGTCGGGCGATGAAAGCCGTTATGCATCCGGCACTTAGCCCGAGCGACGCTTGAGCGACAGCGCCCGCCGCGCACCTGCGGGAAGGGGTCCCGAACCGCCGAGCGGCTTCCAAACCGTACTATAGGAAGCACGAGGCAACAAATCACTGCAGGAAGGCATGGACACACGCGGCGTCACTCACTCGCTCCGCACTGTCGGCGGCGGTCTTGACGGCACAGCGGATGCTTGCGGCGTGTGGCGTAGCGCGTTACAGTGCAGCATGAGGATCAGGCACAAGGGACTGCGGGCGCTGCACGAGCGGGACAATCCCGCGCGGGTGCCTGCGGGTCTGGTGCCACGGCTCAAGCGCATCCTGTTCCGGCTGCAAGAGGCGACCCATCCGCG
>Ga0209754_1000449_pt1 | contig 59198 bp, 43 predicted proteins | sample MesohylBB_FD_187295 | JGI IMG/M metagenome (GOLD analysis project Ga0209754, IMG submission 187295) | Host-associated microbial community of the marine sponge Aplysina aerophoba from Gulf of Piran - sponge mesohyl, lysed by bead beating... | ecosystem: Host-associated > Porifera > Sponge >...
AAAAAGAGTTTGGTTTTAAGGTGAAGTATAGCAGAAGTCGCGTGATATTTCACGCGACTTCTGCTTATGTCAAGATATTAACATCTGTGAAAAAATAAAACAAAAAAACTAAAACTGAACCCCTCTGGGTTGTCGTTAGGACTATTCAGTTTTCAGCAATCAGCTGTCAGTAAGAAAGAGGTGAGGGTATATCTACAGCATACTGATGGAAACCGAAAGGTGGCATAGTTTCCACCGTCCTGAAAGTCGACAGCCAAATTGTCCAGATTCGGAGATCCGTCCTATAGGAGAACTCAATGCACCTCCAGTATCAGATTTTTTCCTTGATTTAAATAGCAGTATGCGTTTACAATTAAGAGTCCAGCACAGTATCAACTTATTTAATATTTCATATAGGTGCGGAATTTGCCAGATGAAAAACGTTTTGCAGAAGACAATCCCCGATAAACTTGTCGTGCTTACCTTTGACGACGGGTGCAAATCACAGGCGACTTTCGCCGCTCCGATCCTCAAGGCTTACGGCTTCGGGGCAACCTTCTATATCACCGAAGGACTCAACTTTCTCACCAATAAAGAAGCCTATATGACGTGGGAAGAGGTCAGAGGACTGCACGACAATGGTTTCGAGATTGGGAATCACACTCGTCATCACCGAAACGTCACACAGCAACACGCTGAGGAACTCAGTGCTGATTTGGCACATATTGACGCACGTTGCGAGACTTACGGGATTTCAAAGCCGACAACATTCTGTTATCCGGGTTATAGCCACGGCGAAGCGGCAGTCCAATTGCTCGCTGAACACGGCTTTCATTTTGCTCGACGCGGTGTTGCTCCAGAGTTCCCTTACAGCGGAGAAGGTGAGCGCGGACCTGCTTACAATCCAACCCTACATCATCCGCTCTTGATTCCAACAACCGGTGCCTCCGGTCCCAATTGGAACTTTGATGACTTCACGTGGGCACTCACCCAAGCAACAGATGGAAATATCACGATCCTTACGTTCCACGGTGTGCCGGATATCGAGCATTCATGGGTTCACACAGAACCGGAACAATTTGAAGCGTATATGGCACATCTCTACGAAAACGATTACAAAGTCATCGCGCTCCGAGACCTCGCCGATTACGTGGATCCACATTCTCTGTGAGGGTTACACACAATGTTAGAGTATGGATCAAAAATATTGACACAATTTTGTTCAATATTTTTGATATAAAAATGATACGCTGGTTAAAAATATGCAACATACTTCTATTACAATTTTAATCAAATTGGAGATGCAGAAGAGGTGATGAGAATCCAGGAAGTAATTAAACTGCGACAATCGAACGATAAGACTTTGAACGTTTCGTCAAATATATTCAGATAATACATACAGATGGAGATAAAAGAGACAGTAGGTTTGTGTTGTAAGCGTGCCTGCTCACTTTAGTAAACTATGCTTAGAGAATTTACGAATAGTCTAACCCGATGGGATACTTTACTGTTTAACCGTATTTTTGGTTGGGGTGATAGAAGAGTCCTGAGTCGCTCATTTCGCATTATCTCCTGGAGTGCTAACGGGTGCTTTTATCCGCTTCTCGGGTTCTATGTGTATCTGGCATTTAGTCCCGCCGTTAGCAAATCATTTCTTCTGTCAGCACTACTCGCATTCCCACTTGAGAGGCTGCTATATCACCTTCTTAAACAGTCAATGAAACGCGACCGACCTTGTGAAGGAATTGTGGACGTTCAATTTCGAGTTCGCCCTCCCGACCAGTTTAGCTTCCCATCAGGCCACACTGCCTCGGCTTTTCTGATGATGACACTGTTGACAAACTTCTTTCCAGTTTTACAAATTCCAACACTTCTCTGGGCAAGTACGGTTGGTATTGCACGTGTATATCTTGGGGTCCATTATCCTACTGATGTTCTGGCAGGCGCGATTCTCGGAATCTTTACAGCCCGAATTGGAATATGGTTCATCGTGTAACGCTAAAATCTTATATTTTCGGAAGGTCATACACACCCCGCCGTCCCTTTACAATCTCACCTCTGTTTGCAAGCCTCACGAGTTCATGGTTTATCGCTTTTGGGTTTTCCTCAATAGCGGCAACCACGAGGCATTCACTTCTTAAAGCAATTTCTCATAATGTTAATTCCCAAGGAGACGGCTCTTTTGCCTACCTATATGAATCCGTTAAAGCAAGCAATTTTGGCTCTCGCGGAGGATTCATGCGAAGTTGTGTTTACCATTTTTTTAGATTATGCGAGATTTTTACGAAAAAGAGGTATCTTTAAAATGTAGATACGTGGTAATCTAAATCTAACCACCCAGTGATACTTGTTCGGTTAACACGTTATTGTCCTGCAAGTCGTTCTTTTTTCAACGCGGAATGCTTTTTTTCCTTGACTAATGTTGGTTGAGAAAAACTTCCGGAAAGGGAGTCGTGGCTATGCGAAAACTCAAAATTGGTGTTATAGATCTTGTTGCTAAAGGACCGACGCGAAATCTGTGGGCACGGACGATGCATGCGAATCTGGCAAGCATCATGCCTCAAACTATTGCCGTATGGTGTGAAGAAGAGGGACATGATGTCACCTTCGTCTGCTATACGGGTCTTGAAAATCCCATTGAGGAATTCCCCGAAACGCTGGATCTCGTTGTTATAGGGACGTTCTCACAGGGAGCACAACTGGCATACGCGTTGAGCAATCTCTTTCGATCCAGAGGCGCAGTCACTGTACTTGGGGGGCCTCATGCCCGGTGCTACCCTCAAGATGCGCAGAAGTATTTCGATTACGTTCTGGGTTTTACGGACAGGAACACCATCCGGGACCTTTTGCAAGACTGTTCACCGCACCGACCTATGGGTGTTCACCTCTCAGCAAATGGGCAGCCGATGACACTCCCCAGCGTGCAGGAGCGTTGGAAATTCATAGAACTCAGCCACCGCAAAGCCCCCTGGATTAAAGTGGTTCCGATGCTCGGCAGCATGGGGTGTCCATACACCTGTAGTTTTTGTATTGATTCGGTTGTTCCCTATCAACCTCTGGAATTTGATGTTATGAAGGCAGATTTGCGTTTCCTTTTAGGGAAGTTTAAACGCCCGATTGTCGGTTGGCACGATCCCAACTTCGGTATCCGATTCGATGACTACCTGTCTGCAATCGAAGATGCGGTTCCACCAGGCAGTGTTGATTTCATTGCTGAAAGTAGCCTGGCACTCCTCTCGGAACCGCATATGGAACGGCTGCAGCGGAACGGATTTAAGGTGCTGTTGCCCGGAATTGAGTCGTGGCAGGACTTCGGTAACAAATCAAAGACGGGGCGGCATCAGGGGGTTGATAAAGTTCGAGAGGTTTCGGAGCAGGTTAACATGATTCTGAGGTACGTTCCTTACGTTCAAACCAACTTCATATTTGGACTTGATATTGATGGAGGAACAGAGCCGTTTGAACTCACAAAACGCTTCTTGGAGATGACCCCTGGTGCGTATCCTGCGTATTTGCTGCTGACCTCATATGGACAGGCAGCACCTCTGAACCTTGAATATCAACGCGCGGGCCGAGTTCTCCCGTTTCCGTTCTATTTCCTTGACAGTAAGCGCGGGATGAATATCAAACCGAAAAACTATGCGTGGGATGAGTTTTACGATAACGTCATTGATCTGATTGGGCACAATATCTCATGGAGGAACCTCATTAGCAGCTATAAGGCGATTGATGCCTTTATCCCGCGATGGGTGAACGTTATCCGGGTCCTGCCATGGTTCGAGCAACTCAAGTACTACCGCGAAATACGCCGACGGCTTGATGAAGATCCTCAGTTCCGACCTTTCTTTAACGGAGAGACGACGGAAATTCCACAGTTCTATGTGGAGCGGATACGGAAGAGTTTGGGGGCTTTATGGGAGTGGCTTCCGGAGGGAGCATTGTATCATGACCCGAACGCCTATCTCAAGTCAGAGGAGAATTCGTTAACGCAGTTGGAGAACTCGTCTTGAACGACGATGACACGTTTGATAAGGTGGATACTTTTCTGGTAAATCCTGCCATGGGGCATCTATCCGCAGGACCCAGAGGATACTATTCAGGACTTCCCGATTCCTACGCCACCCTCTCCCTATACTGTGAGGTGGTTTTTGGTCGTCTGTGATCGGCTGTCAGCAGGCGAGGTTAGATACCTCGCCTACTAATTTTAATCCACGTTTTCGCTAATAAGGTGTGTTGTTTGTTGTCAGGGCACACCAACGCGAAGCGAACAGGTGATTGAAGAGTGCGTTCTGCGCTTCGGAGGTCTGAATCTGCTTCAGTGCCAAGGCGGCGTGGAAACGGACATATCGGTTCTCATCTTCCAGTTGCGCGACAAGTGTCGGGATCGCCGGTTCAGCGAGCGTTCCCAATTTCGCTAAAGAACGAGCTGCGTTATCACGCACCCAATAATGCTCATCCTGCAATCGGGTTGTTAATACCTGTACCGTCTCGGATAAATCCATGTTTTCAGAAACCTGTTGTCCGATGAGTCCCAACCCTTCTGTGGCGTTTCGTCGGACCAAATCGTGGGGATCTTGTGCGGCATGTGTTAGCGCAGGTATCGCTTCCTGTGCGGCTTTTCCCATATCCGCTAAGGCAAACGCCGCGCTTGCCCGCACGGAATCATCTGTCTCCTGCAAGGCATCAATAAGCGTCGGAACAGCGGGAGTACCGGTGAGGCTCAATGCGTATCCCGCATATTCGCGGAGAGCATCAGATCGACTATACAACGCTTGCTTCAAGATAGGCACGGCTGCGGCACCAATCCGCCCTAACCGATACGCGGCATTTAGTCTATTTCTTTCATTATCGCTACCCAAGGTTTCGATGAGGGTATCCACCTCAGTGTGCGAGACACCGTTTGTATCTCCATTCTGTTTCCCATAAGACCAGTCCCACAGGGACTCCCATAGTTCTGGATGCTCAGATGTATCCCCGTTGCCGAGAGTATGCCAGTCAGCGGTATCGCTCTTCCATGCGGGTGTTTGTGGCTCATCGAGTCTGATAAAGAGGAACTTCAACATGTAGCGCTTCTTGTCACTGCTATTTGGCATTGCGCGGTGCCACAAGTCGTAGTGGACAATCGTTACAGTGCCCGCTTCGCCAGTGAGTGCGAGATCTGGCTGTTCATGAGCACTTTCACCGGTCTCATAGTACTGTGAGCCGGGTAACACGGCAGTGGGTCCCATATCTTCGGTGACATCCTGCGGATAATAGAACGCCATCGTCCAACGACATCGGTGGCGTCGGATCTGCTCGTCCCCTTCATAACTATCTTTATGAAAATTCTGACCTTCACTCCCTTGTTGGTTGAAATGGCAGTATCGGTGCGAGTGCATCGCATAGTTTTCACCGAGTACGCCCTGCATGGCACCGTGAACCGCTGGCTGATCGAAGACCTCTTGAATTTCAGGGATGAGGGGTAGGACATTGTTGCCCAAATTACCCGTTCCTTCAAACATTTCGTCGAGTTGTTGGTAAACGTTCTCGTGAAAACTCGGTGGGAAATCGACCTTTACCTTGATGTACCCGTTGATGATGAAATCCCGCATCTCTTCATCGGTGAGTTTTAGTGCATGGTTGCTCATTTTGTGCGTCCTCCTCTATTTCTTGCGGCAAGTATAACAGAAATCGATCGTGGAAGTCAAATTTCATTAGGAGTATTCAGGTATCAATTGTCAGAATTTAGAAGAGCATCACTTCTTCACGGCACCAAATGTAACGCCGCGTAGGAGATGACTCCGCATCAGGAAGGTGAAAACAGCAACGGGCAGAAGAAAAACAAAGGTTCCGGCGGCGATTTTTCCCCAATCCATACCGGTGGAGCCGGTCGCACTTGTAATCGAAGGAGGTGCCGTCACGGCTTTGCCGCCGACTTCTGTGAGGACTAAGGCAAACGCGAACTCGTTCCACGCTGTAATGAGGCAGAACACAGCAGTCGCAGCAATGCCTGTGACAGATTGCGGTAAAATTACCTTTAGGAAGGTTTGGAACCGAGAGTAGCCATCAACGAGCGCGGCATCCTCATACTCCTTTGGTATTTCGTCAATGAACCCCTTCATGAGCCACACCGCAAACGAAACATTAAAGGTGGTATAAAGCAAAATCAGTCCAAAGTGTGTGTCTCGCAACCCAAGTGCACTGTACATCAGATAGATTGGGATGACAACGACGACAGGCGGGAGCATCCGTGTGCTAAGGATAAAAAAGAGTAGATCGTCCTTTCCAGCGATGTCAAATCGAGAGAAAGCGTAAGCCGCAAGTGTTCCAAGTCCCACAGCAAGAATCGTGCTGCCGCCACCGATGATAATGCTATTGAGCAGTTGGTAAAAATACTTGGACCCACCGTTTGCCAAGGCAGCGCAGATCGCTACTGTTCCGAAAATAGTTGGCAACACAAAGGTGAGTCGCTGTTTTTTTAAAGTTTGCGATGTCAGTCCTCCAGTTTTTCTCCATGGGGCAATCAGGAGATACGCAATAATTGTACAGACGATGAGGAGCAGAAAGTTGAGACGGGCATCCGTTTGGAGGCGACTCTGCATCGGCGGCAGACTCAGAAAACTATAGAGACACGTTAAAACGAAAACACTGTTCCAGATTAAGCCGATATTTCGGAGTGATAAGGCACGGGACAACCTCACATTAAATAGCGAGAAGAAACCGAACAGCAGTAATCCGACAAACACCTCCGCTAAAAACAGGTATGTCACATCTGGTACACCTTCTGAAGGCATCAACTTCTGATAGTTCTCTAACGATATATCAAAAACAAACTTCGGAAGTTTTGTGGTAATATCTGCCAGTGTCTTTAGAGATGTCACCAAAATCCAGTAAATCGGGGTGATATAAACAATCACAGCCAGAGCAACAAACGCCAATATGAGGTAGTGGACAAAGTTTTTTCTGCTCCGCATTAGGTCTCCTGTGTCTCTTCTCCTTTGACGCGATTAAGGTACTTTACGTAGATATTGCTCAGGGCAACGATAATAATGAGCAGAATATACGCCATCGCGCACGCTTTACCGGTATTGTAGTTCCGAAAAGCGAGTTTATAGAGGTTCATTGATACGGTTTCTGTGGCAGTGCCAGGTCCACCCTCACGCGTAAGCACATAGACGATGTCAAACATCTTGAAGGCATCCATTGTCCTGAACAGAAGGGCAATCAGTAAAAGCGGGGATACTAATGGGAGGGTAATACATCGAAACTTGAACCAAGCGGAGGCTCTATCGACATCAGCGGCTTCGTAGAGAGACTTCGGCACTGCACTGAGTCCTGCCAAGGCGATCAACATCATGAATGGCGACCACATCCATGTATCTACAATAACAACGGCTAACATCGCTACCTTTGGATTGGTCGTCCAGCCGATAGGCGACTTTAAAAAGGGACTGAGGAAAAAGTTCAGCAAACCGGCGTTATCTGAAGAGAGGATAAAACGCCAAAAAAGCCCAACTACCACGGGCGATAGCATCATTGGTAGTAGCAGTAGTGTTGTGACAAAGCCTTTATACCGGAAGTCCCGGTTCAGGAGCAACGCCAATCCGAATCCAATAAAGAATTGCGCTGTGACCGCAAGGATCACAAAATAAGCAGTGGTTTGGAAATAACCCCAAATCTCTGGATCGGCGAGGAGGCGTGTATAATTACGGACACCGATAAATCTTGGGGCTGCGGGCATCGAGGCTTTGTAGCGATGGAAACTCAGGTACAGCGACCACAGGAGTGGAAAGATGTTCATCAAGATGAGCAAAATCATGGTGGGCATGATGAATGCCATCTTCAACTGGTAGTCGCTCATCCCGCGCGACGCTCGATGTGGGTGGTTGGTTCGCATATCTTTTTGGCTATCGGCTGTCGGCTATCGGCTGTCGGTAAGCGGACCTTGTGGCAAGCAAAATACACACAATCGCCACGTACCGACTGCCGAAAGTGAGCGGAGCGAACGCCCCGATAGCCGACCACTCGCTTTATTCGTCGTAATAGCCTGCGTCCTCGAAGATTTCCTCGTGTTTCCGCGCGATAGCGTCCAGTGCTTCCTTGGCAGACTTGATTTTGGAGATGGCTTGACTCCAATTTGTCTGGCAAACTTCTAAGAGTTCTGCATATTCTGGCACTGCCCAGAAATCACGTAGATATGGGAAACTCGCGGCGAAAGCTTCGTTAAAGGGGGTCGCTGTCTTAAACGCATCCGACTGCAACACCTCTTTGTGTGGTGTGAACCCACCGAGTGCTGCCCACTTCTCCTGAACAGGTTTCTGCATAAACCATTTCATGTATTGCTTGGCAAGATCCTTGTTTTTAGAATACGAAGAAATAGACATGCCTTGTCCACCGATACTGATATAATGCCCTTTCGGACCAGCAGGTGCTATAAAAAAACCACTCTTGTCGTGAGAAATTGCATTCGATTTAGGGTCTACAACGCCAGGGAAAAAGGCGAAGTAGTTCATCGCCATTGCGACCTTACCCGAGTTATAGGCATTCAGTGTCTCCGCCCAATAGTAGTTCGGGGCATCTGGAGGGGCAAACTGGAGCAGATCCGTGTAAAATTCGAGGGCTTTAACGGCATCCTCTGTGTTAATATGCCCCGCAACTTTGTGGCTTTCTGCATCACCATAACCACCACCAAAGCTCCACATTACCTGCTGGAAACCCATTGTAATACCGTCGTATTCCTTACTATACCATGTTGCGAGACCGTAGAGGTCTTTATCTGGACGCGTGAAGAATTCGGCGATATCGCGGAGTTGGTCGTATGTTTTCGGTGGGGCAAGCGCGTAGCCGTACTTCTTTTGAAATGCTTCCATTTCATTCGGATCTTCAAAGAGGTCTTTCCGGTAGACGTATCCGGCAGCATCCACCTCTGCAGGTAATGCCCAGTATGTTCCACTGCCTTTTGGATACTCAGCAAACGCTGTCATCGCGGGTCCATAGATAGAATCAACGTCTATGTTCTCGTTAATCCAATCCGTTAGATTGATATAGTTCTGACCTTGAGAGTTCCTACCGAGCCATTGACTATCACCAATGACGATGTCGTAAAGATCGCTTTTTCCGACAAAAGCCGTAAAGACCTTATCTTGGAAATTGGGCCACGGAATCTGGATGACATCGACAGCAATGCCTGTTTCGGCGGTGAAGTCTTTCGAGAGCTCCTGCAAGTAATTAGCCGGATCCCATTCTGCCCAGACAATGGTTAAGGACTGGGATTGGTGGTTATCCGCTTTCGAGGCACTCACGAATGCAAGTGCAAGTATTAACGTTAAGACAAGACTTATGCGAGCACTTTTCATATTTTTTTCCTCCGTATAGAGATCATGCGAGTTGTTATCAGCACCGGTTAAAATCTGATGTTCGGTTCGCTGCTATAATCCGGCATTATAAACAGAGTCCAAAATTTTTGCAAGAAAATTTATTTGCGGTTACACCAGAAAATTGGCGAGGTTGGGATACCTCGCCAGCGGGAGTGGCGGGTTTTGCTTCTATTGAAATTGCCTCGCAGTGAGAGTTATTTTCATAATTCACCATAAATCGGAGTGTCTGTCAAAGCTCACCGATGCAGAACACGGTGTTCTTTGCTTCTAAACTCCGAATTTCGGAATAGTGGTAGACTTGGGTAACTTCCACTCCATTTTCAATGAGGGCAGTGGGGCGTTCGATAACGAAGTCAGCGAAGTGCGGGGCATTGAAAGCAACGTAAGCGAGGCTGAACGTCTCAATCTGCCGATCGTATCGCTTTGACAGATCTGGAAATAGAACAATTCCTGTATCAACTTGGTAGATGCCTGCGCTTTCATCTATGTTCATTGTTTTAACCGGACACTCGATAATCGCTCGCTGATGTGTATGGGTATCCCATATTTCTGTGTGCGTTACGATGGGTAGACATTTTTGGGTCGCCTCAAAAATGGCTGTATTGCTATCAAGTACCCGGACCGGCGATGCCTCTTGAACATCAAACAGGGCACCTCCCCAATAATCCCGCGCCGGTCTATACTCGACGTAGTTATCGTTGCAGTAAGCGTGCCTTCTGAATACCGCGATATGTTCTTCACCAAAAACGGGGAGGAAGTCATAGTTTGGATTTATGAAGAGGTTTTTCTCCGCAAAGGTGTGTTCACTCTTACACGAACCACATTGGTAATAATCGCTGAAACTTCCATCTGTGTTATCTATGATGCGGCATCGAGATTCGACCCAAAAGCGGGGGGCGTTCCCGTTACCAACAGAGTTGATAAAAGAGAGTCCATAATCGAGACAGTTCATTGGTTTTCCTTTCGGTGTGGTACATGATTCGTAAAAACCCATTGTATCCGAGCAGTATGCACCTGTCAATCGGTATCTCTTGTTTCATCTATCCCACGGTCCCTTTCTTTTTTATTTCTTACACGTTGCGGAAGTCTTATTGAATTGAGGCAAATAAATTAAAAAATTCCAAAACCTAAAACGAGGCGGATAGCTCCCAAGAGAATGGCCACGCCACAAAGAACACAACCAGCGATAGCATATTCTTTTTCTGACGATAGGATAAGTGCCAGGACACTGAAAAGCAATCCAAAGACTGCAAACGGGATGTTAAGGTAATTGATTGAACCGAAACAGGGAATAAAACCGATCACCATTCCAAGAATAGCCAATATTCCCCAAATCAGACTGAGAATTGATAATAAACCCATGATTCATCTCCAAACTATGATACTGCATTATAGCGACTGAATGTCGCTGTCAGATTTTTAACAAAACGTGTGCTTCGTTTTAGGGTGATCGCTGCGGAGAGTGTATTAAGTAGAAAAGCCGAATAGAAGTAAAGGCTTAAGGGATTTAAGTGATGTGCATTGGTAAAGTCGCCACGCGAGATGGCGTAGAATGCGGTGCTCATCCCACAGAATGCACACGGTTTTTGGAATTGCGATTGCCATTGGCATTCTGGGATGAATTGCGCTAACTGGTGCTGCGGCACAATAAATGGAAGGACAAGTACGACAAAAATGCCCGCACTCAAGATGAACCATACAAACATCGCAACTAATATCAAGTCGTTTCGCTTATGGTTTAACACCTTACACCTCTGTTCGGCTGTGTCCGTTTGCTTTTCTGAGTATAACGTTCCCGCCAACGGAGAAGAGTCGCAAGACGGGTCCGCCGCCATTAATGGTTCCGTGCAACTGATCGGGCTTGACAGTTCCTGCCGTCTCTACCGCTACCGGAAATTCTGTGGTCACTGAACCGCCAAGTACTCTTGCTTCGACTGTCGCAGCAACATCTGGAACGAGCGAAACATCTACACTACCCCCTATTGTTTCCAAATCCAGTAGTAAGTTTTGACTTGAAACTGCGTCTTGGAGTCGGCAGTGAATAGAACCGCCACTCGTTTTCGCGAGGACGGGTCCATCGTTCTCTACTTCTATACTTCCACCAGCAGTTTTCACGTCTGTTCCGCCTTTGCAGCGGCGTAGGATAACATTGCCGCCGGAGGTATGTCCATTGACAGCACCAATGACATCGGTAATCTGGATGTTTCCGCCCGATGTTTTGGCTTTGACAGTGCCAGTGCCCTCCTCAAGTATAATATGCCCGCCACTCGTTCGAAGTGCCGCGTCGCCCTCAAATGCTTTGAGGTTTATGTTTCCACCCGAAGTTTTTCCATCAATACGCCCGGTGATATTTTGTAAGCGGAGGCCCGCACCGGCTGTGTGAACGTTCACATCTCCACCTATATCTACAGCGGAGATTTCCTCATCCGCGGTCTTCAAATCAAGCGCGTAGTTTCTCGGAACGACGATCTCAAATTGGACATCCAAGCGTTTTTTCGCCTTTTTCCATTGCTTTATGGGACCTCTGAATTTCGCTTCAATCTTGACATCCGCTGCTTCGTGTGTCATCTGTACATCAAAATTCTTGAGAACTTCCCCTGCGCGCCGATCCTCCTTCAACTGTGCGGCGCGTCGGACGCGGACAGACAGATTATTACCCTCTGCGCTCTGCACGTCAATTGCTCCGAAATCGGCATCAATCGTTAACCGTCCACCCGGAGCGACAGGAAATACTTCGACGATGTCTTCCAATGCGGTCTCGGTTAAGAAATCTGGAGCGGCTTTGCGGATCATATCACCGAATGGTTTGTCTGCCAACTCCTCTGTTAAGTTTTCCATGAACCGTTTTCCGAAAAAACTGGAGAACCAACCTTTGAAATCTGTAGTTGTGTCCAATTCTTCGTTGAGATAGGCAGCGAGTTGATGGCAAGCGATTCCAATCTGGCTAAAAGACGCATCTGCTGGCAATTCTTCAAAGAGTCTATCAGGTACTGCGTTGATGTCGTCAAGACGTCTGAGAACGTTATTGAATTGGGAGATGCACCGAGTTTCGCCGTCACTAAACGCTCCCGTTAATGCAGCGTCCTCTGCGATTTTTGCAGTGTGTTCCAACATGTGAAAAAGCCCTCTGAGTTCCTGTTGCTTTTGCTGTTCCATTTTTTTACTATCGCCTCCTGGTCACCGACATTACGCGGCGGTTTCTGGTGAATTCTAACCCGGTTTGGGTTATAGTAACCGAAGTTTCCATCTTTTTTTAGCACTTACCCACGTTACTCTTTTCAGGCTACGCTACGAAATGCTCTCGAATAATGAACCATTTCAATGAAAAAAGGATTATTACATATCTGCATTGTAGCCCCGTCTTTCCAAAATCGTTTTGAGCAGTTCCTTCGCCTTATGGAGTCTCCACTTCACGGTTGTTAGGGGGAGGGACAGGAATTCAGCCATCCGTTTTTGTGGCATTTCTGCCCAATAATAAAGTTCAATGACTGCTCGGAAATCAGTTGGTAGTTCCTGAATCGCGTCTCTGATCGCTTGCTGTGTCAATTCGCGTTCCACAATGTGAGCGGGATCTTCAGCAGATGTATCCGTTGCCCTATTTAAATAGGGCTCCATATCTTCCTGTGGTTGGTATCGACTGGCACTCCTATAGTAGCGCAATGCTCGGTTGCGTGTGATTGAATGAAGCCACGCCCCAAAACGGTTCAAGTCAGAGAGTTGTGGAAGTGCTTCAAAAGCCCGCAAAAATGCGTCCTGCACGACATCTTCTGCATCGGTAGGGTTTCGAACAATCTGTTGCGCGATCGTCAGCATAGCTCGCCGGTAGCGGGTGACTAAGACATCAAACGCCTGCGTATTACCAGCAAGCGCAGCGACGACTAACTCGGCATCATTTGCATCGTTTAATTCTTGATTGTGTGATATTGGCACGCAAGTTTCGCCTATAGGCATGAAAACTCTCCCTCTTTGCCTATTAGAGACATGTCCCAGGAAAAGGATAGCGAAAAGTGCGTTTTTCCGTAAAACGAACGGAGCGAGGGGAAAGGAAAGGCGGTTGAACCACCTTTCCAAGACATAGGCACGTCAGAGGTCCGGCGGTTCTGTTTCTACATGTTATGAAGTGGGCCTATAGAGCATCACCATACAACCACCGAGTGCGGCGAGCAAAATGCCTACAATAAATTGCCACCGGACTGCCCCCCAGCCACCTGTGGGTGGATGTGATAGCGTGGCAACGATAGCGTTTACAATTGGGGCACCCGCGAAAACAATGGACATTACGACAGCAGGTCGACCGCCTGCACCGAAGGCGAGTAGCACGCCAAATGCTCCAATAGAACCGACAAGTCCGGCAACGAACGACCAAGAAACACCCGAACTTGTAAATTGCCAATTAGATCCATTAAGGATGAGCATCACTGCGGAACCGATGACAGCCGCTAAAAGATACGCGAGTCCCACGAAGAGGAACGCTTTGTAGCGTCCATGCACGGGATCCGCCATAGAGACCTGTCCCTGATGCAGAAAAACACCGTAAAGTCCCCATGACGAAACGGTCATGAAAACAAAAATGAGCCATGTTTTAGACATAATCCATTTCCTTCTTGATTGTTGTAGCAAGAGCACTTCCAAAGCGCGCCAGCACTTGAAACATTAGGTATACTTTTCAAACACCTTCAAAAGTTGTTCTGCAATGATTGTGTCGCTAAACTTCTGATGCACATTGGTTTTCCCGGTTTCTCCGAGGTATTCACGCTGCTCGGTATCGTTAAGGAGTTCGATGATTCCTGCCGCTACAGCTTCAGAGGATTTCGGTTCAACGAGGATTCCACCGTCAGTAGCATCAATCATCTCTGGAAACGTGCCGTGTCGAGGTTGAACGACCGGCACACCATTGGCGAGCGACTCTATAATCGAGAGTCCTTTAGATTCACGATAAACGGTGGGGACAGAAAAAACATGCAGGCTGTTGAGGAAATCAATTTTTTCGGTGCGCGTCACTTCACCGCGATGCACAAAACTGTCTGACAAGCCCCATGCCTGAATCTGGTTCACGAGCTCCTCAAGATAGGGTTCGTCTTTCTTGCCGAGGTAACCGGCAACATGCAATTGAACGTTATCCGTGCCTAACGCTTCCGCTACCAGCCGGAAAGCGTCCACCAAGATGTGTAACCCCTTTTCAGGGCAGATACGCGCTAAATAGCCGATGATGAAGGGGGGTGGATCCGGTTTTTGAACAGGCAAGCCGTGACCATCCATGTTTAACCCGAGTGGGACCACGTTGATCTTCTCAATAGGTGCGTTAAGGTAAGTCTTTGCCATAAACTGCGCGTAGTAGCCACAAGGTGCCACAAAGCCGTCTGGATCTGTAGCACGTTCTCGAAGAAGAGTTAACGCCTCTGATTTGTACGGCTCGATAAGATCTTGCAGAAAGATGTCTTCGCCTTGGAGTGCGCAGATAACCGGTACGTCTAATACCTTTTTAATTTCTCTTGTGAAACCGACAAGCATGGAATTCGTGAGATAGACAATATCTGGTTTGTTCTCTTCGGCGAGCCATTTGACTAACTTCGCTAATTCCTTGCTTTGATGTCCCTCTTCTGCACTGAGCATAGACACTGTAAGTTGTCCAAGGTCTCGCGCATCTGTTGAACTACTGAACCGTGCCAATCCGTTCAATAGGGTCGGATTATCGAGTAACTTGTCTAAGGTCCACGGTGTATGCCTAAAAAAAGAGAGTTTCTGTTGCAGATAGACGTTAATCCCACCGAAAAAGACGCGGTTCAAGCTTACATTTGGTTCATCTGTTCGGGTAGGTGTATAAGTTGGAATCAAGGAAACGTTATGTCCTTGTTTTTTCAGGACCGTGGCTACCATGTTGTCGTGGATACAAGTTCCGCAGTACATTCCAGCGGCTCCTGCGGTAATATAAGCAACTTTCATGTTTTCGATTTTAATGCTAAACGTTTAGAAAAAAAATATGCTTCCTTTATCTGCAGGAGTTTGTGAACGCACTGTTTGCTAAACAGGGGTGTAGAAGTCAAAATCTTAGAGATATAGTATATCAGAGACCGTAAAAAAAGTCATGTCTATTTTCCTGTGCATTCAGTTGTTAGCAAAATAGACACCAGCAGTCGGGAATCGGAATTTCCTCCTACCAGTTGCGGTAAAGAAATTTGCATTTCCGCGGCAATTGTGGTATTATTAATGTTTAGGTTTTACCAACACTTTAAGAAAAAAGAAGGAAGGAGATAGCCATAATGTCACGAGTCTGTACTATCTGTAGCAAACGTCCAATGTCAGGCAACCAGATTAGTAAATCACGACGGCATACAAAGCGGCGTTGGTTGCCAAATCTTCAACGGGTCCGGGTTCAAACAGCGGAAGGACCGAGACGAATTCGCATTTGCACGAAATGTCTACGGAGCGGAAAAGTCGCCAAAGTCATTTCAAGGATGCCGGCAGCGGTATAGCAGAGCAATTTAGACATCGCTCTTACCGAGAGAATGAAGCTTAGGACTGACGGGTGACACGTTGTACACCTTTTAAGCCACGAATCGCTTGCATAACCGCATCGAGTTGCTCGGCACCTGTCACGTCTAGGGTCAGATTATCAGAGGCTTCGGCATCATAGTGAGCGGCGGAGGGTTGGAAGTTTCCAGAGCGGATATTCACTTTGGATTGTGCGATAGCGGTCGTGATTTCACCGAGCATGCCGGGTCGGTCATTGCATTCAACAAGAATTTTAACCGGATAGACAGCAGGTGGGTGACTCCCATTCTCAGAAAGAGGCTTTTCGCTCCATTTGGCAGTCAAGAGTCGTTCTGGCTCATCAAGGATGCGGATACAGCCTGCTCTATGGACGGAAACCCCGCGTCCGCGTGTGATATAACCTACGACCTGATCCCCAGGTATCGGATTACAGCACTTCATGATTCGCATCATGCCTAAGTCTATATCGTTTTCGAGTTGGACAGCCGTCGGTGATTCGAGTTTTTGCCTTCGGTTAATAGCTTCGGGAGATTCGCTCTCTGGTTTCGGCACCTCAGGTTTCAATAAATTGACAACCTGAGTAGCAGATTCATCCCCATTACCAATCCGGACGAAAAGCTCCTCAAGATTTTTGAGTTTGAGTTGCTTAGCGATGTCAAGCAGTTTCGGAGAATTGAGATAATCACGCGAATTAAGATAGGAAACACGTAACTCCGCTGCGAGAAATTTCTTACCCAACTCCAATGCCTCAGCCCTATCCTTTTCACGAAACCAATGATTTATTTTACCCCTTGCCGTGGCGGTTTTTACATACGACAACCAGCTCCGGCTCGGCTTGCCATTCGACTGTGTTCGAATATTGACTTGGTCGCCGTTCTGAAGCACACGTCGAATCGGTGCAACAGCACCGTTGACCTCTGCTCCGACACATGTATGCCCTATGTCGGTATGAATCTTGTAGGCAAAATCGATCGCGGTCGCGCCAGCCGGTAGTTTAAAAAGATCCCCTTTCGGCGAAAAAACATAAACTTCATCTTGAAAAAGTTCCAATTTCATGGATTCCACAAAATGATGGGGACTATCCTGGGTCTCCTGTATGTCCTCAAGTATCTGCTTATAACTCGCGAAAATGGAACGTCCCTGTTGGCTCGTCGGTAACCCTTCCTTATAACTCCAATGTGCCGCAATGCCATCTTCAGCAATCTTGTGCATCTGATATGTGCGAATCTGGATTTCAACGGGTTTACCGTCATCGAGAATCGTGGTATGAAGTGATTGATACCCGTTTTTCTTAGGCTGTCCGATCCAATCTCGAAGTCGATCCGGATGGTAATTCCACTTGTGATGAAGTGCGCCGAGTGCGATGTAGCAATCCGCCTCGGTCTTGACGAGGATTCGAAGACCGATCAGGTCTCGGATTTCACTAAAGGGAGTTCCTTTCTGCTGTATCTTCTGGTAAATGCTATAGATATGCTTCGTTCTACCATGAATATCGGCAAACACATCGCGTGTTTCAAGTTCTTGGCGAATCTGCTTAACCATCTTCTCGCAGTACGCCTCTCGTTCAGCGAGTTTTTGATTGAGGAGGTCTGCAATTTTTCGGTATTCAACTGGGTAGAGATGCTTGAACGCGAGGTCTTCAAGGCGTCCCATGATACGCCAAAGCCCCAATCGGTGTGCGATCGGGGCATAAATTTCTAACGTTTCCTTTGCGACGCGTTGGCATTTCTCACTGGAGAGAAACCGAAGTGTTTCCATGTTATGCAGTCGATCCGCGAGTTTAATCAGGATTACCCGCATATCTGCCGCTGTTGCTAACAAGAGTTTCCGGTAGGTCTCGGCTTGGCGTTTCCGATGGACGCGGTGTTCGACTGTGCTTTTAGTATCTGGGGCTTGGGAGGCAACACTGAGCTTATACTGACCGATCTTTGTGACACCCTCGACAAGATTGGAGATATTCGCACCGAACCGAACTTGCATCTCTTGACGCGTAATGCTTGTATCTTCCAAGACATCGTGCATGAGTCCGGCACAGATCGTGTGCGTATCCAGTCGGAGCTCAGCGAGTATCTCAGCGGTTTTGGCACAGTGCGTAAAGTAGGGTTCGCCGGATTTTCGTTGTTGCCCCTTATGCGCCTCTTGGGCAAAACGATAGCAACGTTCAAGAAGTTCAACCTCAGCATCCGGATTATATGTTTGAATTTGGCTCACTAAGGATTTGATACTCATGTGCTATGCGCTCCCACATAGATTTGATGTTTTCCTTTAATTGGAACTCTATGAAAGAAGGACTCGTTTGCTTAATCCATTCCCCTTTTAGATAGGTCGGTGAACGAGACAAGTCATTTTTCTGACCCGATAGGAGTTTTACGAGTTTACTACCGGGTTTCCCATGCCGCTCAATGAACTGCAATTCCTCAAAGATAGTGAGTCCAGTTTGAAGAGCTGCCAGGCTCCCAAATCCACCTTTCAGTATCTCTGCTTCAGGGTATCCGTCTGTGCCATTCGATTGTATAACCGCTCGTATGCTACCGTACAATCGCCGTAACTCGTCATCCGCTGGATATTTTTCAGAAATCCAATTGCGCATCTCCGATTCATCTGTATTGTTATAGATGAGATGCAAATAAGAAGTCTCGGCAGTCGCAAAAGCAGGTTCACACCGTTTGGAAAAGATATCTTGGCTCGATGCGAGATGACAAAAAACAACATGTTTAACAAAAGGCAACGCTTCGAGACGCGAAAAAGCGTTACTCGACGCGATTGTCTGCAGCTCACCATTTTCCAATTGTTTTAATAACGCTGCTGCCTCTGTTTCTGATGTCGCTTCAGTGTGCCGCGCGATTCCCTCAATGCTCTCCGGTAGAAGTTTTGTGAGCAGGATATCTAACATCTCTTCGTCTCGTACATAAATTATACAAGATTCCTCTCGCGCAAGCAAGTTTAAAAGATAATTTTTTTTATTGACGTTCCGTTTATCAACAAGTTTAACAGAAGATTTATCACTGAGTTTAGGAAATACTTCCCAGTTCGTGTCTCTGCCTTCGGAGTGGAGCTCCCAATCTTGAAGAATAAGTTGGACGGAACGGTTCCGTTGCCACTCGTTGATTTGGGGTGCAAAGGCGATATTGAGTGACATATTGGGGCGTCTGAAAGTGATAAGTTTGTCTCCTGCTCCCCAGTCAATCGCGCATCGTTTCACCATGCCATCGCTAACAAACATTCGCAGATGGTTTTTCTCTTTTCCCATTTGGGTGGGGACACCATTAACTTTAACGCGTCGTGTACCAAAATAAGGCGCTGGATTCTCTTTGCCAAAAGGCTCAAATTGCTCAAGTTCCTTTAGGGTCTCTAACGTCAAAAGTGAAAGACGCGTTTCAAACTCAAGGTCGAGTTTCGGTTGCAATGCGTCCTCTGTGAGCGTCTCACGGGCGAATTCATTAAAAGCCTTCCTGAATTTGGGAATATTTTTTGTTTTGAGTGTTAACCCTGCCGCTGCTGCGTGTCCACCGTGTTTCACAAGCAATTCGGTACAGGCAACAAAACTATCAGCAAGGTTCATGCCGTCGATACAGCGCCCGGATCCAGTCGCCTCATCGCCGTCGATTGCGAGGATAACGATGGGTCTGTGGAAGGTTCGCATCAAACGGGCGGCAATGATACCGACGACCCCTTTTTCTTTCCCTTTTGCTGCATCTTCTGCTTTTTCGTCCCACTTATCGCTGGCAACAACAATCCCGACGGTATCATCATCTATCTCGTTTTCAATTATCTTCGATGCCTCCTCTTGAATCTGCTTTCCCAACTCCTGTCGCAAGTGATTTTCCCGATTGAGTTCAGAGGCAATCCGAGTTGCGACATCTTTAGAATCGGTGGTGAGGAGGTCAACCACTTTGTGGGCGGTATCCATACGTCCAGCGGCATTGATGCGGGGTCCCAACTTAAAAGAGATAGCGTATCCGTCAAGCGGTGTGTCAATTTTGTGCCCAGCGACTTCGCACAAAGCATGAATTCCGAGGCGTTCGCGTTTGTCAAGTTCTATTAACCCCAAGCGACTCAAAATGCGATTCTCCCCAGTCAGCGGTGCGATATCTGCGACGGTCCCCAATGCTACCAGATCCAGCTGAGACTCCAGAAACGCTGTATCGTCTGCTAACGCTTGTGCTAATTTAAAGGCTAAACCGACACCAGCGAGTTCGGTGTAGGGGTATTCATTCCCCGGAATCTTAGGTGAAATCAAGGCGTATGCTGGTGGCTGTTCCTCTTCTGGCTGGTGATGATCTGTGACAATAACATCTATACCCAATTTATTCGCCAACGCTATCTCTTTAACCGAGGTGATACCACAATCTACAGTAATAAGTAACTTCGCTTCGTTTTTCTGGTGTATCTTTTCTACAGTGTCCTCACTAAGCCCGTAACCATCTCCAAACCGATTCGGGATATAGTAATCAACGGGAACATCCATCTGGCGGAATGTATTGAGCAGCAATGCAGTCGCGGTCGTACCATCGACATCATAATCACCATACACACAGATTTTCTCACCGCGCGAGATCGCCTTGTGTATCCGTTCTACGGCTTTGTCCATACCTGCCAATTTGAAAGGGGAGTGCAATCCATCAAGACTTGGATAAAGGTAGGATTGCGCTTCAGCAGCAGTCTTTATCCCTCGGTTAATGAGCAATTGTGCAGCAAATGGAGAAACACCTACTTCGGATGCTAACGCTAAACTGCTATCAAAATCAGAACTTTTAAATTGCCACTTTTTGCGAGAAGGTTTTCTCATGACGCGCCTTGTATTGTTAAGATGGGGAACTTGTGTTTTGCAATGTAGAGGCTTGCAAGCAATACCTTTTTGATTATTTTCGACTATGGATATAGTAACACAAAAATCGAGAATTGTCAATTTTTTTCCAAACTGACATTGCTGACCACTACCGGCTGGAAACTGAATGCTTCTGCGCTGTTGCATATATAACTTGACAAAGCAAATTGTTTATGGTATTATTAAAGTGTCCTGATCGCAACTCAGCAGACACTGTACAAAAACGCCATATATGACGATGTTTTTGTAACGCCTTCATCAAAATAGGGACTAACCTCGTCCGTTAAGTGAAGTTACCGCCCGTGTGATATGGAGGCTCTTATTGTAAATCAATCGGAAAGGAGTTTTCTAACATGACGTATGTGATTTGTGAACCATGTATCGACCTTAAGGATAGTGCATGCGTTGATGTATGCCCAGTGGACTGCATTCATCCCCTACCGGATGCTGACGAGTTTGAGGAAGCCAATCAGCTCTTCATTGACCCGGAAGAGTGCATCGATTGTGGTGTATGCGAACCCGAATGTCCCGTCGAAGCCATCTTTATGGAAGAAGATGTTCCCGAAGAATGGGAAGAGTTCATTGAGATCAATGCGGAATACTTTGAGTAACGGATAGTAGGAATAATCCTTCAATCACAATGCATTGAACGGTTGCTGATTTGCGAGACTGTCTTCGGTCGCACAAATTAGCAACCGTTTTTTTCTAAACAGCAAGCATCCTTTTTGAGCAGTTACCATGCTGAAATTCCAACCGACTCGCATTGAAAGAAGTCGTACAAGTTTGGAAATCCGATGGAAAGATTCACATCACAGCGAGGTGTCCTACCGCACGCTTCGACAAAAATGCCCCTGTGCCCGTTGCGATGCCACGCGATTAGGAAAAGATCCTTTTCATATCCTACCCTCTGACGATTTTTTTCAAAACCTACAGCTTGTTGACATTCAGCGAGTCGGACGCTACGCGGTAAGATTGGTATGGAACGACGGACATCGTACCGGAATTTACACGTTCCAGTTCTTACGTGAGTTGAGTGAAAGCACAGCCGAAATTTAGGATTCATTTGAGGCGTGTTGTGAGTTAAAAAAATAGGTGAGGTTAAAACCTCACCCATAAGAGAAATGTAAAAGCCATGTTTCGCGTTATTCTGAAAGCAATCGCGAGACGAGATAGCAGTTTGGTGTTTTTCGGGTAGCACCCAGTTCTGTGCTAAGATTCTGACACACTTTCCAATAGCGGTCGTAACTGAGTGGACGGAAGCGACGACGTTTCCCAATGAAGGTTTTGTTACAACAGGCTAATTCATTGCCGCTATGAATCGGATATCCCCAGACACGGCAGATAACCGGACGGTGTTCATAAACAGTGCAAACCCCACCGATGAGCATAGGGCATTCGCCTTCAGGCGTGCCTTTTATGACTCCAATAGCTTCCATGCCAGCATCCGGCATTATATTTTCAGCGTTATAGCCATACGCCTTCAATTTTATGATGCTCTGTTCCGCTTTCCCGCGAATATGTGAGCGGATTTCAATAGGAAGTGCTTCCAATCCCACCTTTAAATCACGAGCCTCGACCTCACTTATTGCCATCGTCGCGGTGTTTCGACAGCAGGAAAAGCAGTTAGACGGGCACGGCACACCCCCCGATTCTTCACGCAAACGTTCGACATCGCGCTGAATCTCATCGAGGAGTTCGTGATATGCTTTCATGATAGCCCTTAACCTATGGCAAAATTGTACACAGCATGCCTGAAGATAACAACCTTTGCACCGTTCTCCAAAATGAGCTTAATCTCATAAGGACTGACCCAGTCTATAATGCCACGAAAGATCTCTCCCTCGCGGAGGGTAACCTCAATAGAGGTTCCATTTTTTCGGGCGTGCTGAACGGCTTCGGTATCAATCTCAGGAGCTTGCACATCAGGGGTGAGTTGTGTTAGCTGCTGTGTTTTCACGGCATCATCGATATCAACGGATGCCTGAACCCTCTCTGCATCGACATCTTTATAACAGTATTTAACATCCGCTTTAGGGATCTGCTGCTCGCCCTCATTACTATTGAGGGTCAAACTTGAGAGTGTCATTTCAAGGACAGTAGCAGGCAGTTGTACATGATTATACAACGCAAAAAACATGGATGTTTCAAGATTAATCTGCTTAAGGATATAAAGATCACCGAAACTGAGTTGCTTTGAAGATGGGTCTTGCATCTCTTGTGTCGGTACGGCGGAATCCTTAAAATTCGTCACCGAGGGACGTTGATTGCGTGGTGGTTTTGCTGTCGGTCCCAAAGGTGCTACAGATGTATCAAAGTTACGGCGATTCCGAATTGGCTTTGATTCATTGGCACCATAATCAGAGGTAGTCACTGCCTCATTACTGCTAAATTGACCCTGACCCGGGAAGCCAGCATAACCTCTCGGAATAATTGCCTTTCCTTGTCGCAACCATCGGCGTTCCGTGGGTGTCAACAATACTTCAACGTTTTGGGCAACGAGTCCCTTTTCACCTTCAATAATGCTGTACTTTACGCGTTGTCCGACACGGAGTTCTTCGTATTCGGGCTGCTTAATAGCAGAACTATGTAAGAAGACATCCGCGTCACTGCTATCTTGCGCGATAAAGCCGAAGCCTTTATCGAAATTGTAGTACTTAATCCGTCCTGTGGGCATTATATGCTCCTGCGGTCTTGTCCCTTTTCAGGAAGGGGACGTTAACCATTCGCGTTCCTGCGCGAGCATTCCTTTTCCATACGGGGAGCCTGCAAATGAGTCTCCCGAACTTGCCAGAGCCATTCCGTTGTACCGTAAGTTGGCGCGCTAAATCGCGTACTCATGGTATATGAGCAACCATCAGATTGTAGTGCCGCTTAAAAGCAGCAGAAAATTGGACATCAAAAGGCTCTACCGAATTTGCGGTTTTTCTTGACACAACAACTCTACTCTTTATATAATGGAGCGGATTTCATCTTTTTTGAAACTAACTCCGCCTTATAATACTATATGATACTAAAAAGAAGGGTAAATTACCAAGATATTATATATTAAATCATAATTCAACACATTTGTCAAGTATGAGACTACGCGTAGTCTCATCTCAGTTTTCATTTAAAGGAGCCCTTGTATGGCAACCACCGATTTGACACATCACATTCAATCTATTCGCCTTGTTGACACACACGAACACATGAAACGCGAGCCTGAATGGGTTGAGAATGGACCGGATATCCTCCAAGATCTATTTGGAAACTATGTACCTGCCGACTTGGTAACAGCCGGTGCTTCCCCAGAAGCGATGCGCAATCTGATGGACGCTTCTCAAGATGTCGCATCCCGGTTTGAAGGGATCCAAGACGCTTGGGAAGCGACACAATTTACTGGATACGGCGAAGCAGTGAGTCTCATTGCAAAACACATCTATGAACTCGACGAACTGACAGGCGATGGACTCGCAGGTGCTGATAACCTGAAGACGCTTCGGATGCCCGGCAAACGTTATCACATTTTACACGATCTCGCAAACCTTGATCACATTCAAACAGACGATTTCAGTTGGCAGTGCACACCAGACACGTCCGGTCCCGATTTTTTCCTCTACGATCTTTCGTGGGCAACATTCTGTAATGGACAGGTTGATCCGAGTGCTATCCACGCTGAGACAGGTGTTGAAGTCAACGACCTCACTTCCCTCAAAAACGCTATGGCGGCGATTTTCGCCAAGCATGCCTCCTGTGCTATCGCTGTAAAATCACAACACGCTTACAACCGCACACTCAGCTGGATCGAAAGGAGCGACGCTGAGGCTGCTACTGCCCTGAGTGCTGTGCTCACGAAATCTGCCGCAGAGGTTGACGAAGCGACGCGGCTCTGCCTTGGCGATTGGTGTTGGGCGAGAGGCGTTGAACTCACGATTGAACACAACCTCCCGTTCAAAATTCACACCGGTTATTATGCTGGCAACGACCGGATGCCGGTGCGCCGCATTCCTGCCGGCAATATGTGTGCTCTTTTCACTCGGTATCTCGACGCGAAGTTTGTATTGATGCACATCGCCTACCCTTATAACGACGAACTGGTCGCACTCGCCAAGCATTATCGTAATATTTGGGTTGACTTCTGCTGGGCGTGGAGTATTGATCCCTACAGTTCGCGTGATTTCCTCCGTCGGTGCATTCATGCTGTTCCGTCAAATAAATTGTTCGCTTTCGGCGGTGATACGGGGTGGCCGACCAGTGCGATGGCGTATGCGATTCAAGCCAGAAACGAAATTCGACGCGCCCTTGAAGCCGAGATTGCAGACGGTTACCTCACGGAAAAACAAGCAATGGCGTTTGCAACCCGAATTATGAATACGAACCAGTATGATTGCTTTGATATAAGTGGCACCCGATCGAACATTGCGAAAGCGGCATAACGCTTATGCATCTCGTAAAGCCTTCAGGCTATCCGTGTAAGGGGCATGTGCCACACCTTTCTCTGTAATAATCGCCGTAACTAACGCCGCGGGCGTGACATCAAAAGCAGGACTATAGACCTTGACCCCTTCAGGAGCGGTTAGTTTCCCGAAGCCTTCCGTCACCTCTTCTGCCGCCCGCTGTTCAATAGGAATTTCTGCTCCAGTTTCGAGGGCGAAGTCTAAGGTAGAAGTCGGTGCGGCGACATAAAAGGGGATACCGTGCGCTTCTGCGAGGATAGCGACATTATAGGTGCCGATCTTGTTTGCGGTGTCACCGTTTGCGGCAATCCGGTCGGCACCGACAATCACGCATTGGATTTTGCCCTCTTTCATGACCTGTGCAGCCATGTTATCACAGATAAGCGTCACATCAATGCCCGCTTGCATAAGTTCCCAAGTGGTGAGGCGTGCGCCTTGTAAAAGAGGGCGCGTCTCATCAGCGTAAACTTGGATCTTTTTACCTGCTTCGTGTGCACTGAACATAACGGCTAACGCTGTGCCATAGTCGGATGTCGCTAACCCTCCAGCGTTGCAATGCGTCAGAATAGTGTCGTTTTCGTTTAGTAACGCCATACCGTGTTGCCCGATAGCACGACACATCGCTTTATCCTCATCAATAATCTCTAAAGCCTCGGCAAGCAACACTTCCTTGAGTTCAGAGATTTGAAGATGGCTGTTTTCTTGCGCTGTTCGGGTAATTCTATCCAGTGCCCAAAAGAGATTAACGGCTGTGGGCCGTGATGTCGCCAAATAATCGGTGGCGGATTTAAGTTCGGTGGCAAAAACATCGTAGGTTTTCGCGGTAGACTTCCATATTCCGAGCACTGCTCCCAAAGCACCCGCAATACCGATCGCAGGTGCACCACGTACACGCAAAGATTTAATGGCTTCCCAGGTTGACGGAAGATCATCACAATAAATTTGCTTGAATTCATTGGGCAACAGCGTCTGATCGATCATCCGAATTCTGCCATCCGCCCACTCAATTGTTGAAACTGCCATTTTTTGGTACAAGCCCCTCCTGTAAAAAAACGAAGCACATTCCGAAGTAAATAGACTAAAGATTACGATTAGCGTTTAAAAGATAATAGCATTTTCTATGCCACAGAGCAATCAAAATTCAGTCTTTTTATAGTAACGTAAGTTCTATATAAAAGAGACAAAAATTCGGACTCACGTGAATATTAAATAGGACATGTCAGGTGCCCAAGTTCGTTGGTTAAGCGTAGGTTTTCGGCATAATCAACGGGACAATCAATAACTGAAGGAACGTTTTGGCTGAAAGCGTCTTTGAGTATAGGGACCAATTCGTCACTTCCTTCGACTCTGTAGCCTTTGGCACCGAAGGCTTCGGCATATTTGACAAAATCTGGGTTTGTGAAGTCGATGTGGGCAGGTCTACCAAAACTGTTCATCTGCTTCCACTCGATAAGCCCGTAAGCCTCATCATTGAAGATAAGCGTGACAAACGGTACACCGATTCGCATTGCTGTTTCGAGTTCCTGAGAGTTCATCAAGAAGCCACCATCACCACAGATTGCCAAACATTTACGCTCTGGGTAGATAAGTTTTGCAACAAGAGCCCCCGGTTGCGCGATTCCCATGGAGGCGAAACCGTTAGAGATGATGCACGTATTAGGTTGATAACATGGATACATACGTGCTATCCACATTTTGTGTGCACCGACATCGGAAATGAGAATGTCGTCTTCAGAGAGGACAGAACGGACATCACTTAAAATTTTTTGCGGTTTCATGGGGAACCCTGTATCGTCGCGATGTTCGTCGAGTTGGTCGAGTATGATTTTCCGCAAGGTGTTTGAGGCATACTCTGAATCTTTAGGATAGATTTCTTGTGCCATCAGGTGTCTGAGGCTCTGCCGGATGTTGCCTACCATCTCGACATCGGTAACGTAAGATGCATCACTCTCGCTCGGTTGTGTATCAATATGGATGAGTTTTTTATTCCGGTCGGGGTTCCAGAGACGTGGGTGATATTCGACGATATCGTAACCGATTGCGATGACGAGATCTGCCCTGTCGAACCCACAGGAGACGAAATCGTTTGCCTGCAATCCGACGCTGAGGAGGGAGAGTCGATGTGTCCATGGAATGCTGCCTTTGCCCATGAAGGTGTGCGCAACAGGGATATTCGTCATCTCAGCGAATTGTGTTAGAATTCGAGAGGCACCTTGACGGACAACACCGTTTCCTGCGAGGATAATGGGTTGTTTTGCGTTGTTGATCAACTGTGCGGCACGTAGCAAACAAGATGCAACGGGTTCCGCTTCGCTGGGAAAGTCATGCGGCATAGGCTCCGCGCTAACTTCCATCTTGGCGACATCCTCTGGAAAGTCGATGTGTGTAGCCCCCGGTTTCTCGCTCGTTGCTGTTTTGAAGGCTTTACTTATTGATTCGGGGATGATTTCAGGGAGGTGGAGGAGTGTATTCCATTTGGTCATCGGTTTGAAGACGGAAACGACATCCATATATTGGTGAGATTCTTTGTGCATCCTGTCTAAACTCGCTTGTCCGGTGATTGCAACGAGAGGTGCCCTATCCATATTCGCATCAGCGACCCCTGTGACAAGGTTCATCGCTCCCGGACCTAAGGTAGCGAGACAGACTCCGGCGCGCCCAGTAAGGCGACCATAGACATCAGCCATGAATGCGGCACCTCGCTCATCACGTGTTTGAATAAATTGGATATTGGATTCCAACAGTGCGTCCATCATATCCAGATTTTCTTCACCGGGTATTCCAAATATATAGTCAACGTTTTCGTTTTCCAGACATTTAACGATCAATTCTGAGGCTTTCATAATTATTGTACTTCCTTATTTGTTGTCGGAGACGAAAAATTTGTTTTTTCTCTCTGAATTCCCTATCATTAATATATCATAGGACTTACGCAAGGCGCAATGAATTGCGCTACTACGAACCGTGCCTCTTTTGAGAAACGCAAGTGTGTCCAAAAGATATGCGTTTGTAGTGAGGCGATTTATCGCCTGTTTGTGTCAGTCCTAATATCAGATAGAGATATAGAATTGCAATTTTTAACAGAAAGTAATAAGTACAAGGTGTGCTGTACTATAACATTAGAAAAAATAAAATGTTTACATATTTCTGAAGATATATGACAAAAAGAACTTTCTACCTCTGCATCCTCGTCCTTTTTATAAAATCACAATTCGTTTTTGCACAAAGCAATTCAGACGATTTTCCTCATGTCACAGATACACCGGGAGAATTAATCGTCCGTTTACATCCGGATGCGTCCGGTGAGCAACTCGAAAAGTTGAGTAGACAACTCGGTGCCCTGTCTGTTTTTCCAGTTTTCCCCGCCACGACACCCGGCGGACGGCATCCCCAACTCCGGCGCATTTATCTCATTCGATTTCCAAAAGGTCGGGAATTGGAAACGTTACGGCGACGGTATGAACGGCACCGTGCCATTGAAGCAGTTGAGATGAATCGCCTCAGTCAGCCTTGTGCGGAAACAGCACCGAACGATCCAAACTACACAGAACAGTGGAATCTAACTGTCCTAAATATGCTACAAGCATGGGATATAGAACAGGGAAAACCACAAGTAACAGTGGCAGTCGTTGATAGCGGTATCGCGACCCGACATCCTGAATTTCGTTCGCAGATTTGGGAGAACGTCGGTGAGGTTCCGAGGAACGGCATTGATGATGACAGAAACGGTTACATTGATGACAAAATCGGGTGGGATTTCAGCGACGCGCCGACCCTTCCCGGCAGCGGCGATTGGACAGTTCGCGATAACGACCCCGAAGATGAAACTGGTCACGGAACACACGTCTCAGGTATCATTGCTGCAAGAGTGAACAATGCGCTTGGTGTCGCGGGAATCGCGCCGAACTGCCGTTTGATGCCTCTTAGAGCTGGTTTCAAGTATGGAGGCGGTGCTTATCTTCAGAACGATGATCTCGCCGCCGCGATTGTTTACGCCGCAGACAATGGCGCACGGGTGATTAATATGAGTTGGGGGGATACGGTGCGTGCCTTTATCATAGAAGATGCTGTAGAATACGCCCATCATCGTGGGTGTATCTTGGTGGGTGCCGCGGGCAATTCGGCGGCAGTTGGTTCTTACTATCCTGCCGCTCTTAAATCCGTTATATCCGTTGCGGGGCTTGGACAGGAAAATCAGTTGTATGACGGTTCTAATTTCGGGGCTACAATCAATATTGCCGCGCCCGGTGAAGAAATTCTCAGCACAGCACTTAATGGGGAATACCGAAAAAGATCCGGTACATCCATGGCAGCTGCACATGTCTCTGGTGTTGCGGCTCTCGTCTTGTCCGCAAATCCACACGCCACTAACATAGAGATTCAAGAGAAACTGATTACCACTGCAAAGCCACTTTTTATTACCGAACTCGTTGGAGCAGGTTCACTTGATGCGCATGCCGCACTCGTGTCTTCAACATCGCTTGTTGCGAAAATTAATGCGCGACGGACATTGCAACAGGCTCTCGGTAACGAACAAGCTCACGGTGGCGTTGAAATCGTCGGTGCAGTGATAGCTCGCGAGGTTATCTTCGATAGAATTGAAATCGTCGGCAGCGCAGGGGGTGCTGAATTTTCTGAATACTGGCTGGAGTATGGTATCGGTGAAGTTCCTGATTTATGGTATCCGTTGGGAACCGCGCAAACTGAACCGAAGTTTAGTGAGTGTCTACACAAGTGGGACACTTCTGCTTTAGCGGAAGGTAGGTATACGCTACGACTGAGTGTTAAATCCGAAAATGGTGACATCAAGAGAGCCAAGGTGGTTGTTGACGTGGTTCACGAGGCACCTCTTGTTATAAAGCATGAAGCACAACCGTGGCTTGTGGGAAACAAATTCAATTCAGTGGTGATGTGGCAAACAGAAGCATTAACCACAGGCAAAGTCCAAATTTTTGAGGCAAACGGAAATATCAATAGAACTGTCTATTCGGATTCAGAGAACTTGCTTCATATCGTCAATATATCTGATTTAGGCGGACCGTCGGGCACTTATTTGTACCGATTAGCGGTGAAAAGTAGCGTCGGAGAGCTGCAAATCGATGACAACAACGGCAGGTTATACCAGATTGAAGTGAACAATACCCCGATTTTTATATCACATTTCTCGCAAGTCGCATCAATCGACAACGGATTGCACGCCATCGCCTCGCCGGTAGATATAAACAGAAACGGAAAATTGGAACTTTTCGCTGTTGAAATGGAGACTGGCACGGCGCAAATTCTTGAGGTAGCGGATAATGGGACGTACAAACAGATCTTTTCATTCACTGAATCGCTATGGCCCTGGGCGGCAGATGATACAGATAACGATGGACTTATAGAAATATTGTGTAATGCTTCGGGCGTGACATTTCTGTTGGAGCAACCCTCACAAGGTGAATTTCCAACGGAACGCATCTGGGAAGCACGCGGACAGTGGAGTAGAACGATTGTAGACGCGGATGCAGACGGCATACCTGAAATCTTTGCGCGTGATGATGTCACGAACGCCATTTCGGTATACGAGGCGGTAGGAGATAACGACTATAGAATTGTAGCTACCCTTGAAAGCCCGATGTGGGGAAGCAACGGGATTAGCGCGAATTTCGCTACAGGCGATTTTGACGGCGATGGACGGACAGAGATTTTAGCTGGGGACAACGATGGAAAAGTGTTCGTACACGAAGCGACTGGAAACAACCGATACAGACCAACATGGATACATACGCTTCCTGAAGGCACTCCACAACTCTTTGCTGCTGGGGACATGGACGGCGATGGAAACGCCGAATTTGCCATCTGCACTAAAACAGGAACCTATGTGGGAACTGTAGATCTCGACATTCGGTATTATCATTGGCTTTTAACTATATTCAAATCAGATGGTGATGATAGTTATCGCCCTGTGTGGACGCAACGCATTCGGGACATGCGGGATGGTGGAAATGGGATGACTATTGCGGACGCAAATAACGATGGGCGAAATGAATTGTGCATCGCCGCTCAGCCAAATTTCTACCTCGTGCAGTATGACGGAATAGACTATCGACCCATCTGGCACCACCCTGCGATAAGCACTTTCAATCCGATTGTGGCTGACCTGAATGGCAATGGAGCAAATGCGCTGCTGTTTAATAGCAATAGTGCCTTGACAGTTTTCGAGACACCTGCATCTGAAACTTCACAATCAAGGGACCCGCTCAGCATACCGTGGGGAATTATGGCAAAATCGATTGATGAAGGTTCAGTTTATCTGACTTGGCAAGAAGCACAGGACGCAGTAACATATACCGTCTATCGCGGAGAACGTGAGAACTTGCTGAAAAAGATTCGTGATGGGATTCGGGAAACGCATTTCACGGATACTGGACTTACCACAGGACAAACGTACTGGTACGCAATGACGTCTCAGAATTCAAACGGCACATTTTCAGAGCAATCCACATCGATATCTGTCGTGCCGACGCGACAACCGCGCTTGCATGCCGCTGTGCCTTCACTGCCGAATCAACTTTTGTTGGAGTTTGATAAGCCGATGGGCATCTCTGCGACACACGCTGGACATTACCGCTTACACAAGTACGGGAACACGGAAAACGGTTCGGAGCGTTACACCCCGCGCTCGGCGATCCTTGACCAAGCACAAAAGCGGGTTGTTCTTACATTCTCCCCAGAAGTCTTCCGCACAGGAAATCGTTACCAGATTGAGGCATTGCAACTTTCGGATATATACGGTGCGGATCTCGCAGAGGATGCCAGAATGTTGACAATAATGCTCCCCGCACCAACGCTTGCAGAGGTAATTGTCTATCCGAACCCGGTGTCAGAGTGTAATCAGGTTACATTCGATAAACTACCGGCAGGAACGTACATTTATATCTATGATGTCGGTGGGAACTATATTGCCTCATTTACTCGGACAGAACATGAAAGGGATAGGCGGGTTTGGGAACTCTCTGGCATCAGCAGCGGGGTCTATATCTACGTCCTTTCGTCTGAACAGGATCGGCGCGTTGGCAAATTCTCTGTCATTCGCTAAATTCTTTTTATCACTGCTTCGCTGTATTGAGCGATACAAAAGCCGGATTGAGTTTGAACACATTTCGGATCGCTTGTATTGCCTTGTTTCGTTCGTTGGCTTTTAGCGCAACCTGTGCGAGATGATAATGAGGCTCGACAGCATCGCTCTGTAGACCGATGGCACGTTCCAAAGTTTTCATCCCCTTGTTCACTTGTCCCCGCTTTGATAAAACCCAACCGAGGGTGTCATGATAAGCAGCGACATCCGGATTCAGCGTTACGGCTGTATAGGCTAACGCTTCAGCAAATCGCAGTCTGGGGGCAGTCTGCAAAACGGAATTTGGGAACAGCGGGTGCGAAACTTGCGGGCTGTTAATACTTACAGGGAAATGATTCGGATAATTATCCGCATAGAGACGTGCGAGATTATTGTATGCCTCACCATATTTTGGGGCGAGATGTATCGCCTTTTCGTAGGCATGTTGCGCCTCCAGCGCACGTCCGAGTTTCATATAAGCTGTACCGAGGATATTGTAGGTTTCATAATCGCGGGTCGTGCCTTCCCCTACCGAAGTAAGCGGATAAACTCCGACAAGTGAAGCTTCGGCGGCAAACACGTCGGGGTTCTCATTCTCTCTTGCCTCTAAGAACAGTTCATACGCTTCAGCTGCAAGGGCGTGCTGACCTTCCTTGAAGTACGCAAATCCGAGTTTCCTATAGAAACTAATCGGAAGGGCACCGAGTCCTCTGCTTAACTCATACGAATTAATGGCTTTTCTATAATATCCTTCCTGAATGTAGAAATCGCCTTCCGCCAATGAGCGTTTTACCAACTCCGGTAGTTCACTGATAGAAAGCCCAAAACGAGAGAGCGGGCTTAACTCTATTTTTGTGTGTTTCTGATACTGCGTGAAACCGATTGTAACAATGACGAGAACAGCCCACAATATCAGATAAACGCGCGTTCGTTGCACCCATTGCTTAGAAAGGTACCTACCGGGGTGTATTAGGGTGAGAAAAAAATTAGTCTTTGTGGATTCAAGGGCAGTCCCTTTCGGATCATACGGCACAGTGGTGGCATTAGGTGCTAACACGGGAAGATTAACCGACGAACCGGCAAGACGGGCAGATCGTGCAATAGATTCTGCTAAATCGTTTATCTCTTGGTCTTCTTTTTCGCGTTGGGCAGACTCTGTATCAGTTGTTGCGGGATCCGTAGGTGTTTTTGCTTGGGTGTTTCCGCTGGTTTCATCTATAGGGGCATTCGGTTCATCGTCAAACGGCACATAATCCCGTGCGCCAGTGATTTCATCTGTGGGTTCCGCTTCCTCCATAACATCGACTGGTTCATCAACGGACTGTGTATCATCCGATGTATCAGTTATCTCTTCTGGATCTGACACAGTTCCTTCCTCTGGATCAATAGGAGGGTTTGTGAGCATTGATTCTACAAACGCCCTCGGATGTTTTTCAGCAGATTCAACTGTTGAGATGTCATCAGTCTCTACGTCTTCTACTTGTTCTATGAACGGATCGTCGGACGTAGGTGCTTGGAAACCTTCCGTGCTGTCAGGGGGAAAATCAGACTCCGATTCTACTATGTCTTCTTCTGGAGTGGTTTGTGAATCTGTAAAATCTGCTGTCGCCGACGGTTCATTTCCATCTATCCGCTCATCACGCAGTTCGGGTTCAGACGCTTCTGGGAATGTAGAAGTGCCTCCATTGACATAACGAGTCTCAATCCGAGCTATGCTTTTCTTCACTTCGATCCGTGTGAGCATAGAACTCGCAGTGCGGAGCGATTCGAGCATAGGAAGAACATCAGGTGTCGCCAACTCACCAACAGCTTCAAGCATTGCCCAAAGCGTTAAATCATTTGACTCCACTTGCAACGCTTCAAGCAGTGGTTGTGCCGCCCGAGTCGCGTCCATTTGCCGAAGTGCCATCGCGGCTTCGCGCCGGACCATCGAATCTGGATCAGCAAGCACCTCAATTAGGGATCCTATTCCCTGTGAGCTACCCTGCGAGACAAGATTCGCAATAGCACTGCAGCGAACAATGCTTGGTTGCGTTGTGTTCGTTAAATTTTGGATGAGTTGTTCAAAAGATAACATAATACCTCAGGCAAATTGAACCCTATTACTATTTTTAAGACATTCTCCCAATTGATAAAACGATTTTTACAGAAAAAGGGTTTCAAACCTGTATTCTGTGAAAATTGAGTCTATTATTCTGTCCTCCAAAAAGACACTATATTTACTAAGCGTAAACCTCCAAACTCCTCGAGTTCACACAAAAGACCGCTTGACATTTTGCAGAAAACTCCGTATCATAAACCGTATATCTTTTTATAGACATCGGAGAAATTTATGAAACACAGATTTTTTGCACGGATTTTCTTATTCACGCTTCTAATATCGCTACTTGCGGGGTTTCCCTCGATATTTGCCGATTCACACCTAAAGCGCGGCGGCACCCTAATATTCGGTCGCGGCGGTGACTCTGTGGGATTGGATCCGGCTCTTGAGGAAGATGGAGAATCTTTCAAAGTCTGCGATAATATCTACGATACGCTCGTCCAATACAAAAATGAAAGCACTGAACTTGAAGCAGGTCTCGCTACAAATTGGGAAAGTTCAGAAGATGGTTTGGTATGGACATTTCATCTTCGGCAAGGCGTAACCTTCCATGATGGAACACCTTTTAACGCCGAAGCCGTGCTCTTTTCCCTTAACCGACAGCACGATGAGACACATCCGTTCCATAAAGTTGGCGGCAGTTATATTTACTGGATAGCAACTGGTTTGTCAGAGATTGTGGACAAAATTATCGCCGTTGATGACTTTACCGTTCAAATTTACCTTAAAACCGCTTATGCCCCGTTTATTTATACGATTGCAATAACCCCTTTCTCCATTGTTAGCCCTACAGCCGTGAAAAAATGGGGCGATGAGTTTTCCAATAATCCAGTTGGTACAGGTCCTTTCAAGTTTGTGCAGTGGGATAGGAAAGATAAAATCGTGCTTGAGGCAAACGACACTTATTGGGGCGGACCTCCTCTGTTAGATAGAGTCATTCTTCGTTCTATTCCTGATAACTCAGTACGGTTGATTGAACTTCAGCAAGGCAGTATCCATGCGATGGAGTTTCCAAATCCAGACGATTTGCAACAGATCCGAGATGATGAGACGCTTGAATTGTTATCGCAACCCGGCATGAGCATCGGTTACTTGGCGATGAACATGGATAAACCGCCTTTCGACAATCTCAAAGTACGACTCGCCATTAACCACGCTATCAACAAGTCAGCGATTATTGAACATCTGTATCAAGGTTTGGGAATCCCAGCGAAAAACCCGATTCCACCGACACTCTGGAGTTATGATGATTCAATTGAGGATTACGGCTACGATCCAGAACTGGCGAAGAAACTGCTCGCTGAAGCAGGATACCCCGATGGGTTTGAGACGACGCTCTGGGCATTACCCGTCCCACGTCCGTATATTCCTGATGGACGTGCCCTTGCGGAAGTTCTCCAATCCGAATTCCGAAATGTTGGAATTGAAACGAAAATCGTGACCTTCGATTGGGGGACCTATCTTGAAAAAACAAAAAATGGAGAGCATGACATCGCCATGTTAGGATGGAGTGCTGATCTCGGTGATCCAGATAACTTCCTCTATTTTCTGCTCAGCAAATCGTCAGCGGAGAAGCCCGCTGGAAATATCGCATTTTATCGGAGCGATGCAATGCAATCCGTCTTAGAGCAGGCGAGAGCAACCTCAGATCGGGAAAAGCGAGTCTCGCTCTACCAAGAAGCACAGCGGATCTTCCACAAAGACGTACCATGGGTCCCATTGGCGCATGCGAAACAGATTTTAGTCACTAACAAAAAGGTCAAAAACCTTAAACTTCAACCGTTGAATTGGAAATACTTCCGCCAAATTTGGATTGAGGAATAATATGAACAAATCCGTATTTCGCGTGGGTGTAACACGCGACTTTCTGGGACCCGATGGCACCTGCGATTTAGACGACATCGCCGGTCCTCTTTTTGACCAAGCAGGTCTGCACTGGGAATATATTGCAGAGAATACACCGGTATTACAAGCGGCGCAGGTGCAGGATTATGACGCGCTCTTAGTATTGGGCGCGGGTATCTCGGCAGAGACGTTCACAGACGCTGAGAAGTTGGCTGTCATTGCACGCTTCGGTGTCGGATATGATAAAGTGGACGTGGGTGCCTGTACCGAAAATGGTGTGTTGTTGACGATTGCCCCCGATGGTGTTCGCCGACCAGTTGCCACTTCCATCATGACCTTTGTCCTATCGCTGAGCCACCAACTGTTGATAAAGGATAGACTCACCCGTGAGGGGGGCTGGAGGAACACACAAAACTATAGAGGGATGGGGTTGGTCGGCAGAACGTTGGGGCTTGTCGGTATGGGCAACATCGGGAAAGAGGCGTTTAAACTGGCGAAGCCTTTCGGAATGCGCCACATCACCTACGATCCGTACGTCACACCGGCTGAAGCAGAAGAGGTCGGTGTAGAGATCGTTGATCTGGATACCTTGATGCGAACCGCTGATTTTGTATGTGTCTGCTGTCCATTGAACGATGAAACGCGCGGACTCATCGATGCGAGACGTATCGGGCTGATGAAGCCAACTGCTTATCTGATTAACACCGCACGCGGTCCAATCGTTGTCCAGAAAGCACTCACAGAAGCCCTTCAAAGTCGACGGATTCAAGGAGCAGGTCTCGATGTCTTTGAGCAAGAACCAATCAGCGACGACGATCCGCTCTTAAGTCTGGACAACGTTATCGTAACGCCACACAGTATTTGCTGGACAGATGAATGCTTTGAAGGCAACGCCAAGAGTGCCTCTGAGAGTATCATCAACGTGGCTTCAGGGCAAATTCCAACGTGGGTTGTGAATCGGGAGGTTATAGATAGCCCGAAACTACAACAGAAGTTAGCGCGTTAAAACGCGGAGGTGCATCATGCTCACAGAACAGCAAATCAAGCATTTCGACACCTTAGGATTCCTCATTTTTCGGCAGGTGTTCAGCCAAGACGAACTGAACACAATACATGAGGAGTTTGAAGCGGCGATGGCATCTGCATATCGCCATGCACCCTTTGATGGAACACACCGGCATTGGCTGCCGATGATGGGACCCGAAACACCTTTTTTCTCGAATATGCCGGAAGACTCACGGTTCTGCGAAGTGGCAGAGCAACTATACGGAGACGATGTCTTTTTCGTTGTTTCCGACGCGAACCGTTATGTGGGCAATACGGGGTGGCACCCGGATCATAATGTCGATCCAACTCAGGATTGCTACGGGGTGAAATTCGCATATTATCTTGAATCTGTCGACGCGGAGAGCGGGGCGTTACGGCTAATTCCCGGCTCTCATAAAGATCCAATGCACAACGATCTGCGCGAAAATTTGAACGAGTTGGGACTGGAGATTTGTGACGTTCCGGGTTATGTTTGCAAATCGGAACCGGGCGATGTGGTCGCTTTTGATATGCGGTGCTGGCATGCCAGCTGGGGTGGCAGTGATGATCGTCGAATGTGCACAATCGTTTACTATAATAATCCAAGGACACCTGAAGAAGATGCTGCTACACGCAACCGTGCGCGGAGCAACGCGAGGAGTCCCGAACACTTTAATCGACCGGGTGAGCCGCTCTATGATCCACGCTGGGTCGCAAATCCAACTGGCAGTGAAAAACGGCAGCAGTGGATTGATCGCTTGCGTGAGTTGGGATTTTTGGATACAGTTTAAACTAACTAAGTTTTACAGAAGCGGATTCTCCGCCTACGTTTAAAGACTTCTGAGGAAAGTCCCAAAACTGATGAGAAAGAAAAAACGGACAACGATTGACAAGCGAATACTAAAAGCGGAGTGTCTGCGAATTTCACCAGACCACTGCGCACCACTTTTTCAACAGGAGATGTACAAGAACTTTGACTTTCGCGTCGGATTTATCCATCAAGGTGTTGTTTCCCATGTTGAGGAGATTGGTATACCTGAAGAGTTGGGAGCGCACGATGCTGAAAAAAATATTGCTGTGCCTCGCCTGTCATGTTTTATTGTGCTTGTAACACAGGTAACACTCCATCATATCAATCGCCTACCAACCCTATTCAAGCACGCAGTATGGGAAACTGTTGACGATATCATCGATGAGAATGCCGAAATTCCAGAGATCCTTTTAGTTATTGTTACCGACTGCATAGAGAAAGCGATAGGGGAAATCAACTACAACCAATTGAAAAGTGAAGGGATCTTAAATCGGTTATGGAATAGCATCAAGTCCGCTTATGGGGAGAAATACGCGTCAAGTGATATTGAGATTTTCGACAGTTTCTATGAAGTTGAGGAGGATCCCGATGATTCAGAATAGCAGAATAGTTATCAGTACGGTTTGCTACGTAAACCTTTCGGTTATTGGTCTTCGGTTAAAAGAGGGGTGTTTTGCTCGGAGTTTCCCTTGTTAAACGAAAGACTCTTAACCGATAAGTGATTAACGCTGTTTCCCATGAATGTGCCTATCCGCCAATTTGCAGAATTATGCAACCTTCTTCCCTCGATTCGCGTCACTAAGTCAAAAATCGGATGAATGCTAAAAATTGAACTCAAGTTTCCCCGGACCAACAGGAGAAATTGATGAGAAACGATGATGTTGCCTTGGTGCGCGATACCCTGGCAGGTGACGAAAAAGCCTTCGCGACGTTAGTGGAGAAGTACCGAAAACAGGTCCACGCGCTCGCATGGCGGACAATTGGAGACTTCCACATCGCCCAAGATATTACGCAGGAGACCTTCCTGAAAGCCCATCAGAAACTTAGTGCTCTGAAGGATCCACAGCGATTTTCTGGATGGCTCAATGCTATTGCCACACGTCGTTGTCTTGCATGGTTTCGTGAGAGACGCTTGAACGTCCAACTTTCCGAAAATATAAGCAGTACCACGAGACGAAACGACCCGTATTCTGGGTATCTGGCGGGAGAGCAAGCTGAAGAGGCATCCCAAGAACTGCGCGAAATCGTTAAAAAATGGCTTGCAAAATTACCGGAAAATGAACGTACCGTCATAACCCTCCACTATTTTGATGGAATGCTTTGTGAAGAAATTGCCGCATTTTTAGGTGTAACCACAAACACTATAAAAAGTCGGCTCAACCGCGCGCGAAATCGATTAAAAAAGAACGGATCTCTGGGGCAATCTGCTTTTGACGACTTCCAAACCTTTGCGACACTAAGCGAGGCGGTTAAAACCAAGCGTAAAATTAGGGTGTGTATTAGCGCCGCTACCGAGAACGGTGAGCAATTTAGAAAGGGAGGTGCCTCCCTCATAAAAACTGATACACTTTTGGCGGTTTCCAGTTGCGGTTGGGAAGAACACGATAAGGGCGAACCCGTCACAATGCCTTTGTTGGGAACTACTGTTACGCCCTATCTTTTCAGATTTCCACCTGTTGTGGGAGATACCTGGACCCAAGAGGGTTTCTGGCACTCACACGCAAAAACGACCTTAGAGGGGTACGAACACGTGGAAGTTTCTGCTGGCGTTTTCCCGACGTGTCTCAAGCACAGAAGTGTGATTATTGACACGCCACCACACCTCCAGAATAATCTACTTACAACTTCTAATGGTAAACCGTATGGGCAAGGTTCTAAAGAAGAGAGTCCATTTGTTAACGGGGTACGCTATTTGTGGTTTGCCAAGGGAATTGGGCTTGTGAAAACGCTCTACGAACACGCCAATGGTCTCACAACGGAGGCGGAATTATTTGAATATAGAGTCCCGGGCAAGACAGAAGAATATCATCCTCTGCAGATTGGTTCTATATACACATACAAATACCACAGTGTCTCTCTCGGTGAAACGGTCTTTGAGAATTGGTGTGTCACTGAAAACTTTTAAATCCGAGCGGTACCTATTGGGGCAGAATAAAAGTAGAAATAACGTGAGTTCGATAAAAGATTTAGCAGTTACCAAGAATAGACAAGTCTTTGATTTGCCGAATTTTCCGGGGGTTTAGCGATGGTTTTTCCATCAAATAGGTATAAGCGGTTAACGTGGATACCATATTGAACTCGAAAGTTGATAAGACTTCTATGTCGCGAGTGTTGAAGTTGCGTCTGGGTCTTGAGTTCTTACAACAGATTTCCATCAGCATAACCTTGATTTAATCCGACGCCGAAAAAGAGGAGAAAAACGTGAAACGTGTTGTCCTAACTACGCTACTTTTACTCACTTTCGGAATTACAATTGTTGGGTGTCACGCAAGAGTGAATCCTGAAATGAGAAAAGGGATGGATTCTGAGTCTTCGATAGAGGAATATGCTGGACCCCGAACGGTTGTAGCCCTTATGAAAGCGTTTGATGCAAGATACAGTTCTCGTGCAGTAAACACAAAGTGGGCTACCGCTTCAGAGACTTCCTATGGCGAAAAACGCTACCTTGAATTTACACTGGTAGATATGGATGCCAAATATCCGCGTGAAAAATGGCTTCAGATGCTTCTCAATAAAGGGATTAAGATAGAAGATTTCAAGGCTTATGATGGATACCTCAATATACGCTCGGATCTAATCTTGAACGAATTCCACACCAAAGATGATTGGGAAACCGTTAAAGTGAAGTATATTGACACCCAGATTCAGAAGTATCAAGATAAGCAAGTCAAGCCAGCGATAGAAGATTGGGTTGTGTTAGGTGAAAACAGATTACCTGTTATTCCGGGGAGAATGTATGTGCAAAAAACTGAATCAGGGTCCCGCATCTGGCATACGACACATTCCACATCAAAATCATGGGATGGAAAGATGGAGATATTCTCGGTTAAGGGTTCTGAACTTTCTGAGAAACAGAAGTCTGACCTTTTGAATGGTGGGGTGGAACCGGTAGGATGGGAAGTTGTGTATTTGGATGAGAAGGGGAACTACATCCTCCAAGACAGATAAATTGAAACTAACAACCGCAAGTCGTTTGATTTCACGCAATGACTTGATTCCAAACGCTCGCCGAAAACTATGAACATCTTGTAGGGTAACGTGAGTTCGATTAGGACTTACGCAATTTTTCCATGGAACCTACGTGTTCCGTGCCACTGGCGAGGTTCGGAAGTTTCGCCAGCGAAGGGAACTGCGTAAGTCCTGCAGAAATGAAAAATCATCATCACGTGCTGTAACTGAGGAAATATGATGCTTTGGACGATTGTTAGAAGAGAAATCACAGCAAATATCTTGAGTTTCAGATTTCTGATGGGGTTACTCATCTATTTTTCCCTGATTGTGACGAATCTTTTCGTTTTGACCAGAGGTTATGAGGATAGACTGCAAAGTTACCAAACGGCTCTCCGAGAAAATGAAGATCAGATAAGGCAGGTCAAGAAATACTCTGAATTCGGTCAAATCGGGCAAACTCGTAGACTGAAGTGTAATCGGAAACCGAAATTGTTGAGCATCTTTAACGAAGGTGTGGATAAAAGGAAAGGCAATTCGGTAGCAGTGGCGCACGGATCTGTTCCTGCCGTTGCCGAACAACACGGCTCTGATAATCCATATTTGAACATCTTTTCCTCCATTGACTTCACGGTCATCTGCCAAGTGGTGATGAGTCTGCTCGCGCTGCTTTTCGCTTACGATGCTATATCGCGAGAGAAGGAAGCCGGAACCTTGGGATTAACACTCTCTTGTGCCATTCCGAGACCAACGCTGCTCTTGGGTAAATATATTGCCGGGATGGTATCCATCTCTCTTCCTCTTGTCGCGAGTTTTGTGGGCGGCTTGTTGGTGATACAATTTTCCCCCTATGTCTCCTTCAGTGGTTCAGATTGGGGACGGATACTGTTAATCTTCCTCGTCTCTATGCTTTACGTGTCTCTCTTTTTCCTTATTGGACTTTTTCTCTCCACTCGGACCCATCGAGCCTCTATCACGCTGATGTTCTCAATGTGCGTCTGGGTGTTTTTCGTGCTTATTGTTCCAAATTTAACAGTTTTATTGGTGGAACATGCGAGTCCGATTCAATCAGAACGATCGTCCAAAACACAGGCGGATGAACTGTGGATGGAATTTGAGACCAAAGTTGGAGAGTATTTGAAAAAACGCGGTGTTGAAAACCCTTGGGATCATGCCAAACCTGGCGGTATGGGCTTAAGTTCAGACAGAAGTTCTTATGGCAGTGGAGAGACCATAGGGATGAGTCGTTTTGCAAACGAGGAGGGTATACCGTTTATCCAAGAATTTTATGGCTTCAAGGAAAATCTACGGGCACAATATGCCGACAGGATATGGCAAATACGTAAAGCGTATCTCGACGAAAATCCGAACCGACAATCTCTATTGGCATTGAACATATCTCGTATCTCTCCGGCTGCGGTTTACTACAACGCCGCTGCAATTCTTGCAGAAACAGACTTGGGAAGTTTCTGGCAGTTTATGGAGCAGACTCGACACTATCGCCGTGAATGGGTTGAATATCTGAGAGATGAAAAAATATTTTCTTCACGTAGATGGTTCACGAGCGAATTTGACGACCCCTTTGACCTAAGCGGAATCCCCAGATTTAAGGAACAGAGCGAAGGTATTGGTGGCAGTCTACAACGCGCAGTACCGAACATTATGATACTCGCGGTATTAAACATCCTGTTTTTTATGGGAGCATTCATCTCATTCCTGCGCTACGACGTTATATAGACGGTAAGTGCCAATTGTTTGAAATAGGGAAACCATTCATTGCCCGTCGTTCAGTTGGTATCAGAAAAAGAGGGTAGCATGATCTGGCACATAGCAAAACGCGAAATCCTTGATAATTTGACCCGTTTTCGGTTTGCCCTCACGATGGTTTTGGTCATGGCATTGATGGTGATGAATGCCGTGATATTTGTGGGTAGTCAATATCCGCGAAGAATAGCAGAATATTCCAAAGACATCAACGCCGCGGCGGAATCAATGAAGGAACGAAGTGCCAGTCTGGGTGTGTTAGGTGTGACAGGTCCAGGAGATCTCTATAAGAAGCCAAGTCCATTGGCGTTTATTGCTACGGGGGCAGACGCGAAATTGCCGAAGCGGGTCACCGCGAATGCTTCTTCCGGCAGCAACTGGACTGCCTCCAATTTTCACTACTCGCATTCAAACAATTGGTGGCTTGAATATGCACATGATGTCTTTCAGAAAAATGATGCGCTGCCAAATTTTACGCAATTAGATTGGACGTTCATCATTGGGCTGGTTATGAGTTTCATGGCGATCCTATTCACCTACGATGCAATCTCTGGAGAACGTGAGACAGGGACACTTAGCTTGCTCATGTCTAATTCGGTCTCCCGTGCTACCGTGCTTCTGGCAAAGTTTATCGGTGCGTTTCTTACCCTCATGTTACCCCTCCTTATTGGGATATTACTGAATCTAATGATTGTCAACGCGTCGAAATTGGTGTCACTCGACCGGAGCGAATGGGTAAGATTTGGAATAATCGTTCTTATTTCTGCCCTTTACGTCTCATTATTCTTATGGCTTGGACTGTTTATCTCGAGCCAATTTTCCAATTCGTCAAGCAGCTTGCTGGTACTACTTCTGATTTGGGTCGTATTTGTGGTACTGATTCCGAACACAATGGGGGCATTGGCGAGCGGTTTCCAGCAGGTTCCCTCCAGAAGCGAAGTTTCTCGGTTAAAGGAAGCAAAACTGGATGAGATCCATGAACGATACTGGAAAGATAGAAAACTCTTCCAGTTCGGTTCTCCTTCCGATAATCCACCCAACATTGAGGCACTCAGAACATGGGCTGGCTATCTCACTGAACGTGCGGATGCGAAGAGTAGGTTTGATGATGAGCATCTGGATAAGCAATTTGCACAGGTTGGGTTTACGCAACAAATTACGAGGCTATCCCCGGCGGCTATCTACAAATATGTCTTAGAATCTCTGGCGGGTACAGGGTTCGCGAGACACAAAAGGTTCGTTCAACAAGCACGCCGCTATAGAAAACAGTTCGTTGACTTTATCAAATTGGAGGACAGAGCAGACAACGAAAGCTACCATGTTTATCTCGTAAAAGAAGGCTTATCCCAAAAACCGGTCGCTTTTAATAGCATTCCCAAATTTTCAGAAGAACTGACCTTAGATATCACCTTCAAAGGAGCACTGTTGGATTTGATGTTGTTAGTTTTGCTCTCACTACTTCTGTTTATGTCAGCTGTTTTAGCATTTTTGCGAACCGATGTGAAATAGAACAGCTTTAGATGAACTCCAGGCGAAAGGTTTACCTCTTGGTATCGTTTCCAATTTTCCTAACACTGTTGGATTAATCGACAACAGGACGTGATGGGTTGCCCCAATGGTTGCTTTTGTCTTTTCCACTCACAACAACACCTTCGCTATCCCAGCGGTAAGACGCTTGGACATCGGAGGCGCAGTAGCGTAAGGTGAGACCGCAACGCCGCCTCGGCGACGGATTGGCGTTCGAGCCGTGCAGCAGTAAGTCAGTGTGTATAGAAATTTCACCCGCTTTGAGTTCAACATCGACGGTTTCGCCGTACTGCTCTGCGTTTTCAACGATTTGACCCAAGACGCTATTATCGTCCGGATCGCTGTACCGAGCGGTTAAATGTCCAAGGTGATGTGAACCTGCGATGAATCGCATCGCGCCGTTCTCAACAGCGGCATCGTCGATCGCTAGCCAGACGGTAACAGTCTTGGAAGGGGAGAGGGGCCAGTAACCGGCATCTTGATGCCAACCGACAATTTTCGGATCATGCGGCATTTTGCAGAAGTAGTGCGCGCCCCAACCGATAACGTCCTCGCCGATCAGGTCCTTCACACAGGCGACGATTTTTGGGTGAGTGAGAAGGTCGTAAACCTTTCCGTATTTCATGTGTGCGGAGATAATTGAGTAACTGCTTCCGCCTTCTGCAATGACGCTTGTTAACAGGGTATCAAAGTATTGACGGTGTTCACCGATTTCGGCTTCATCGAAAATCGGGATCCCTTTGATATAACCGACGCGGTTGAAATTAGTTACCTGTTCTTGGGTCATCACCTTCGGTTGTTCGGTGACGCTTGGATAAAATTGGAGATCGCGCCCCATTTCAGCGAGTTGTTCCCAAGTCGGCATGATTTTGTCGGTTTTGTAGGTTACGTCTTGGTTTGACATTGTTGCTCTGCCTTCTGTAAATTCTGATTTCATCTTACCATAAATATAACGAAAATGGTATAATATTTCTCTAACTAATGATTCATAAAATAGATTACGTCTCGAAATTGAGGTCAATTAATGGCGCATGCATATACCCCCGGTCTTAAGGTTACCGGGGGAACAACAATTCAGAAAGAACGCCGACTTCCACTTGAAGGCGATGTCCTTGTCGAAGCCGGTGCAACAGTCAAGGCAGAAGATGTCGTTGCGAAGGCAGATTTGCCGGGCAATGTTCAACTGCTGAACGTTGCCAACCTGCTCAGTGTCTCCGCAGGAGAAGTTATAGAATATATGCTCAAACCTGTCGGCGAAGCTATTACCAAAGATGAGATTATCGCCACGACAAAAGGACTTTTTGGGCTTTTCAAATCGCAGGCGCGTTCACCGATTGATGGCACAATCGAAGCCGTGTCCGATGTCACAGGGCAGGTTATTCTCCGCGAACCACCGATTCCTGTGGAAGTCAAGGCTTACACGGATGGCACAGTAACGGAGATTGCTCCAAATGAGGGTGTCACAGTAGAGACTTATAGCACCTATATCCAAGGCATCTTCGGAGTCGGCGGCGAAACGGTGGGGAATTTGATTATTGCTGTTTCTTCTTCGAGTGATGAACTGACAGCGGAGCATATCCTACCCGAACATCGGGACAAAATTCTGGTCGGTGGTTCGCTGGTCACGACCGAAGCAATTCAGCAAGCGATTCAGCACGGAGTAAGGGGCATTGTCGCCGGTGGAATTGATGACGCAGATTTGCGGGAACTGCTTGGTTATGAACTCGGCGTTGCGATTACGGGGTCTGAGGAGATTGGGATTACGCTCGTTATTACGGAAGGTTTCGGAAGCATTGCGATGGCAGAGCAGACGTTTGCGCTCCTAAAAGCGCGGGAGGACATGAAAACCTCTATCAACGGCGCGACGCAGATTCGTGCTGGGGTTGTCCGTCCGGAGATCGTGATCCCAATTGCGCCAGAAACTTCTCAAACATCCTCCGAGGCGGGGGATGCCGCTGAAGGTATTCTGGAGGTTGGTAGCTCGGTCCGCATCATCCGTGAACCGTATTTCGGCAAATTGGGACGTGTTACGGAGCTACCGGTAGAACTTCAGAGCTTGGAGACAGAGGCACAGGTACGGGTATTGCGCGTCGAGCTCGAAAACGGTCAACAAACGACTTTACCTCGCGCCAACGTTGAAGCGATTGAGGAATAGTTATCGGATGCCTTTGGATATCCGGAACTCTTTTAAATTAGTAGTTGGAACTCATCGATCTTAAGTGGGAGAACCGAGGTTAAAAACCTCGGTTCCGAAATGTATTGATTAGAATGGAAAAATAGGGTGTTCTGGAAGGCTATATCGTTAGGATTTTCAACTGGGTTGGTTTTCATACCACTTGACGTTGCCTGTGCTGAGACCGCTGGCGACGATGTCCAGTTTGCCGTTCCCGTTTATGTCCAGTACGTGCATCTGTCCGACACCTAAACCGCCATCGTCAATTGTCTCTTTGCTCCACCGGTTTTGTGCGAGATCCTCTGGACGGTAGAGATGCAAACTCGTGCCTTCGCCGTTATAGCCACAGATAATCTCAAGCACACCATCATCGTCAACATCAACAGCGGCAAGGGAGTGCCCTCGGTTGAGCGTGTCGTCAATGAGATAGCGGTGCCAGGGATCGGTTCGTAGATCACCAGTGGCTTTATACCAGACGAGATTGTTCCCGTGCCACGGTTCAATCGCTAAAATCTCGTTGATACCGTCGCCATCAATGTCGGCGGCGAATGTGTCACTACATTCTCGGTCGCTGATGACCCATTTACCCCAATCGTCTGTCATGGGTGCAACAGGCGGTTCATACCAGATTAATCCTTCCGAACAACTAATCAGGACATCATCGCGCCCATCTTGGTCAACGTCATTGATACTCAAACCATGATTGATGTGGAGGGAATCGTCAAGTAGGTGGGATTGCCAAGAGGTTGCCTCTCGCGGGGTATCCGACAATTCATAGCACCAGAGGGAGCCGGGGCTATGCCATTCGCCGGGTTTACCGTCCTCACCGCGGATCGATGCAACGATGAGAAAAGGAGTCGATGTTGATGCGTTCTTAGAGAGGTTCGCGAGTGCGACACGGTGGATGAAGGGGACATCGGCGATGCGGTGGCTTTTCCAGTTCTGTCCGTCTTGTGCCGGTGCCTCAAGCCATTGGAGGTATCCACCTGCGGCGTTGACCCCGCGATTAAAACCACTCCCGACAATGAGGTCAGGCGTGCCGTTGCCGGTGAGATCGTAAGGGGCAATAGTAATATGTCCGCTACCCTGATCGGTCACGAGGTGTCTTTTCCAGTGGGGTGCTTCGTACCAAGCGATAATGGGTTCGCCTGTAGAGCCAGCGATGATGTCAAGTTGCCCGTCACCGTTTATGTCGGCGACCGCGAGCCCGTAGACGCTCTTGAAGGTGTTGTCCAGTTGATATCCTCTGAATTTCATGACCAACCTCCTCGTATGATGCACACGGTGTATTTTATTTAGGGATTGCGGAAAAATCGGACGATTCCAGGCTCTATCTCATACCCGACACTCGACCAGAACGCAATCGCCCACGGATACTTCTCTTCTACGAGTGCTGTGATGCGTTTAGCTCCCTGTTTTGTCAAACATCTTTCGCCTTCCTCGACTAAGGCTCGTCCAATACCACGCTGTCGGTAGTCAGGATGAACTGCGATCCGATACATGTTCCCTCGCCACCCATCGAAAGTAGCGATTAAGGAGCCGACGATACGTTGATCTACCTCAGCAACCAGTACCGACGCAAGGCTTTCTATTGCCCCTTGGATATCTGCGATGGTATCTGTGACGCTCGAAGATGTTCCAGCAGCCTGCCACAATGTGAGAAGTACTTCTGCCTCTTCTGGGTGGCATTCCCGGATTAAAAAAGTATCTTTCTTGTCAGATAAATTCATAGAAACGGAGCAGAAAATGAGAAAAGGAGCAGTTACAGTGACCGAGTTGGAAGTTTTATCAGCGAAATATAGACTTTTTTGAGTTCGGCGCGGTTGCCAACCGCACCTACCTTGGTTGGGGAAAATATTTTTTATTTGTCGAGCCAGCTCATCATGCTACGCAGATTTTTGCCGACTTTTTCGATTTCCAATTCCTCTTCTTGCCGACGAAGGGCACCGAGTACGGGTTGATTCGCTTCATTTTCCAAGACCCACTCTCGTGCGAAGACACCTTCCTGTACATCCTTTAAGATTTGGCGCATCTTGTCTCGGATGCTGTCGTCAATGATCCGCGGACCCCGCGTAAGGTCCCCGAATTCGGCAGTATTGCTAATATCATTTCGCATTTTGCTCAATCCGCCAGAGTAAATTAAATCAACAATCAACTTGAGTTCGTGAAGACATTCAAAGTAAGCCATCTCAGGTTGGTACCCCGCTTCAACAAGTGTGTCAAAAGCGGCTTTAATGAGTGCCGCGGTTCCACCACATAGGACGGCTTGTTCGCCAAAGAGATCGGTTTCGGTTTCCTCGCGGAACGTAGTTTCGATGACACCTGAGCGCGTACCGCCGATGCCTCTTGCATAAGCGAGAGCAATATCGCGGGCAATCCCCGTAGTGTCTTGATGGATAGCGACAAGGCAGGGTACGCCGCCACCGCCTTCAAATACCTCACGGACGAGAGGTCCCGGTCCCTTCGGCGCAATCATTGCGACGTCGATGTCACTGGCAGGCACAATCTGTCCAAAATGGACGCTGAATCCGTGTGATACGAGGAGCATATTTCCCGACTGCATGTTCGGTGCGATCTGGTCACGGTACACTGCCGCATGTCGTTCATCGGGTATGAGAACCTGAACAATGTCTGCCATTGCTGCGGCTTCTTCAACGGTTTTGACGGTCAAGCCTTCGGCTTCCGCTCGTGCTTTTGAACGACTGCCTTCGTATAATCCGACGACAACATTCGCCCCGCTGTCTTTGAGGTTTAGGGATTGTGCGCGTCCTTGCGCGCCATAACCGACGACAGCGACGGTGCGTTCTTTCAATAAATCAAAATTAGCATCACTATCGTAATAAATTGTTGCCATTTTTCTAATTTTCCTTGCGGTTCGTTTCGGAAGGTTTGCGTAGGACCGTTCCTTCCGTATATCCGCCTGCGCCGTTGTTGCAGGTTTTTAATTTTACCTTGCGGTTCGGTCAGGTGGGTTTTGAAGAATAACGTGCTTTGTCGTATATCTGAAGAAAGGGAAGTGCCCTATCAAAAACCCCCAGCAAAAACCCTGCGCCGTTGTTGCAGGCTACAATTTGGGTTTAGGGGTATGTTCTTAACTAGGAACCTACGCGTAATAGAATGGAGCGCAGCCCAGAGGTCATAAATTAAGATTCGGAGCCGCGTAACATCGCTATTTTGCCGGTACGTGCTAACTCAAGGATACCGTACGTATTAAAAATGTCAATCGCCGCTTTCAATTTACCCTCATCACCTGTAATTTCAAGGACAAGTGAAGCAGGTTTCATATCGATAACTCGCCCACGGAAAACTTCCGCGACTTGCAGAATCTCAGTGCGTTTTTGAGGATTATCGGTAGCAATCTTGATAAGGACCAGTTCTCGTTCAACATGGGTGTCGGTGGAGAGGTCTGTTACCTCAATAACGTCAATAAGTCTGTTTAGATGGTGGTAAATCTGTTCAATAATTTGAGTGTCGCCGTGCGTGACAAGGGTTATCTGCGAAATACTCCTGTCATGTGTTTCGGCGACATTGAGACTGTCGATATTAAAGCCGCGTCCGCTGAAGAGTCCTGCAACACGCGCGAGGACCCCAAATCGGTTTTCGACCAAAACGGAAAAAATGTGTCGTTCTTCTGAATTCATTTTTTTAGCAATTATGTCTGAGCGGGATGTCCGTTGTCCACTCCCACGGAATGCCATACGCGCGTTCCGTGTTGATTTTCTAAAATTGTCTGAACTGTGATTTATGAGATTATCGGTAATCTGCAGAGGAAAGGTTCTCTTTCTGATCGCCGATTACTGACGGCTATTTTATCGTTAAGATAACCCGCGGATAACATCTCCGAGTCCGGCACCCGCTGGAACCATCGGGAACACATTCTCTTCTTCATCAACAATAAAGTCAATGACGACGGGACCGTCGGTAATCCCTTTTGCCTTCTGTAGTGCGGGCACAACATCTTCAGTATGTTCAACCCGTAAACCTGTGGCACCGAATGCCTGGGCAAGTAAAGCGAAATCAGGGTTGTCGTGGTAATCGACAGCGGAATAGCGTTTGCCATGGAACAATTCCTGCCATTGACGTACCATTCCCAAATACATATTGTTGATGATGAAAATCTTTAGCGGTAGCTTCATGGTAACCGCAGGCACCAATTCTTGGATCGTCATGATATAGGAGCCATCGCCGTTGATGTTGACAACGGTTTTGTCTGGACATCCAAGTTGCGCACCGATTGCGGCAGGTAGACTGAAGCCCATCGTACCGAGACCACCGGAATTGAGCCACTGCCGAGGTTCGGTGAATTTGAAGTATTGCGCCGCCCACATCTGGTGCTGCCCGACATCCGCGACGACAATCGCATCGCTGAAATGTTCATAAATCTGCTCAATGACGTATTGTGGCATCACTTTATCGGATTTTTGCTCGTATTCAAATGGGTACTTCTGCTTCCACTCCTGAATCTGGTTGCGCCACGGGTCGATGTCCGCTGTGCTGACCTGTTTGTTCAGTTCAGTGAGAACACTCTTCGCATCACCAACGATGGGGACATCTACCGGAACATTTTTTCCGATACAGGACGCGTCGATATCGATGTGTACTTTTTTAGCGTTTGGTGCGAATTTACTGAGATCACCCGTAACGCGGTCATCGAACCTTGCACCGATAGCAATAACAAGGTCTGCATCGGTAAAAGCGTAGTTTGCGCAACAAGATCCATGCATTCCGGGCATCTCCATCGCTAAAGGATGTGTTTCGGGGAATGCTCCGAGTCCCATCAATGTAACGGTAATCGGAATCTGGGTTTTGAGAGTAAGTTGTCGCAGTTCCTCGCTGGCATTGGCAAGTACGACACCACCACCGGCATAAAGCATGGGGCGTTTTGCTTCCTTAATCAATGCCGCTGCCTTCGCGATCTGCGCCGGATCCCCATGAACTTGTGGTTTGTAGCTACGAATGTCAACTGTTTCTGGATATTGAAACAGGGCTTCATGCATCTGGGCATCTTTAGCGATGTCAATAACTACAGGACCCGGTTTCCCTGTTTTCGCGATGTGAAACGCTTCAGCGACGACATCTGCGACCTCGTCGCTATTTTTGATGAGATAACTATGCTTGCAGACCGGACGCGTTACACCGATAATATCGCACTCTTGGAAAGCATCGCTGCCGATATAGTGGGTGAAGACCTGTCCGGTGATCGCGACCATTGGAATCGAATCCATATAAGCGGTTGCGATACCTGTGACGAGATTGGTTGCGCCAGGACCGGAAGTTGCGAGTGCGACCCCGACATCCCCAGTGACGCGTGCGTAGCCATCAGCGGCGTGGGAAGCCCCTTGTTCATGCCGCATCGGAATCAATTTGATTTCGGTCTCACCATACAGGGCATCGAAAATCGGCATCGCCGCGCCACCGTTCACACCAAAAATATATTCGACACCTTCCCGTTTGAGACTGTCAACAAGGATTTGCGCTCCTGAAAGTTCCATGCCAATTTTCCTCATAAGTGATAGGGGCGAGGAGTGTGGACCCCGTTCCCTACAGGGAATAGTTGAAATTAAAAAACCTTCTCGTTCCAACTTTGGAGACGAGAAGGACATTCACAGTGACCTTACCGTGGTACCACTCCAATTCCCTTTCTCATTTTCATTCAGGGTATCAGACTTATAAAGCCCCCTATAATGAGAAAGAGCACTCTTTGGGATGCGTTAACGGACATCACACCGACTAATCCTACTGAGACATTACTATAGACTGTTCAGATTAGCAACTCCAGGGCGACCTTCAGTCGTGGAAACTTGAGGAGACCTTTCAGCCCATGAATCTCCTTCTCTCGCAAGTCCGGACGACTTACTCCTCCCCTTCAACGCTTTTTTGGGGTAATCTATTTAATTGTTAATTACGCACGCCGTTTTACGAAGTTTCACAGGCATGCTGAAAAAACCATGCTTACGCTTTAAGTATAACACATTTAATGGGAGATGTCAAGAAAATTTAATTCGGCAGACAGTTGGTACTTTGGGAAGTAGAGGGTAGGTTTGAAATGCTGTTCGTGCCTACCCTACCACATCCGAAAGTTGTTATGGCAGTTAGGCGTTCGCTATGTAGAGTTCATTCACCCGGGTCCAGTTGATGACGTTTGTCCATGCCTCAACATAAGCGGGACGAAGATTCTGGTATTTCAGATAGTATGCGTGTTCCCAAACATCGACTCCAAGGAGCGGGGTATGTCCCTGCATGATCGGGCTGTCCTGATTTGCAGTGGAGTAGATTTCCAACCCACTGTCGCCGAGGACGAGCCATGCCCAACCGGAACCGAAACGTGTGGTCGCGGCAGTAACAAATTGTTCTTTCGCCGCCTCAAGCGATCCGAAGGTGGAAGTTATCGCGGCTGCGATCTCTCCGCCGGGTTCACCGCCGTTGGGGCTCATGATGGACCAGAAAAGTGAATGATTGGCGTGTCCGCCACCGTTGTTGATGACGGCTTGGCGTTTGTCTTCCGGCACCTGGTCGAGATTGCTGAGCAATTCGTGAACATCCATGTCGGCAACAGCAAGTCCCTCTAAGGCAGCGTTCAGATTAGTGACGTAACCTTGATGGTGTTTGCCGTGATGGATTTCCATGGTCTGTACGTCAATGTGAGGTTCCAAAGCATCGTGCGCATAAGGAAGTGCTGGTAGTGTATGTGCCATTTTTAAAAATAGCCTCCTATTTTATTTTTTTCACTTGTGCTTGCGAGTCTGCGCGCTAAGCGGCGTGCAAGCAATGTGTTTAAAAGATCGGAAGAAGTATAACAGATTTGGCAGAAGTGTGCAAGTTTTTTCTGAAAGGTTTTTTAATTATACCTTGCGGATCGGTGAGATGGGTGTTTTGCTTGGGTGTTTCCCCAAGGAGTTTTACGTGCCTTTCCGTAGAGTCAAAGATACCCCAAGCAATACGCAGAAATACCCTACCAAAAACACCCCTCCACTCCGTTACGGGCTTACTGTTTCCGTTTGAATAGTGGAAACGAAAACGGAATGTTAGTCATCCGACTGAGTTACTTCAGAGATTGCTCCAACACGACAGACACGCTTATAACTACAGTAATTGCAGGGTTCTGTCTTATTTTTCGGTGTGATTGGTGTATCGCCTTCTTCTTCAGAATCTACAAATGTCTCAACGCGCGTGATGAGGGGGAAGGTGCCTGTAGATATACCATCAACGTACTGCTGGACGTAGCCACTGACGCGCGTAAGCCGGGCATCGAAGGTTTCATCTGCTAACAACTGACCACTTCTTGAGCCAACCGATCTCCAGTCTATACCGTTGTAATTGCTGTAGGTAACTCCGTTTTCGGATTCCGTTCCGATACCGAGTTCAACTGTACATTGATCCAGCCTTATTTTATGATAGAGACCTGCCGCTGGCTCTAATTCTGTCCCGCTGTGCATTTCCAACAATTTCTTTGCTGTTTGTAGGTAGATGGGGAGTTGGAGACTCCGTCCGCTGAGGATCTCCGGCATTCTAACGGTGGAACTGCCGGTCTTATAGTCGACAATGTTAAAGGTGCCATTACCGATATCAATACGGTCAATTTTACCAGTCATACGCACGTCGCTGATAGTAATTGACTCAAGGCAGCTAAGTTCTGGATCTCTCGGTTCACGTTTTTGTCCAAAACTAACCTCAAAGTAGCGAGGCATAACAAGTAACCCATAGGTGTGCTCTGCTGCAAGCCATTTGTGGAGGGCAACGCGAAGTTTCGCTATATCGGTTTCCCAAAACAGATTATTCTCGCCAATAAGCTTCTCTTTCCGACTATTGCGCTGTTCTTTAGCTTTATGATCAAGCAGTTCATTTAATTGCGCTTTGGCATCTTTAAAGGCTTCCTCGTCACATTGTCCAATACAGGGGCTTTTTTGGTCGCGGCGATTGTCGTAGAATTCAAAGAGAACATCATGGAGTAGTGATCCTTTTTCAAGACCAGATAACTCGTCATCTGTCTCGTCATCTTCAACACGGAACTTTAAAACGTTATTAATAAAGTACTGGAAGGGACACTTGGCGTAAGTTTCCAATTCTGTGACGGAATAGGTCCGCTGCCGTCGCCTGTTCAAACGTTCTTGACTTGCAGTAGAAAGCGTTTCAGCCGTTAACATCCCTTCATAAGCCAAATGATCGTGTGTCTTTTCGCGACTTTTTTCAACCTTAACGACATGGTTTATGAGGGGACGCATCTCTGCGATTTCAGCAGGGAATTCCTCATTGGCAAGGACAGGTGTTGTCCATACGTGATCACCGTACCTACTGAGGAAACCGGTTACACTACCCCGCGAGGGATTCGGGACCTTCATCTCCTCAACAGTGGCGACTGCCTTTAATTCACCGAGAAAAGGAGAAGGGATTAGATTCGCTTCTCCTTCACGTTTTGGGGTAAGAAGATAGAGTCGTTCCCGAAAGGACTTGAGCACCCCATAGAACATGAACCGGTTATTGTACATCTGCTCTTCTTCAGTACGATAAGGGTGGTCTGGAAGCAATGGATCGGGTCGATAATTTTCTGGAAAACTGCCTTCCACAAAATCACATAAAAAGACGGTATTAAACTCTGAACTTCTCAGTTCACTGAGTCGTGTAACTTTGACGGTTTCTTCTTTGGTCGTTGCTCTGTTTTGGTAATTGGTATGTTTTGCAATGTGATGGAGTTTCTCAATATAATCATCAAGAGAACACGATTCAATCCGGTCCGATTTTAAAACGCCACAAAGTTCTTTAACAATTCTCTTGAATTGGCGGTAAGCCTCGATTTCGCCTTCGACGACCTCTCGGTTTTTTCTTAGCATCGGGTTTAGAACATGCTGGATGACCCTGCCTTCTTTGAGTAGGTCATCAACATATCTCTGAAAAGCGTCAGGGTGAAACAGTCGTGTGTGGGACGCAGGCTCGACCTCAGAGAAATAGGCATCGTCTAATGGAACTTGACGTGATGAAAGACGAGAGAATATTGCTTTAACGACCTCTGATCTTGTCAAGGACAGCCTTTCTACAAGTGAGTACGGGATACCGTAAGTTGGGAAAACCTCAGCGATGCGTCGCTCATACTGTTCTATGTTGTAACAGGCAACACAGATCTCACTTAGCTTGCAGTGCCTCTCTGAGACATGTTTTTGGATCAGGTGCGCAATCTGCGCCACTTCTTCGGAACGATCGGCTGGTTCCAACACTTTAATGTGAGGAGCCGCAATTCGGGTTACGCAAAGGTTATCCGTTCGGAATAGGTTATTGGCATAATGTTGATGCAGTTCCGGTTCGCGCTCATAGTCGGGATCGATATTTACACCTACCGTATTGAATTGTCTGACGAGGTCAGTAATATTTCTGTAAAGATTTTCATTTCCTTCAACGTAGTCGGTCCGGAACCACGTTTCTATCTGAGGCATTTTGGCAATGTGGGTCAAGATTTTGATGTCGACTTTAGAAAGGGCGGTAAATCCTTCAACAACAACAAGATTGATCCTTGGAAATGCCCCGATCATAAGCGAACCAAAATTTTTAGCGTTAGCGAGGTGCAGATGCTTGCCTTGTTCATCTATCCAACGGTCTTTAAGCTTGCTCCCATAATTGTTATAAATGCGAACGAGGTCATCCTCGGTTGGATTCTGTTGTTCGCCATTTTCGATATTTAGCGTGTCCTCTCCGTATTCTTTAAGGTTGTTAAGTGTGTTAGCGATGAGGGAGAGCGTGCTATCCGGCACAGGAATGTTTTGGCTGGGTCGAAATGTATCATAACGGTAGGCATTAGGATCGTTCGGTTGAGGATTCGCGATTTCATGCAGCCAGAGGTTTTGGAGTCCTTGCGAGATATATTGTCTTGATGGGCGGACTTGGTCGTATAGCCTTTGAATGAAACTTCCGAGTGTGTAGACGCGCAAATTAGCAACTGTCCGGTTCGGGTGATAACCGACCAATTCGCGCTGACGCTTCAGACGCGCAGAATCAGTCGGTACAATGATGACGAAGGTGCTTGCGTCATCGTTCTGAATACGGGTTTTAAGAATATTTTCTATGTCTTGCATTTTTTTTACTGTGGAATCTTGGACATCACTCTGTACGGGCGAGGTCACCTCGCCCCTACGCGTTTTGTGATGATGTTTGATGAATCGCGATGGGCATGAGAGACGAAAGTTTTTTAAGGCGTAAACTCACAGTTTTGCGGCATACTCGTCCAGATGCGACGTGCATCGCGCTACAAACGCGGTGTTCACTCACGTTGCTACCTGACTTGTGTACCGAGCGGCATTTCTGTTTCAAGCGTTGCCAAAACTACGGAATCACCGCTCCCCGCGAGAATCATGCCGTGCGACTCGACGTTGCGAATGGTGGCAGGTTCTAAGTTGGCGACGACTATTATCTGTTTACCTACTAATGCTTCAGGTTTATAGTGTTCGGCAATTCCAGCGACCAATTGTCGTTTTTCAGTGCCGAGGTCTACCTGTAACTTGAGGAGTCGGTCAGCCCCTTTAACCGGTTCGGCACTGAGGATACGCGCCACCCGCAGATCCAATTTTTGGAAATCAGTAAAGGAAACAAGACTTGACGTTTCCTTTTCCTTCTTCTGTTTTGGTTGTGCGGTTTCTTTTGGTTGCGGCTGTTTCTGTTTTTTGACATCGATACGCGGAAAAATGGGTTCTCCTCTACTGACTGTCAAACCTACAGGTAAACGTCCCCATTCTGCGACAGTATCAAATTCCGTTAAACCGATCTGTTTCTGAATTTTCTCAGCCGTGTCTGGAACAAAAGGTGAGATCAGGACAGAAATGAACCGTAGTGCCTCTAAACTATTGTAAAGGATCGTGCCCATTCTCGGTTTCGTCTCAGGTTTTGCGAGTGTCCAGACCTGCGTCTGTTGAACATACCGATTGATGCGTCTGACAAATTCCCAGATAGTTTCCAATGCTGCGTCAAACGCGAACACGCTTATGTGCTCGTCTAATTTCTCTACTGTCGTTTGCGCCATCGCTGTGATTTCATCATCAAATTCACCGGGGGTTGTGGGTCCGGGAATCTCATCAAAGTTCTTATTCACTAAACCGAGAACACGATTGAGCAGGTTACCGAGATCATTCGCGAGATCTGCGTTGTAGCGTGCGTGCAAACGAGCGGGACGATAATCGCCATCGTTTCCGAAACTAAACTCGCGCAGAAGGTAATAACGGAACGCATCCAACCCGTAGGTTTCGATGTCCGTGTCCAGATCAACGAAAATACCTCGCGTTTTACTCAACGCCTCACCGTCTTTCGTCAAAAAACCGTGTGCGATGATTTGCTTTGGAAGTGGCAGGTCTACAGCCATCAACATTGCGGGCCAGATTAGCGCATGGAAACGGGTGATGTCCTTCCCCATCATGTGGACATCAGCGGGCCAAAAAGTGCGATACTGCTCGCTATCGGTTTCATAACCGAGTGCTGTCATGTAATTCATCAATGCTTCAATCCAGACGTAGACGATATGCTCAGGATCGAACGGCAAAGAAATTCCCCACGAGACGGAGGAACGAGAGATGCTTATATCTTCCAATCCAGAGTTAAGGACGCTCAGGAGCTCATTGCGCCGAGCTGCGGGGTAGACAAAGTCTGGATTCTCATGGAAATGCGCGAGTAAACGATCTTGATACTTGGAGAGTCGAAAGAAATAGTTCTCTTCTTCGAGCCATTCTAAGGGCAATTTATGAATCGGGCACATCTTTTCGTCTGTCAATTCTTTTTCAGGAAAAAACCGTTCGCAGGGGAGGCAATAGTATCCTTCATAAGTCCCTTTGTAGATGTCCCCACTGTCGTAGAGGGCGGTGAGGAATTTCTCCGCGCCCCGCTTGTGCATATCGCTGGTCGTACGCATGAAGATGTCGTGCGAGATATTCAATCGTTTCCAAAATTTGATAAATGTAGGTGCTATTTTATCGCAATAATCTTGCGGGGTAAGCCCTGCCTTTTCAGCAGCTTTATGTATCTTTGCGCCGTGCTCATCAACACCGGTCAAAAAGAACACCTCATTGCCTTTGAGTCGGTGATAGCGTGCCAAAGTATCTGCGACAATGGTGCTATAACCGTGTCCTGCATGCGGTTCATCATTGACGTAGTAGATGGGTGTGGTGACATAAAATTCGCTCATTGTATTTCCTTTTCAAGGCTCTTATTTAGAAGGCATTGATTAATTTTTAAAATTATACCATGAGAAAGCCTGCCTGTCAATCCGTCTTTTCCCGTTGTCCGGCGGCATTCAATTCTCCCATAATTTCGATTTTCTGCTTGAGGAACCCTTCGCTGTAGGAGCGAGCTCCCGCTCGCGATGCCTTCGCGTGAATGCTCAAAAAACCGACAATTGAATGACGCTAACACAATTTGCTTTTTCCCTAAAAATATTGTATAATCTATAGTTAGATAGAGGCTTTACTGTTTTTTAATTGAAAAAATATTTAAAATTGACCTAGTAGTCTGTCACATCTAAACTGCTGGGTATAGCGTTTTAAGTTTGATGCGTGCGTCGTGAGTTGTAAACTGCCATTGGAGAGTCGCACGTTGCTGATTTCTTCGGTCTTGCCACGTCTGGATCT
>Ga0209754_1000456_pt1 | contig 58443 bp, 53 predicted proteins | sample MesohylBB_FD_187295 | JGI IMG/M metagenome (GOLD analysis project Ga0209754, IMG submission 187295) | Host-associated microbial community of the marine sponge Aplysina aerophoba from Gulf of Piran - sponge mesohyl, lysed by bead beating... | ecosystem: Host-associated > Porifera > Sponge >...
CGCTGGGACATGCGGAACCGGTACGGACGAGTATTTTCAGTTGATCGGGGTGCGTGACGTGGAGTGTCAGCAGAGTTGGGGCAGAGCGCGGATGTTTTGGAGGGCGGTCCGGTAAGCGGAAGCCCACGGCCAGTTGGTGGGCAGCCGCACTATCAGTTGTCCTGCGTGATTGACGATTCTTCCGGGGAGGCGAAAGAGGCGGTTGCGGACGGTGTCCCCGTTGGTGAGCCGTTCGCTGGGTGCGCCGCTGTGGTGATTGATCCACCGGTACAGGTTGTGAGCGATCACCGCGGCGGCCATCCACACGGCGTTGGCGAAGAACCGCCCTGATGGGCAGTGAACCAGTCCGGTGTGATGTTTCAAATCACGGATGCACAGTTCCACCCGGGCGTGGTTGCGGTACATCCGGTCGGCCTCTGTCGCAGACAGGTCGCTGTTGGTGGCGAACGTGTGATGTCGCCAATCTTTCCACAGCGGCTGCTGTTCGGGATCGGCCAGGCGGGTGCGTCTGATAATCAGACGCACCGTGTGTTCTGTTTTGTCGATCTTAGTGACGATCATGGTTTCGGCCACCTGCGCCACCCCGTCGGTGGTGTAGCCGATATCAACCCATTCCGACTCGTTTATGTCCTCTATCGCCTGTTTGACATTGCAATATCGTGGAATAGCGACGAACCACTCCACTCCCATCCCTTCCAACTTCTTCACCGTCTTTCGGGACCAAAAGCCTTTGTCGGCCCGTACCGTGATCGGACCGGTAGCCCCGGCCCGTCTCACCCGGTTGACCGTCTCGACCATAAAACGGGTGTTTCCCTTCTGCGAGGAGCCCTTGCGCAGACGATGATGAACGAACTCCCCGGTGTCCGCCCGCCCGGCCACCAGCGGATGATATCCCAACACTCGGGTGTGACCATAGGCGGCGCCTTCCTTGCTCTTGCCCGAAACCTCACAGATGGTGGAGTCCACATCGATGACCAGCGGCCGGTCGCCGGGACCGGCGCCCGGTAGGGACCACACCCGTTTCAACAAGACTCCCAGGGCCTTGTGCAACTGGCAGACATGACCCCACGTAAAAGAACGCAGAAACGTTCCCAACGTGGAAGGGGCCATCACCCGAAACGGCAACACCCTCCGGGTGGAACCCGACCGCAGCCGATCAGCATGATCAATATGAGTGCCGCCACACAGCATCGACGCCACCAAAGACAGGACCTTGCGACCCGGACGGGCACCGCCCTCACGTTTACCCAGTCGCACGGTGTTATCCAAAAGCTGTTCCATACCCAGCCGTTTCATCAACGAACCCGCCACCAACAACCCCGCATCCGCCACCAACGATTCCTCGTCGAACACCACCCTCAACCGGTCAATATCACTTGGTATCCTTTTCACAACAAGTGCCTCCTCTGCCTGGGTAACAGCCGTCTTTCGATAACAGCTATTCTCCCAGGTCAGAGAGGCACTTCACAGCATTTAACCCCCACCCACCCCACAAACCACCGGTGGATCCAGGCTAAGCACCGATTGTTGCCCGGGTGACCGACCCCGGTGCCTGCTGTACCGATCTATGGCAGACCATCACAGCAAAAGTGTCCCACCCCCCGGCGCAAACTAAAGACATCGACAATCACCGCCAGGGCAGGTTCCACCCAAGCGGGATCACACAAAGAGCGGACTCGTTTCCGAAACGGTTCCATCGGGAAACGACCACTCTTCACCGCCGTTCAGCGGCTTCCCACACGAGGCAAGGGGGGCTGGCGTTAGCCTACCCAACCTCGTTCCCAACCGGCTAGGTGGTGGAGGGGGAGGGGCCCTGATAGGGGCCGACTCAAGATTGTGGGGCGATCGGGATTGCCACCGGCACGGGAGACCAACTGGCGAAGACGCCTCTGCTCACTTCCACGGGCCCGGTCTGGCTCAAATGCTGTACCATGATCCGGTCGCCCCCCGCAGTTGCGGCCGGATAGGTGAACGACTCTCCGCTTGGTGCCCACAGGGTGAGACTGCGGGTGTATTGATCCCAAAACGGCAGGTATTGAAGAAGGAAGACGCGGGTGGGGTAAAAGGACCGAAACGTCACTGTATAACTGCCGTCCCAAACCCTGGGGACCAGCGCCTGGGCCTCTTTGTCCACCTCCATAAACAGGAGTCGACTTCCATCGGGGCTCCACTGAAAAGCCGCCACCCGCCCATCGGAGACCGGCACAGACTTCCCTCCGGCAACATTCAGCACCAGCAGCGGGCCGGCGAAGTCGGTGAAGGCCACCCGCAGTCCGTCGGGATCCGGCTCGAATGCCGCCGCTCCCTCCAACTCGGCCAGGGTGCTAAGGGGACGACCACCGAGGTCACTGACAATCAGGCGTTGTCCCGATAAGTCACTCTGGGCGGCAAACATACCCACACTCACCTCGACCCCTCCCGCAGAGGCGGGTGTCGTCACAAGAATCCGGTCCGAAGAGATCCAGGCGGGGGCTTGGAAGAGACCGGGCGTCACCGACAGCACCTCCGACGTCCACGCTCCGTCATCACGGGTCAGCAGGGACAAGGCGTCGCCGACGTGCGCGATCAAGGCATTGGAGTCAGCGCGCCAATCGAAATAGAAGGGCTGGCCTTCTCCAAGCAACTCCACTCTTTCCAGTTGCAGGTCCACTACACCCATCTGCAGCGGAGAGAAAGCGCTCTGCCCCAAGAATCCCAGCAGCATGGCGTCGGGACTCCAGTAGTAGTAGAAGGGTGCTACCGGCGCCTCGAATCTCGTCGTGCTTCCGTCCGACACATCGGCCAAGGCGATCTGGAACGTCCCGTCCTCGGCGAGTTCCGTCCATGCCACCAGGTGACGACCCTGCAGCGAAGATGGCGCCCAGGTGGGTTGCAGGCTGGGTCCCCCGCCTCCGGAGGGCACTCGAAGCTCGCGGACTTCAGTGCCGTCCGGACTGATCACCTTGACCGATCCCCCCGGACCGGTTACCAGCATCAATTCCGCAGGGTCGGCGGTCTCTTCAGCCTTGGGTTTATCTGTACTCCCCTCCCCCACACTCCCTGATTGCCCCCCAACCGCTTCACCAGATCCGGTCTGGTTGTCCGCCGGCTCCTCCGATCCGGCACAGGCAGCCACCACTGCGACCAAAACCACGGATAACAACCTGCGGAACAACCCTCTCCCACCTTAGCGGCCTGGGGGACCTACTTGTACAGGACTGGTCAGGGTCCGACATTTCCCCCAAGTGCTGTTGACAGGGCACTCTCAATCGGTGCTCGAAACACCCGCCGTTTCCAAGGACTCCCCCAAACCCCGCTCGTAGTACTTCTCGCTCAACTCTTGAAGGTGGCGTTCCAGTTTCTCGCTCCTCCAGACCCGAAACATCCGAGAGGCCATCAGGCTCCTCTGCGTGACATCCCCATCGGCGCCTTCCACATCCATGGCCCCGCTCACGTCCGCCACCAACCGGGACGCGAAACCCGGTTCCTCTTCCAACACCGAGCCTGGCTTGGGAATGCTGCGGCCAGCCATCCGTTCAGCAGCGCTGTGGCCGGCCTGCCAACTCTGGTCCACCAACATCTCCAGGTGGGACCGTAATCGGTTGTCCACCTCCCCCTCATCCCAGTCCAACTGTCCCGTGCGTATCCCTTCCAGCACGCGGTTCTGCTCCTCTGTCAACAGCCTCTTGAACAGGCGGACATACTGGTTGGAGATCGGTAGCAGCATCGCCTCCTGCAATTCGATGGCCTCATCCTCTCCCATCTTCACGGTCACCTGACGTCGGGGCGGATGCTGGCGCTGAACCACCTGTCGGGGGGCGGGGGCGGAGTTGCCGCGAAGAGACGCAAAGAGATCGTCGAAGTTCTGAGGGACAGGTCTCCCGGCGTCGTGTGCAGGCTCCTCCTCCACTCTCTCCTCGGAGGCGGCGGCCTCCGGTTCTGTGACCGTTTCCTCGGGGGGATCTTGGGAATAATCCTCTTCTGACTCCCCAACGGGCGAGATTACTTTGACCAAGCCCGACATCTCATGCTGGGGGGTGACATGCTCGGGACCTTCCTCATCCGGAGTAGGCGGATAGATGAAGCCACCGGTCTGGTCAACCAACTTCACTCCAATGGGGGCCACCCCCGAGCGGATCCCTCCGATCTCTTCCAGAAGTTGGTCGCGGTGACGTTCCAAGGCCAAAACTCGTTCTTGAATGGCCGACACCTGCTGCTCGGCAGACTCGATCATCTGGTCGCACAACGTTCGAGTCCTCTCCTCCACCTCCAATGATTCCACATGGGCGTTGCTTCGGATGCCCTCGGCTCTGCGTCGGGCATCCTCTCGAATGCGATGAGACTGGTTCTCCACTTCGGCGATGACCTCTTGGGAGTGCTTCCGGATGGTCCGATACGCTTCGTCCTCCATCTCTTGGATCTGGGCAATCATCTGGGTGGAGACCTCCCAGGAGGCCCCACGCAGATCCTCCGCGGTGGCCTGCGCCTCGGCGATTCTCTTTTGCACCTCGATGGTGGCTTCTCCCCGCCAATTGGCAGCATCCAATTCCGCCTGTTCCCTGATTCGGATGGCTGTTTGCTGAACGGCGGAGAGGAGTTCTCCTATTTCCCTGCCAAGATCCTGGTAGCGGTTGAGGTGCTCGCTGGGGACAATGGCGCCGGGGGCCAATTCAAGAATTTGCGATCCCCTGTTATTGGATTCCAGCAGGTCCTTGATGTATCGGTCAACGGCTTTGCGCTGGTATCCCAGGAAGGCGGAAGGAAAGGAAGGAATCTTGGGCTCCTCACCCGGATCCCAAACAGACAGATCGGACATGGATCCGACAATAATGCCACAGGAGGCCTTTCGTTATGTTTTTGGCTTCCTAAACGGGTTTTTCTTACTCTCCCCTCCTCATTAGTGTGTTGGTGGTGTCCGATACGCCCCTTCTCCGCATCGAAGACCTCCATGTGTCAGCCAACGGCACAGCCATTCTGCACGGCGTTGACCTGGACGTCCACTACAACGAAATCCATGCGGTAATGGGCCCCAACGGTTCCGGCAAGACCACCCTGGCCTCGGTGTTGATGGGCCATCCGGGGCTGGAGGTGACCAAGGGAACCATCTATTTCGATGGGGAAGACATCACGGGCGATGCCCCGGACAAGCGGGCCAACCGGGGGATTTTCATGGCATTCCAGCATCCCACCGAGATCCCCGGGGTGCCGGTCGTGCAGTTTTTGCGTCAGGCACTCTCCAACCGCACCGGCATCGACTATTCGATCATCGAGCTACGCCTCAAGGTCATGGACGCCATGGCGCAACTGGGGATTCCCGGCCACTTCGCCGACCGCTACCTCAATGAGGGGTTTTCCGGTGGCGAGCGGAAGCGGAACGAAATCCTGCAAATGACGGTCCTCGAACCCAAGCTGGCCATTATGGACGAAACCGACTCCGGTTTGGACATCGACGCGTTGCGGACCGTGTCCGATGGGGTAAGACGCATGATCGGCCCCGAGCGCGGGTTTCTGATCATCACCCACTTCCAGCGCCTCTTGGACTACGTCACTCCCCATTACGTACACGTCCTGGTGGGAGGAAAGCTGGTGAAGACAGGCGGTGCGGAACTCACCGCCCAACTGGAGTCGGAGGGGTACGAGTCGTTCCGGTAGCAACTGTGTGGATCAGCTTTTCTAACCTATAACAGATGGCTCTCCAAGAGGTCTACCGCCAAGTGATCCTGGATCACTACCGCAATCCTCGGCACCGGCAACCCCTGTCCGATGCCGATGCGTCGTCCGAAGGCGCCAACCCCTTGTGCGGTGACGAGGTGAAGGTCCAATTGCAATTACGGGAGGGACGGGTCAACGCCATATCCGTGACTGGGAAGGGCTGCTCGATCAGCCAGTCAAGCGCCTCCTTGATGGGCGAAGCCGTTTCCGGCCACCCGATCTCCGAGGTACTGGGCCTGTCGGATCGCTTCCAGGGGCTCATGCAAGTGCCTCCGGACTCCAGTGAGAACGGTTACGCCGACCTCGGCGACCTGATCGCCTTGGCGGGGGTAAGACGGTATCCGGTGAGAATCAAGTGCGCGACCCTCCCTTGGATAACCCTGGAACAAGCCTTGGAGAACAGCTAGGAGAGACCCCCCTCGGTCATCTTCTGCAAGTCGAGTATCTGATCCAACTCCTCCTCGGTGAGCAGTCCCCGCTGTAAAGCGACTTCGCGAACCGTGCGACCGGTGGCGAACGCCTCCTTGGCAACCGAGGCGCCGACATCATATCCGATGTGAGGATTGAGAGCAGTGACCACGATCACATTGCGCTCCACCAACATTCGAGCGCGCTCGGCGTCGGCCTCTATCCCGTCCACGCACTTTCGGGCCAGCACTGCGGCCGCATTGGCCAACAGCCTGATTGACTCCAAGAGGTTGCGAGCCATGACTGGCATCATCACGTTCAACTCGAAGTTGCCGTTGGCGCCCCCCCAGGCAATCGCCGAGTCGTTGCCGATCACCTGGGCGGCCACCTGCATCATCATCTCAGGAATGACCGGGTTGACTTTGGCAGGCATGATGGAAGAACCGGGCTGCAGGGCCGGAAGTCGTATCTCGGCAATGCCGGTGACAGGACCCGAAGCCAGCCATCTGAGGTCGTTGGCGATCTTGAACAGTGAAACAGCAACGGTTCTCAGGGACCCGGATGCATTAACGGTGGCGTCTTTTCCGGCTTGAGCCTCGAAGTGATTGGCAGCCTCGGTAAACGGTATTCCCGTATTGTGGGCAATCCTGGAAATGGCCGCAGCCGCCAGACCTGCGGGGCAGTTGATCCCGGTGCCCACCGCGGTGCCGCCCAGAGGTAACTCCTCCAACTCCGGCAGAACGTTCCTCAACCTCTGAGCGCCCTTGGTCACTGCCGCCGCGTAGCCGGAGAACTCCTGTCCCAATGTCACCGGAGTGGCGTCCATCAAGTGGGTACGGCCAGACTTCACCAGTCCCGAGAATTCCTCCGATTTGGCCGTAAGAGAGTCGGCCAACATGGCCAGAGACGGGAGGAGGGCTTCACGAATTGCCGCAGCCGCGGCTACGTGAATGGCGGTGGGAATGACGTCGTTGGACGATTGGCCGAAGTTGACGTGGTCGTTGGGATGCACCAGGCGCTCTTGCCGCTGGCCGCCCATCAGTTCGGTTGCCCTGCTGGCAATCACCTCGTTGGCGTTGATATTGGTGGAGGTGCCGGAACCGGTCTGGAACACATCCACCGGAAAGTGTTCATCCCATAGGCCTTCCATCACCTCCGTCGCCGCCCGGCGGATTGCCTCAGCGATCTTGTCATCCAGATGTCCCTCCCTCATAGCAGCTTCCGCCACCGAACTCTTGATCAGGCCCAGCGCCCAGATAAACCGTCTCTCGAACCCTGTTCCCGAGATGGGGAAGTTCTCCACCGCCCGCTGGGTCGAAGCTCCGTAGTAAGCATGAGCGGGAACCAACACCTCTCCCATCGAGTCTCTCTCGGACCGGTATTCCATGGCCTCACCCCTTTGTCTGGTCGGCAAGCGATTCTGCGTGATTGAAATCCGCCATTCCTGATCCACCATTGTTAAGGGTATCGGCGGTCAAGCTAGTTCCGCACCCTGATCGTGGCATGCCAACGCCCTCGAGAAGCAGGTCCGGTTGGAAGAATCAGGTTCTGCCCAACCCCCGATCTGAGGACAGACAAAGGCCTGTGCGCCAATAATTGAGTACACCCCGAATGCGTACACGCCTGCTTCCACTCCGATCACAGAGCTTCCTCCGGCCGTTAAGAATTGCGTTTTCCGCGGGGTTGGTGGTGGTTCTAGTCCTGGCGTCGGCCCCGTCCACCGCTGATGGACCGACCCCGCCGGACCCAAGGTATCGCACCGCGATGCTGGCCTTCACCGGCGATCTTCTTCCCCATCTGCCGGTCGTCAAGTTCGCCAGGTATTACGCCCGCGTCCCCCACTTCCCAGGCAGCATCGCCTCCATCATCCAACCGCCTGAGATGTACGCGACATGGGAAACCAGAGCAGACCGTCAATACGACTTCGCGCCCATGTTCGAACAGGTCGCCCCGGAATTGCGGGCCGCCGATCTGGCTATTTGCCATCTGGAATCCACCATTTCCTCGCAGGCCCCGAGAGGCTACCCGCGTTTCCGCACGCCTCCGGAGTTGGTCGAGGCGATAGCCCAAAGCGGCTGGGACGGGTGCTCGCTGGCTTCCAACCACTCCATGGACTACGGCGTCGACGGAGTCTCACAGACCATCGAAGCAATGGCGGCAAACCATCTCGAGTCTGCTGGAACCTCTCTCGATGAGCAATCGCGGGGCGCCGCCCATTACCAAGTCAACGGGATCCGCATTGCCCATTTGTCCTACACCTACGGGCTGAACGGGTTCAGGCTACCCAAAAACCAACAATGGTGGGTCAACCTCATCGATGTTGACATCATCCAAGCTGATGCTGCCGCCGCCCGAGCGGAGGGAGCGGAATTCATCATTGCCTCACTGCATTGGGGCAGCGAGTACCAACCCATGCCCACCTACCACCAGAAACGGACCGCCAAGGAGATCGCCGCCACCGGGGCCGTCGACCTGCTGGTTGGCCATCATGCGCACGTCATACAGCCCATCGACCGGATCGGCGATCTGTGGGTGGTGTACGGACTGGGCAACTTTCTGTCCAATCAGCCCTGGCCCCGAAGTCGAGATGGCGCCATCCTCCATGTCGAGATCGGCGATACTCCCGAGGGCGTGATGGTCAAATCCATTTCCTACACCCCGACCTGGGTAGACCGCCCCCGAATGCAGGTGGTGGCCCTGGCCAATCGCCTCCTCGACCCGGACCTCGACAGTGGCCATCGGGTCACCCTGCGTCAGTCTTGGTCGAGGACTGTGAGAGCCTTCGAGGCCATGGGCGCTCAATACCCCTGGGTCAAGCCAGCCGTTTCGCCGCCGTAAATGCCAGGACCGGCAATCCCGCGCCGGGAACTGCCCGATCCTCGGACCGCTGCGTGCTCAGGGCAATGGGACGGACATCACTTGCGAGAACCCTCCACGCTGACCGTAATGATGTCCACGTCATGGTATTTCTGATGGCGAACCGAGGATGCGTAGTGCCGCAACAACCGGAAGGACATCTCGCGAGTGTCAGGTATCTCCAGCGCTCCGCCCATGTAGGACAACCGATCCTCCAGATTCTCACGCTCCGATGCACACACGAACTCCAACTCGGCCCCATTTCTGACGTAGCGGGCCGCCACCACCACATGGCGGGGCTTTTCCAGGGCATCGTCTTCTGCTGACAGCAAGTTGGAGAGGGTCTCCTCTCCCACCAACACCAACTGCTCCACTCGATCTGGATTCCAGCCGGATCCGGCGGCAAAGTTCCGCAGAAACTCTCCCATTCTGGGCAGGGCATCCCAATCGAGCACCAGCTCCAGCCGCTTTCGTCGGGGTCCCGTCGCCTCCATGAAGACCACCATGACGATCGCCACGATCGCTCCCGAAGTCATGCCGTTGCCGAACAACACCCCAAGGAATCCCTCGCCCAGCAGATCCGGAAAGATCCATTGGTTCTGGAACCCGACGCCCATCCAGAACGACACCCCCACAACCGTGGCCTTTCGGTGATCAACACCGTCTTGAACGACGATTTTCATGCCCTGGACAAACAACAGCCCGAGGAGAACCAGGAGATAGGCGGCGGCCACGGGAGGCGGTATTGAAGTCAGCAGGGCCGCAACTTTGGGAAAGAACGCGATGCAAACAAAGACCGCACCGATGATCACCCCTACCCGCCGGGCGGCGATTCCGGTTACCTCGGCCAGTGAAATGCTGGTCGAGTAGGTGGTATTGGGAAGGGTGCCTCCAATCCCGGATAGAAGATTGCCCATTCCGTCAGCATTGAGTGCGCCCTGTACAACCCGGAAGTCAGTTGCCCGGTGGCGACGGTTCGACACCCGCTGAATAGCAATCCCGTCGCCCAGCGTTTCTATGGCACCCACCAGGGTGACAACCACAAACGCCGGGAGCAACGCCCAGAATTCCGCATTCGGGGTCAGGTCGAATCCCGGCCAGGAAGAGATGGGAACGCCTACCCAGGAGGCATCCAGGACCGGTTGAAAGTCATATAGGCCATAGGGTGCGGCCACGGCGCAGCCCACCGCGATACCTATGACCGGGGACCACAACCGCCAAGCCGGAGGGGCCCGCAACACCACTGCGGCCACCGTCAAAAAAGTGGCGAGCGAGGCAAGCGGAGCAGCTGCTGTGGATACACCACCTGGAACGTCGGTCAGCGAGTCGAAGAGAATCGGCACAACCGTGGCGGCGATGAGCATGATCACGGTACCGGAAACCACCGGAGTGAAAACCCTGCGGAGAAGCGAAAGCCTTCTGGCCATCAGGAATTGAAAGAATGAGGATACGATGATGAGGCTCGCCATAGTGGATGGGCCACCTCTCACCAAAGCCGCAACACAGACGGCAATGAATGCTCCGGAGGTACCCATGATCAGTACATACCCCGCTCCGAACCTCCCCACACGCCGAGCCTGCAGGGCGGTAGTGAGTCCGCTAATGATCAACGCGGCGAACACGGCCCAAGAAATGTAGCTGTCGGACTGCTGGGCTATCCGAGCCACTATTACAACTGTCAGGACCACCGGCGCCACGATTATGGCGGCAGCTTGCAGGCCAGCGCCGATGGCTACCCCGAGAGGCGGGTTCTCATGCGGTTCGTAGCGGATGTCTTTGTCTTCGCCGGCTGTCGCCATAGGTCACACCTCGATTGTCACTACCGATAGCAACCTTCTACTCTAGGGAACTGTTACACCCCGGTGCCCTATTCTTGCCTCGATAACTGTGATTCGCCCTGGGGGGGAACCGGCGGGAACCTGTGTGGGAGCGGTGAGGGCACTCGACCCGCAAAGGCCCAAAACCAAACGCCAAGCGGTACTTGCAAAACCCGCCAAACAACCGCGTGTGGTGGAGTTCCCTCCTCCTTAGCTCGGAAACCGGGGGCGCCGGTTAGCTGCTGAACGGGTGGTCGGTGAAGAAATCGAAAGCAGGCTTGGGGGTTGTGTCAGCGCCCGCAGAGGTGATCCCCAGCCGTTTTCGCAAACCCTCATAGCCGGATTGCTCCAGTTCTTGGGCCAGATCAGGCCCTCCCGAGGTGACGATCTTTCCCCCCATCATGACGTGCACCCGGTCGGGTATCACGTAGCTGAGGATTCGGGAGTGGTGGGTGATCATCAACACACCCATGTCAGGGCGACGCATCTCCTCCACCGCAGCAGCCACCGTTCGGACCATGTCGATGTCCAGTCCTGAATCGGTCTCATCCAAGAGAGCCGCCTTTGGCGATAGAACCGAGATCTGAAATATCTCCGAGCGCTTCTTCTCTCCCCCCGACAGGTCATCGTTCACCGACCGTCCCAAGAAAGGACCCATATCAAACCGCCGGGAAGCCTCCGCTATCCGCCGATCGGCCTCGTCCGGATCTATGCCGCGTTCCTCTGCCGCCTCCTGCATGATTTCTTCCAACTCCACACCGGGAACCGCCACCGGGCTCTGGAAGGCCTGAACCAGACCCAAGCGGGCCCGTTGATCCGCACCCAGGTCCAGAATCTCTTCACCGTCCACCCAGGCTTTGCCTTCTGCTGTGAAATCGGGATGGCCGGACAGGACATGACACAACGTGCTCTTTCCCGAACCGTTGGGACCCATCAGGGCATGCATCTGCCCAAAAGGGATCTCCAGATCAACACCGCGAAGAATCTCTACCGAGCCCACCGAGGCCCGCAGATTCTGCACTTTCAAAGCTACACCCATCAGACTGAACCTGGCCCGTCTTCAGGTACCTGCACCAGCACTTTTCCCTCCTCCACCCGGGTGGGATACGTTCCAACCGGTCGAGTAGCCGGAAATGTCAACGCTTCTCCGGTGACCAGGTCAAAAACGGCACCGTGTAGAGGGCACTCCACTTCGGAGTCGAACACCTCTCCCTCCGACAGGGAAGCCTCGGCGTGGGTGCATCGATCATCAACTGCGTACAACTCCCCTTCGGTCAGGAACACCGCTACCACCCGGCCCAGGTGACAGATCTTCACGCCCTGCCCTTCCTTCATGTCCGCCAGTCCGGCTACGTGGACCCACGCCATCAGACTCTTCCGCCTTCCTGCGCCAGGGCGAAACGCCGGTTGACGGCCTGCCGGGCCGGTTCGTCCAAGTCGTCGAGAGGCAGGCGGCCGATCGCCTCCTCGAAGAACCCACGCACCAGAATTCTCTCGGCCCGGGCCTTGCTTATGCCGCGACTCATCAGGTAATAAAGCGGTTCGGTCTCCAGTGGCCCCACGCTCGACCCATGTCCGCAGATTACGTCGTTACACAGGATCTCCAGGTTGGGCACTGAATTGGCCTTTGCCCCATCGGAAAGCACCAGGTTGCGGTTGGTCTCGAAAGCCGAAGTCCCCGCCGCATCTTCCTCGATTCTCAACAGTCCGGTGAAGATCGACTGGGCATGATCCTGCACTCCCCCCTTCAAGAACACCTCCGAACTGGTGGAAGGGCCCACATGGTTGACTACCAGTCGGTAATCCAGCACCTGTTGCATCTCCCCGTAGTAAAGACCCACCACCTCAACACTGCCCCCCCTTCCCTCCAGCGTGGTGCGCAAATCCATCCGGGACAGCCGACCTCCCAAACCGATCTCCCCGATCCGCAAAGTGGCGTCCCGACCTATCTTCGACCGATGATGCATGACATTTGCTCCCTCGGATCCCATGAGACCTACAGTGGTCACAGAAAGCCGGGCCCCATATCCCACCGTGGTCTGCAGGTTGGGCACCAGGACACTTGGCACTCCCTCCGGCGACCGGAATAACACCACCACGGTGGCCTCGGAGTTCTCTTCGGCGCGGATGGTCAGGCTCGGGAATGTAACCGTATTCGAGCAGGTAGATTGAACGTCAATCACAAAAGGCGCCTCCACGGCCCGGTTCCGGGGAATGCGCAAGGTGATGTCATCCACCGAGAACGCCAGAGCCGCGGCAGCGAACTTGTCGGTGTCGGCGGCCAGAAGATCCATACCGGAGCCAGACCCTCCAGCTTCGTCGGCGGAACCAAGCCGGGCCTCCGAATCATTGTCAACCACCAAGAGTCTCCCATCCACCATGAACGCCGATCCCGCCCGGTTGCTCAGCGATGCCGCGAAACCATCGTCCGGAAGGCGATCGCCCGGGGCAGTGGGGAGGCCCATCTCGTCCAGGTCGAATCCCAGGTTCACATATTTCCAGTTCTCCTCTTTCGGAGTGGGCATCTCCAGACGACGGTACTCCTCCAGTGCCCTCCGGCGCCGGGAGGCCAAGGCGGAGGGTGCTCCAGAGTTCAACCGCTCAAGAGTTTGGTTGTCGAGACTCAGCATGAGTAAAGGATCTTTCCCGAAGTTCCGAGCACGAATGCTATCGGGCGTCCGCTAATTACAAGAAACGGGTATTGCTAATCCCTCCAGGATTGCTTCGGTCCCAGAAGCGGTGATTTCACCGGGTCATCTCCGTATAAGCCTGCTCGCAACCGCAAACACCCTGTCAAACATTTGCTCCGTCAAACGCCCCGTGAAGGTGTTCTGCTGGCTGGGGTGATAGGAGGAGATCAGGGTGGGCCCACCCTCCAATGCCGTCACCACCCCATGGCCGAAAGCCGGCCGCGGTCGGGGGACTGACCAACCCAGCCGGGGCCCTTGGCGCAGCAGATTGACGTGAGAGAATCCCCCCAAGGCCACCATCACTTCCATCCGATGCAACCGTTTCAACTCTTCGATCAACCAGTCGGAGCAGTTGCCGGTCTCCGCGGCCAGGGGACGGTTTTGCGGAGGGGCGCATCGCACCGAGGCGGTCACCCAACAGTCCTGGAGACGTAACCCGTCATCGAGCCCCGTCGAGTGGGCTTGATTGGCAAACCCCGCCTTGTGCAGCGCGCGGTAGAGCCAATCCCCGGACCGGTCACCAGTGAACATGCGACCGGTGCGATTAGCGCCATGGGCGGCCGGAGCCAGACCCACCAGCACCAGTCGCGCCCGCGGATCCCCGAAACCGGGTACCGGCCGACCCCAATAGGTCTCGTCCCGATACGCGGCCCTCTTTTCCCCAGCCACTCGCTCCCGCCATGCCACCAGCCGTTCGCACCTGCGGCACTCCGTCAACGCCACTGAGAGTTCCTTCAAAGACAAGTCTCGGTCCCCATTCGTCGGCGTGGCGTCGCAGGCAACACCCAAGAAGCCACACTCCTGCTGATAGGCCGAGACCAACTATAAACCAGGTCGCTGCCGCGCAACCGCCGTGATCTGCCGGCTGCTATGCGCGTCATCAACCCGGTTGACAAGTGTTCCCTTCGTAGGAGACGTCGACCTTGAGACAGGGGTACCCACAGGAGGCGGTGGCTTTGGCGGCTACGAGGCCACCCTTCTAACATTTGGCTTCGGTCAAGGGAGCCAAATGAGAGGAACCACATGTCCAGACTGAGCAGGGAAGCAACGCGCGTCCTGATGGGTGACATCATCTCAGGCCGCTATTCACAAGGTGAGAAGCTTCCCAAAGAGAATGCCTTGACTGAGCGTTTCGGGGCCAGCAGGGGAACCATCCGCGAGTCGGTGCGGGCGCTGGAGGAGCGGGGGTTGGTCAAAGTCACCCATGGAGTGGGAGCGGTGGTGCAACCATCGGAGCACTGGAACATTCTGGATGCCGACGTGCTGGACATCACGCTGGCCACCGACCGCAGCGACCAAGTGCTGGGCGATTTCCTGGAGACCCGCCGAATACTGGAAGTGGAAGCCGTTGCTCTGGCAGCCGAACGAGGGTCGGAAGAGCAACTTCACAATATCAGGGAGGCCTTTGACCGGGTGGAAGAGGCCGCCAAGGCTGCGATAGTCAACCCCTTGAGCGAACCAGACTATCTCAAAACCGATGCCGCTTTCCATTCGGCGATACTCAATGCAGCTGGGAACTCAGTGCTCGGCAAGATGCTGGAGCCTCTAAGGAGGGCCATTCAGGCTGCCATGCGCCCCTTGTCCCCCCCCCGCCACCGAATCATGCGCCGTCTGCCTGAGTACGAGCAAATCATGAAGACCGTAACCAACCGAGATGTAGAGGGAGCCCGGGCGGCGATTGAGGAACACCTCGCCTCATCCCGGGTTTACTTGGAGTCGGTCAGAACCTAACTGTCAGCCGGGAAGCCACCCCGACTCTTCTGGCCACCGCAGCGTTGGTTTGGTGGCCGTCCGTTATGTGAGGCGGCAAACCCGCGGCGCCATCGGACGGATGTCCTGCCCGCTACTCCACCGATGCCAGGAAGTCGAAGAACACTTCCGACCAAGCCTGTGCGGCGTCGAAATGGGGACCGTGGCCTGAACCTTCGAACATCTCCATGACCACGCGGCCCCCGGCCTGTTGATACTGCTCAAGAACGTCGCGGATCTGAGATACCATCAACTGAGGCGGGAAGGACTCAGCGCCGGGCCAGCCGGGAACGAGGCCCGCTTGGCCCAAAGTTCCCATCTCCCAGGCCGAACCATCGGCGACCACGATGTCGGCTGACCCGTGAGTCCACAGTACGGGAGGCTTGCGGTCGATGTCAACAATGCCGGACCAGTCGCTGTATTTGCCGGACAAGGCATTGAGTATCCCTCGGGTCCCCGGCGCCACTCCCGGCCAGTTCTCAGAGGCAGTGAAGTCTCCTGGATACCCGTCGTCGCCGGTGACCGACAGCAGCACCTCGTCCAGCAATATCTCTTCTCGGTCGGCCGGTTCGCGATGAGTGGCCGCCCAATAGGATGAATTAATGATGTTGCGAGGCGACACCACATCCTCCGTCGATCTATCTCCAGCAGCAAGGCGAGCGGTGAAATCCGGGTTTCCGGTTCCCCCACCGGAGCCCGCCCAGTCCGCAAAGCATGGAGTGCCGTCGGGGTTACAACCTCCGAACCCGAATGGGGACACCGGATCGATCATCGTCAGGGAAGCCACTTCCCGGTCCATCGCATAAGCAGCAATAGCCGAGCCGCCTGTCGACCATCCCACCAGATGGACAGGTCGATCAATGCCAAGGGTCTGGACCAGTGCATGGGTGTCGTCGGCCCAGTCCCTCAACCCCCGGGTTGCGTCGATCGGCTTGGGTTGTGAGCGGCCGAAGGACCTCATGTCCGGTGCGATGAAGCGGTACCGCTGCGGCGCCTCCGGCCACAGATGCTCGTAAAAGCGACCGGTGGACAGATTGCCATGAAGCATCACCACCGGGATGCCGTCCTGTGGACCTGATTCGTAAACAAAGGTCTCGAGACGATCAGTGCTAACCGTACCTGCTCGCACTCCACTCAACAGATCCATGCCGTCCTCCTAATCTCGCCGACGCCACCGGATACTAGAGAGATGAATCAGCTGAGAGTCCTGTTCAAGTAGCCGTGCATCCAGTCACGGGCGGCGCGCCCGTATTGGTTGTCGAAATAGTCGAAGGCGTGGATTCCCCCCGGCCAAAGGACCAGTTCCGCCCGATTTCCCGCCTTCCGCCAACGGTTGAACATGAACAGTGAGTCATCGTATAGCGGATCGATGGTTCCGACAGTGAACAGGACGGGAGGCAGCCCTTCCAGGTCGGCAAAGATTGGAGAGATGTCGGGGTCCTGCAAGTCGTGGGAGCCAGCGAACTGCTCGGTGAACCAGCGGATGACTGCGGTGGTGAGGATTAGCGTCTCCTCCCCCGCTTCAAGTACCGAGGGAGTGCCCCGCAGGTCGTAGGCGCCATAAGTGAGCAGAGCGGCCCCGAATGGGTTGAGCCCATGGCGGTCACGGAGTCGAAGACAGGTAACTGCAGCAAGGTGGGCGCCGGCCGACTCGCCCCCGATCGCCACCAACTCAGCGCCAAAGGCCTGGCGGGCGTTCTGCTGCAACCACAGAGCCGCCGCCTCGCAGTCATCCGGTCCCGCCGGGTAGGGGTTCTCCGGCGCCAACCGGTAATAGGTTGAGACCACCACCAACCCGGTGGCGTCTGCCAGCCGTTCCAACATCGGATCATGATGATGAGCGCCTCCCAGCACCCAGCCCCCTCCGTGAATGTGGAGGAATACCCCCCGGGGCGGGCCAGCGGTTGGTATGACTCGGAAGCGGAGCGTCCCCGATGATGTTTCCACTGCCTTCTCAAAGGCCCGATCCGAGTAAACCAACGCACCGAACACCGACTTCCCCTGCTCCCGAGCTTGCCGGGCAGCCTCCGGGCCCACCTCATAGATCTTGGGTAAATGCAGGGAGGCCAAGCCCAAAGCCTTGTTGAAAGCCAGCACCTCGGCAGGTGTCTCGGTCGGGACGTCGACATGGGCCTTCCCCGGGCCGTATTGAGTCACAACTCTTCGAACCTTCCCTGACCTCCGACTGCTTTTAGGTGGGCGGTTGGTTCAATTCGATGACATTCCCATCCGGGTCGCTGAGAAACGCCTGGCGACCTGCAGCAGGTACGTATGCGGATCTTTGAAATGCCACGCCCTGAGCGTCAAGGGCATCCAGAAGACCGTCGAGATCCTCAACCTCCAATGCAAAGTGGTTGTTGGGGTTGGGGCCCAGATTGGCAACCCCGCTGATGTGAATTGCGTTTTCCGGCCCGGCGCCAACCCAGACTCCCGGCGACTCGAAGGCGGGTCTCGGAAGTACGGGTAGGCCCAGTTTCTCCACGTAGAACTCTCTTGACCTGGCCAGATCGGTGGAAGGAATGTTCACATGTTGCAACCGGGTGAGATGTCCGAAAAGACCGCTGTCACTCATCTACTGATACCACCTTTCGACGGTCCGCTGACTCGATCAGAGCGCGGATGGTAGCCATGTTCACAGCACTCTCCTGAAGCGGGAAAATGCTTGGCTTGCCGTCAAGGATCATCCCTTCCATGGCTTTGACCTCTTCAAAGTAGGCGTTCGTGCCCTCGAATGTACGGGTGATGCTGGTTAGGCCATCCACCTCGTCGCCAAATGCCCGATTGTTATCCCCGGACTTGGAAAGCGCGGGTATGCCAGGGTCGTGGGCAACGATCTCCAACGTTGATGCCAACTCCACCTGGCTCAGCCACGGGTAGGAAACTCGAATGCGCCCTCGCGAGCCGACGAACTCCGCCGACCAGGAGGGCAACGCTTCCATGCTGGTGACGAACTGGCCCATCAACCCTCCCTCATAGTGGATCTGGGCTGCGAAGGTCATGTCCGCCGGTTGGCCGGCCCTGCGGATGAACCCTTCAACCTCGATGGGCCGTTTTTGCAGCACGGCTTGGAACAAGGTGACCGGATAACACCCCAGATCCCACACCGACCCTCCTCCCCGAGGATCCAGACGGATGTCATCGGCGTATAGGAGGGTGAAACTGAACGTCGCCTGCGCCCAGCGAGGGACACCAATGGCCCGCTCCGATATCAACTGACGGAGAAGTTGTGTCTGGGGATGGAAGCGCATCATCGATGCCTCCTGGATGGTCACCCCATTTTCTTCTGCTGCCTGCTCGAGCCGCTCGGTCTCACCGGGATAGATGGCTATGGGCTTTTCTACCAATGCGTGCTTGCCCGATCTGGCCACCTGTACGCCCCACGGAACATGCAGCCAGTTCGGCAAGGAGACATAAACGACATCCACCTTCTCGGAGGCGAGCATCCGTTCATAGCTACCGAAGGAAAGGGGAATCCCGTGTGGCTCCGCATAGGAACGAGCCTTGTCACCATCCCTGCTTGACACTGCTGTTACCTGCGACCGCTCCGACATGGCCACTGCTTCCACGAGACGGTCATTGATACGGGCCGTGCCGAGCAAGCCCCACCGCAAGGGCTCATCTACAGGCGCCACGATCAGCTAGACATCTCTTGCCAACGATTCATCGTCTCCGATGGAGCCCTGGCCACATGTCGTGCGTTCTCAAACGTGGGGAATTGGCTCTCCCCGGTCTCCATGAGACGGATCATAGTTTGCCGCCGCAGCGCCGGGATGACCCGGGAGGAACCACCCGATTCACACGAATGTTCCCAATGCTCCCGGCTACTGGTCACCCTCCATATACCAAAACACTGTCTTACGCTCCACCCAGAGTCCTACCGCGAACACCAGTAGGCCTATGACAGCAACCACGAATATGGCAGCGATCATCTCGTGGGTCTTGATGAAGGACCGGGCTTCCACTACCAGAAAACCGAGCCCCTCCGTGGCCACCACCATCTCGGCCACCACGACGTTGGTGAGCGCGTAGGTTATGCCAAGTTTCACTCCCACCATGATCGCCGGAAGGGCTGCAGGGAGACGGATCCGACGCAATAGGGAGACCTCGCTCATTCGCAGGGACCGGCCCAACTCAATGAGGGCGGGATCCACGCCGGCCAGACCCAGGCCGGTCTGGATGAGGATCAAAAAGAAGATGGCAAAACTAGCCAGGGCCACCTTCACCCCCACTCCTATGCCGAACCAGACCAGGAACAGGGGGACAAAAGCCACCTTGGGAACGATCCGGAACCCAAGCAGCAACGGGTAAAGAGAGCGCCGCAAGAAAGGTGAGTAGTAGATTCCGATCGCCGACAAAAACCCCAGGGTGCCGCCAGCCATGAAACCGAGAATCATCTCATAGAAGGTGACGAATCCCGCCCGCACATAGGTATCCCCGTTCTCGAGCAGCGCTTCGACCACCGACAACGGCGGGGGCAACACGATGGGATGAAAATCCCGCCATTCGATCATCACAATCCAGAACAACAGGATGCCCACCAACACCAGCAGTAGTTCTCGGGAGTTCCACAGCCGTGTCCACGCTCTCTCCCCCAGCGAGCGTGATCGAACCGAGGTGGTTGTGTTGCCTACACCCAAAACGTCAACCGCCTCTCCAGCCACAGGAACAAGAAGTAGCTGACGATCCCGAACGCGGCGATAACCATGATGGAAGCGATGATGAACTCGGTGTTGGAAAAGGCGGCAGCCTCCACGATGCGGGACCCTATTCCTGTGCTGCCCGGCACCAGTATCTCGCTAAGCACCCCTCCGATGAAAGATTCGGTGAGAGCAATACGCAGTCCTGCCAGCACGAAGGGCAACGCGAACGGCAACGAGACCTTCCTGAACCCGAACCATCGGTTGCCCTGTAGCGACCGAGTGAGTTCAACCATCTCCCGCTCCACGCCGGTCAATCCGGTGATGGTGTTCTCGGTCACCGGAAAGAACGCCAGAAGGACCGTCACCACAAGTTTGTACTCGAACCCCACTCCCCACCAGAGGATGAACAGGGGGATGAACACCGCCTTGGGCACCACATACAGAGCTACCAGGATCGGGTGGATGGCGCGTTTGACCCGCTCGAAGTGGTTGCTCAGCACCCCTGCCACAAACCCCATCACACCCCCGAGAAAGAACCCCCAGCCGATTGTTACCGCGGTGGTGAGCATGTTGCCAACCAGGAAATCTCCCTGGTTCCACAGCACTCCCCATACTTTCGAAGGCGGTGGCAGCACCACCGAATGGAACCCGGTTATCCAGATGAACGCCTGCCACGCCGCAACGAACAGGAGGGCAAAGACAATGGGGTCGACGAACCGCCGTATTCGCCCGGCCTTACTGCCCAGAACAGGGGCTACGGATTCCGTCGCCGACTCACCGACTCTGGCCGTCACGGGGACTCCTTGGAGTTTCCACCTCCGTCGGCCTTCCCGATCATTCGGCGGGTAATGACCACCTGTTCCAAGAATGCCACGCTGTCGCGCATTTCGGCGGTGCGCGGGCGGGGTAGGTCCACCACTATCTCCCCAAGAATCCTGCCCGGCCGCGCCGACAGTACCAGGATCCGGTCTGACAGGAACACCGCCTCTGGAATGTGGTGGGTCACGAACAGCACCGTCTTTTGGGTCTCTCTCCAAATCCGCATCAACTCTTCGTTCATGCGCTCCCTGGTGAACTCGTCAAGGGCACCGAACGGTTCGTCCATCAGAAGCAGAGTCGGATCATGGAGTAGCGCCCGACAGATGGAGACCCGCTGCTGCATCCCGCCGGAGAGTTGTTTGGGATAGGCATCGCGGAAGTCCTCGATCCCCACCATTTCGAGCAGGAGTTCCGCCCGGTTCTCGTACTCCTGGCGGGACATGACAGTCCGCTTCTGGGAAGCCAACACCTCGTAGGGGAACATCACGTTCTTGAAGACGGTACGCCACTTCAGCAAGGTGGGAGCTTGGAAGACGAAGCCGATATTCCCCGCCGGCCCATGCACAGGGACACCGTCGATCGACACCCCACCCTGGGTGGGGGGAATCAGGCCGGAAACCAGTCGCAGCAAGGTGCTCTTTCCGCAACCGCTGGGTCCGATAATGCTTACGAACTCGCTGTCGGAGACGTTTACCGAGATATCCCTCAGGGCTTCGACCGTGAGGTCACTGGTCTGGAAGGTCTTGCCCAGACCCTGCAGTTCGATACCCATTAGCTAATAGTTTCCAAGGGTGTTTGTCCGGAACCCGTCAAGACGGCGGGTCCCGGACAAACTATTGCTATTGAAATCGGATCAGCCCAAGAAGGGTGTGAGCGGATTCGACCTGCCCAGCACCGTGGCAAGTGCATCCCGGGCGGCATCGAAGTCGTCGATGGGGACATCGCCGCTGTCAATGATCAGATCAGAGATGAACGCTTGGTCAAGTGTCAAAGGCGCATCGAGCAGGAAGTCGTTGATGAAATCAAGGCTCCGCTGCTTCTTGTCAGGATCGAAGTAACCGATTCCGTCGTCCCGCACATCCTCGGTAAGCATCAGCGTCAGGAACAACTGCAGGTTGCCGAGGTGGAATTCACGGGCATTGGGCTGCTCTTCCAACTCGGGGTTGTACTTGAAGAGAGCGTCGATGGACTCGTTGTGGGCGCTCACGCCGCCCTCAATGACATATTCGTATCCGGCGAGGGCGCCTTCAATGAACCGCCTCACAAGATCACGGTTGTTTTCCAGCATCTCGGGACGGGTGATGAGACCGTTGCCGTAGATGTCAACGGCGCGGCCCACCCAGTAGGTGTCAGGCTCGATCGGCGGATCGGCCAGCCACCACTCGGGCAGGTTGGTGATCCAGTCCATTACGAAATCGGCCTGTCCGGTGGCTATGGAGCCGATTCCGGCGCCGTCTACATACTGCCAGTCTATGGCGTCGTAACTGATCCCCACCGAACCGGCGAAGGCCTTGAAGAGTTGGTCATTCTCATCACCAGCGTCAACCGCGCCCCGCAGACCCACCAAGGTGGAGGGGTCGTCACCACTGACTCCGGCATCAGGGCCCGCGTACACCGCGGTGGGAGCAGTGGAAGCGATGGCTGCGATTTCAACCAACGGCAACCCTTCACTGATTGTGCGCATCACCGCGCCAACCCCGGCGAATCCGAAGTCGCCTTCCCCCAGACCGATGCGAGCAGACGTGTCACCGGAGCCGTAACCCCGTGTGATCTGGACTGCTATGTTCCGCTCGGCCCAAAAACCCTTGTCCAGGGCCACATAGAAGGGAGATGTCTGGCCCTTGGGTACCCAGTCAAGGATGAAGAAGACCTGGTCCACCCCTCCTTCATCCGCCGTTTCGTCAGTGGAAGAATCAGCACAAGCGGCCGCGATCAGTGCTAAGACTGCCAACGCCGCAAGTAGTTTCCTTAGACGATTCATAAAAAAGAACCTTTCCGTCATGCAATAAGTACGGCCGGTTCCAGCTTCCGCAATTCCCCGGCGTCTTTTGGCAACGCTAACACCTCGTCTGGCAGCAGGCATCAAAAAGAGGGAGTCAATTCTTGCAGTTGTGAGTGTTGTCAACGGAGTGCCGGGAGCACTTCCTCCGCCAACATAGTTACCTGCCGACGGCAATCGTCGAACACCAGTCGAAGGTCGAAGATCAGATGATCGACACCTGACTCCACCATCGCCATGGCCTGCTCGGCGCACTCAGGAGGGGAACCTGTGATCAGCAGACCGGCGAGATCCTCGACAGTTTCGAATCGGCCCGACGGGGGTTTAATCCAATCTGAGGCGCCTTCAGCGCTGCGCGCCAGGATTCCCACCGCCTCCCGGGCAGTGTCCAGGTGTCGGCCGTCTCCGGCATCAACCAGGGTGATGGGCATGCTGGCGATGTCCAGTCGCCGTCCGGTATCGACGCTGAAGCGTCCTGCCAATTCCATCCGCGCCCGGAAGGTGTCGCGGGGAAGCCTCCCAGCTATCCAGCCATCGGTATGCTCGAAGGCCCTACGCACCGCGGCGCGGCTGACGCCTCCGTAGTACAGCATCAAGCCCTCACCAGGCGCCGGATCGATCTCCACGCCGGTGTCTGGGGAGGTAGCCCCCCGCAGAGCCTTAACCGTCTCCTCGAACAACTCGATCCGGCTGCGGTAGTTCAATCCGAGGGACTCGAAGTTCTTGCTTCCCACCCCCAAACCCAGCCCGATGGCAAGCCGGCCCTCCGCCAAGCTCCAGAGGGTCCCCACCTCCTGCACAAGGCGCAGGGGATGCCGGTTGGGCAGCAGAACCGCGGTTCCCAAGGTGATGCGTTCCGTGACCGCCGCCACTGCCGCCAGGCTCAAGAGCGGTTCGAAGAAGGTCGTGCCACCCGCTTCCAGCAACAACCCATGGGGAGCCCCCGCTGCCAGGCGATCTCGCACCCACAGAGAGTCGAAACCGGCATTGTCTGCCAACCGCGCCACCTCGAGCATCTCCGACACTTGGGGGTCCCGGCCGAAGTGCGGTAGCACCAGACCGAAGCGAGGCGCCGCCCTATCCGGCATCGGAATCGGGGGCCAGATGTTGACTCAACCAGTCGTTCACGTGATCCATTACTTGTTCGAATCCTTCCCCATGATGCACCTCATGGTGACCGATGCCGACGATCACCTCCAATCGTTTGGGTCCTGCAGCCCGACGCCACATTCTCTGAGATTCATCCACCGGAATCATGGTATCTCCTCCGGCGTGGATGAACATGGCGGGCTTGGATGGCGAATAAGGCAGGTGACGCTCGGGTCGGAAGGCCAAGATCTGCTCGGCCGACTCCAAGGTAGTCCGGAACGCCATGTGCGGATACTGGCGCTCCACCCGTCGCCGCCATGCCCTGGCTTCATCGTCGCGGAGCAGTATCTCATCTGGGTCCACCGTCTCGCTGGGCTCGCCCTCCCGTCTGCGACGTCCATCTTCGGCCACCCGGTGGCGGAATTCCCTCCACTGCTCGGCGTTGCGAATCGCAGACAGGTGACGCTCGCCACTCCCGTAGCCCACCACCGAGATGACCAGCCGGCACCGCCGATCCACTCCGGCGGCCACCGCCACCGCCCCACCATAGCTCACTCCCAGCAGGGAGATTCGACCCGCATCCAACTCGGATCTCTCCGCCACGAAGCCCATCGCCGCCCGGATGTCCTCCACGTGCTCCTCGGGAAAGCAGCGTCCCCGTTCGCCTCCGCTTGCCCCGAATCCCCGGTAATCGGGAACCAGTGCCGCATAGCCCATTGAGGTGAGTGCGGCACCCCATTGAGGCATAAGCTCCTTCACGCTTCCCCACCCCAGGCACACCACCACTACCGGGTGACCACCCGGCGGGGAATCGCCGATGGGGAGGTACAGGTCCGCCGCCAATACGACACCGGCAGGGGAAGGAAAGCCCACGGTTTCCACGAACAGAGCCTCTTTCCTTAAGGTGACTCGGCTTGTCAGGCCTCCTGGCCGTTGAAGGCGGGCGCTACCGCCGAGGCAAAGTGCTCGAGTTGCTCGAGGAGATGGTCAACGGTGTGGTATATGAACTTCATCTCGTAGTGGTTGACGCCGGCTTCCACATATCTACCGATCTTCTCACCGACATCATCGGCGTCGCCGATCAAGCCCGCCGCGGCGATCGCATCTTGGGTGGCGGTGTGGTCGAAGCCTTCCGTCAGCACGCCAAGCGTTTTCTGGGCACTGGAGATGGCTTCCTCTCGAGTTTCGGCCAAGGAGACATATACCTCGGTCGCAATATCAAATTCGGTTCCCCCCCTGCCCTTCTCGGCAGCAAGTCGATCGAGATTGCTGATGCGTCCTGGGTACTCATCGGGCGGGATCCACGGCGGGATCCACCCCGTTGAGAACTCCGCCGTGATGTCCATGGCGGTAGGGCCGTGGCCACCGGTCCAGATCGGCGGGTACGGCTTTTGCACCGGCTTGGGCCAGATCTCCGTCTCTGGGAAGCTGAAGTACTCACCCTCATAGGAGGGAAAGTCCTCGGTCCATATGGTCTTCATGGCACGCAGGTAATCCCGCGTCACGTGGTACTTGGTCTTTCGGGGGATTCCCAACACCTCGAAATCCACATTGTGGGTGCTCTTGGGAGCTCCGGTGCCGATCCCGAAGATCACGCGGCCATTGCTCAACACATCAATATTGGCGACTTGCTTGGCCGCTACCAGCGGATTGCGATAGGGAAGGCACAGGACCGCCACCCCGATGCGGATCCGGTTGGTGATGCCCGCCAAGAAGGCCATGTTCGTCAAGGACTCGAAAAAGACGGGGGGTGAGTCGGCCGCTTCCACCGCCTCCCGGGAACCGCAGGACACATGGTGGCGATCCTGGAAAGTTGTCCAAGCCAGGAAGTCGTGCACCCACACGGCGTCGAAGCCAAGTTCTTCTGAGCGGACGGCCGACCGCCGGATATCCTCGGTATTCGCCAACGGTCCTGCCACCGGAAGCCGCACGCCGAACTCTGTCGCCTTAGCCATTAAGCCACTCCTGTTTGTGATGTCCGAGCGGATTCTACATTCGGGCGCCTGACGTAACCTGGGCAGGAATGAAGATCGGACCGTTATCCCAGCGCTGGTTGGCGGAGCGCCGGCCCGCTTTGGTGGCAATGCTTGAACAGTTGGTCCTGACCGAGAGTCACGCTGCCCAGCCGGCCGGGGTGGCAGAGGCCGCTTCCCTGGTCATCGAGCAGTTATCCTCCCTCGGTTTTTCCTTCACGGAGATCCCCCAGTCCCCTCTTCCTCAAGCGCTGCATTGGCTGGAGGACTTGATGTCGCCCGGTGTTCCCTACAGCAATCTGGGAGCCACTTATTCGGGATTTCGGAGGGGCGAGAGGCCCGGGCGGCTTCTGTTGGTGGGAGATCTTGACACCGCCTTCCCGCCCGGTAGCCCAACCGGCGGTTTTCGGATCGAGGGAGCAAAAGCGTTCGGCCCGGGGGTGGCGGACATGAAGGGAGGGCTGGTGGTGATGGTCGCCGCCCTGGGAGCCTTGTGCCATCTGGGGGCGGGTCTGCCCGATATCGCCGTGGTCCTGTCCGGGGACGAACAAGCCGGGAGTCTGGGGTCCCGGCCAACTGTGGAACGGGCGGGAATGGGAGCGGACTGGTGCCTGGGTCTGGAATGTGCCCGCCAGGGGGGCAAGCTCATGTCCGGACGGGGACATATCGGAGTGGGCAGGCTAACCGTGAGGGGAAGGGAGTCGCACACCGGATCAGCCCATGCCCAAGGCCGCAACGCCCTCGACGGCCTGGCACGCCTGATTGTTGGATTCAATCGCCTCACCAATGAAGAACAAGGAACCTACATCACGGTCACCATGGCTCAGGCAGGCCGACGGCGCAGCGTAACCCCTGCCCACGCTTCGGCAGTGGTGGATATCCGGACCCGCGGCCCTGACTATTGGGATGCCGTGGTCCGCCGCATGCACTCTCTGGTCCCAAATGTGGAAGAGGATTGCGGAGTTACGGTGGAACTGCTGACTCACAACCATCGACCCGGGGTTCAGCCAAACGAGCGGACCGAAATACTGCTCTCCATCGCCGAAAAGGTCGGAGAGGACTTGTCCATCAAGATCGATGCGTTCGAATCGGCGGCAGCGGGCAGTGTCTCCTTTCGCAGCCCGTCAACCGCCACCTTGGACGGCCTAGGACCAGTGGGCGGCGACCTGATGACCCGCAATGAACATGTCCAGGTCGACAGCCTCGTCTCGCGAGCCGCCCTCCTAGCGGGGATCATCAGCCAGTTGCCGCCAGCCCGCTCGCAGTGACACGGGCACGGAGCCAGGGTGCGGTAGCCGCCGGCCTGACAGCCGGCGCCCCGCCGAGGTCCTGCGAGCCTATTGACAAAGAATGACAGGAATAGTTACCCTTCGAAAGGTTTGACCAGGCAGAGCTTGTCGTGAAACACCTGCGGGCACCTATGCCCGTTGATCGTTGTCACATACGAAAGGACAGCAAAGCAAGATGACCGAAACAACCACGAGGATCCGGGGCGGGACGATCCACACTTCTTCGGGGGAATTGAATGCCGACCTGCTGATTTCCGGTGAGAAGGTCGCCGCTTTGTTGGATCCTGCCAATCCGGTTTCGGCAGACCGGGAGATTGACGCTCAAGGAAAGTGGGTTCTGCCCGGACTCATCGATCTACACGCCCACACGCGTTCTCCCGGATACGAGCAAAAGGAGGACTTCCTGACCGCATCCCGAGCCGCGGCGGCAGGAGGGTACACCACCTTCGTGGACATGCCCAATGTTGAACCTCCCACAGTCACCGTGGAGTTGTTCGAAGAGAAGCGAGCGGTGGCCAATGAGTTGTGCATAGTCGACTGGGGGCACTTCGTGGGGCCGACTCAGTTGGAAGAGATCCCCAAACTGGCCAAGGCGGGGGCGACCGGCTTCAAGTTCTTCCAGGTCACCGGTGGATACCCTCACGATCCTCGGCTTGCCATAGCGGACCCAGCCCGGCTTCTGGAGACTTTTGAGGCCATCGCCGAGACAGGGTTGCTTTGCGTGGTTCATCCCTTTGCCCAGACGCTGTTCGAAAGCCTGTATCACCGAGAAGTCGCCAAGGGTAGGCCGGGAGACATCTTCACTTTCAGCGACGTCTACACCCGGGACATCGTGTGGCGGCTGGCGGTGGCAATCCTGCTGGAAGTCCAGAGGGAGACCGGCATGCGGATGCAGGTAGTCCACACCCATGCTCCCGGTAGCCTGCGCCTGCTTGCCCAGGCCAAGGCTGATGGAGTGCCAGTAACAGTGGCAACCGACCCCAAGTACTTCCACCTGAGAGAAGAAGACATCAGAAGCCAAGGCGCCCGGGCAATTCCGGGGGGAGCGGTCACCACCAACCCCGATCGGATGGCCGCCATCTGGGAAGGACTGGACAGTGGCGTGATCGACATCATCGATTCGGATCACGCTCCGCACCTGTTGGAAGACCTGACCCTGATGGAAGAGGATCCGCTCATAGGACCGTTCGGATCGCCGCACTACGAGCATCTGCTGTCGTTGATGCTGTCGGACGTGCAGGCCGGAAACCTTCGTCTGAATCGGTTGGTCCATGCCCTGACCGAGGCGCCCGCCCGGATCCTGGGCCTGTATCCACGGAAAGGGGCGCTGCAGCCCGGGTCGGACGCCGATGTGGTGATAGTCGATCCTGATCTGGCCTACCAACCCCTGGACGGGCAGATGGAGTGCAAGAGCAATTGGACTCCGTACCACGGCCGTGACTTTGTCGGTAAGCCGATACTCACCATGTTGCGGGGAAAGGTCATCTTCAGTGACGGGGAGATAACCGCGGAGCCCGGCTACGGTCGTTATATCGCCGGGGTGCCGCAGGAGCCTGCTCCAGGGCGGCCCTCCGACATGCACCCGGGCCTTCATCTGCGTCCCCGGTCCTAGCTCATCCAGGTAGGAACCTCTCTGCTGAAAATGCAGGAACCTCCAGGCGAGCAACAATGAAATTCGGTGTGCTTGTTCCGCACTTCGGACAATGGACATCCAGGGAAACCCTGATCGACAACGCCCCGGTAATCGAGCAGATGGGATTTCATTCCCTATGGGTACGGGACCATCTGGTGTGGAAGCCCCACGAAATGGAAGGACAGGACCGCACCTTCCTGGAACCGCTTTTGACCCTGGCGGCCCTTTCCGCGGTTACCAAAAAGATGATGCTGGGCACCGCTGTTTTGATCCCGATTCGCTGGCCACTGAAACTCGCCCAGAATCTTGCCACCCTCAGCTATCTCTCCGAAGGCCGAGTGATGGCCGGAATGGGGCTGGGGAGCAACGAGGCCGAATTCGCGGCCGCCGGGCTTGACAAGGACCGCCGCATCCCCATCCTTGAAGAGACGCTGGAGATCTGCCGGCGGGTCTGGCAAGAAGACAGCGTCTCCTACCAGGGAGAGATCTTCGAGTTCGAGGACTTTACGCTGAGACCCAAGCCGGCCGCGCCAATTCCCTTCCTGTACGGGGGAAGTACCAGGGCGGCCGCACGGAGGGCCGTGACCCTCACGGAAGGCTGGATACCGGGTCGGATTCCCATCGACACTCTCAAAGACCGGCTCACCTACATACAACGATTGTGCCGGGAGCAACAGAAAGAGATTCTGTTGGGCACGATTCCCCTGGTGTTGGCAGATCCGGATCGGCGGCGGGCCCGTGAGTCCATAGACATCCAAGCCCTGGGGGTCAGTTCAGCCGGCGCCCGACATTGGGTGACTCCCGCCTCGGGAGGATTCAATACCGTTGACGATCTGGAAGGCCTGCTGGTGGCGGGAGACCGATCCGACTGTTTGCGGTCGATCGAGACGTTCGCCCGCCTGCGCCTCGAATTGGTGATCCTTGATGTTCGGCTCGGGTACAGCCACTACATGCAACAGTTGGAATGGCTGGCCGAATGGGTAATCTCCGAGTTCGGCGATTGAGACCTGGTGTTTCACCGGTTCGACTTCAGGACCGAACCCGGCTCCAGCAAGCATCTGTGGTCAACCGCCGGAGGGATCAGCGGGGGACTTTAAGGCGCCTACCGACACCTCGCTGACCGGATTCCACAGCATCCAACCCAGATTGAATTCCTCGGCGGCGTTGATCGACGACCGCACCTGGTCGTCCCGATGACCGAAATCCTGAAGCCAAGGGCGGATGACCACCCCGATGTGCATCCTGGCAACCGCATCCTCGAGGGCGGACTTCACCACCCCTCCGGGATGATCATTGGGACGGTCAAAGCCATACCAGCCGTTGTCGTAGTGGCTGGGATACAGCATGGGCGAGACGACATCCAGCACCTCGGTGATCTTCTCCCACTGCTGCCCGATCCCCCCGTCATCGGCGACCGTGGTGAGAAACCCGAAGATGTCAGCTGCGACCGCGCATCCCATCGGCCACAGGAGGGCGCGGGCCTCCTCCAAGAAAGAATTGATGGTCGCCACCCGGGAGTCCGGGTCGATCGGGCCGTCAAATGTAGCAGACGGCCTCCGGGAATCGGGGAAGCGAATGTAATCGAACTGGATTTCATCTACGCCCATTCCGCAGGCCTCCACCGCCAGTTCCAGGGCGTAGGCGCGAGCCTGGGAATCGGTGGGGTCAAGAAAGTACTGGTGTCCCTGACGGTAAGGCTGCCCCAGGTAGGAGTCCCACACCGCGATGGTGGGCACTCTGACGCTGGCGATGGGGTCCTGGAAAGCAACGATCCTGCCGATCAGATAGATATCCAGCCGTTCCAGTTGGTCGGCCAGACCCGCCAGGTCGTATTGAGGATTCACGGCTCGCACCTGCCGGACCATCTCCACCTGGGAGTCGTAGAAGACCTGTCCTGTTTCGTCTTTGATGTCCAACATCACCCCGTTCAATTCCGAGTCCTGAACCAACCTGATCATGGCGTCCCACTTCAGACGATCTCCCGCCACGTCTCCGGAGACATGGGCGGCTCGTACCACCAAGGGTTGGATGGTCAGTTCCGCGTCTCCGGGACCACCGTCCCACTGGTAGGAGGTGGGGATCCAGGCCGGACGGGAGACTGCAACTTCGCCCTCCTCCACTCTCTCCAAGAGGAATTGGCCGTCCGAGTCGGTGTAAGTGCTGACCTGTCCCGCACTGACCAGGGCACCTTCCACGGGCACCTGGTTCACGTCGGTGACCCTTCCCCGAAGCGTCCTCGGCCTGAGATGGACGAACATGGAGTCCTGGGGAGGTCCGGCCACTGTCACCGTCTTCTGGAGATGACCGGGAGATATCAGCACGTAGCGGCGCCCGTCCGGAGCCCACTGCAGTACCGCCGACCCATCCAGGTCGGTGACCTTCTCCACCTCCCCATCGTAGAGCACGGTGACGTCCCCGATGCCCAACCCGTTCTCGTCCAGCACGAAGAGAGTAAAGGGCTGGTCGTCGTCGAAGATCAGCCAAAGCATCCAAAGAACCCACCCGAGGGTCAACAAGGTAAGCAACCTGCGGGTCCAGAGCCTGCGCCAAGACATCCCTAACCGCCCAGATTAGGGGACATACGGAATAAGGTATATGTCATGTTCGGTTTTCTGCTATCGGTGGTGATCGCGGCGTTGGCTGGAGCAACCGGTGCTCGCCTGGCCGGTCGGCAGTCAACTGGTTGCTGGGCCTCAATGGCGTTGGGTTGGATTGGTTCCCTATTGGGTTCCTGGTTGGCCAACCTACTAGGGTGGCCGACCTTCTGGGAAATAGAGGGGTTCCCGGTGATTTGGGCCGTTATCGGCGCGGCCTTGTTCGTGGCCGTGCTCAACCTGATAAGCGGACGCCGCGACGGGCGGCGTCGGCCGAACTGAATCGGGGGACCGCAGTCCCGCTCCGACTCAGCCGATGGCGCCCGCCTCCGTCATGTTCAACTCGATGAGCCGGTTCATCTCCACCGCGTACTCCATAGGGAGTTCCTTCACGATAGGCTCGATGAACCCGGCCACCACCATCGACGTGGCCTGATCTTCGGTCAGTCCCCGGCTCATCAAATAGAACAACTGCTCCTCTCCCACTTTGGAGACGGTGGCCTCGTGGCCGATTTCGGCATCGTTCTCTTCGATTTCCATGTAGGGATAAGTGTCGGAGCGAGACTCCTCGTCGAGGATCAGGGCATCGCAGCGGACGAAACTCTTCGACCGTTCCGCCCCGGATTCCACTCTGACCAGGCCGCGGTATCCCGCCCGGCCGCCCGCCCGGGAAATGGACTTGGAGACAATAGTGGAAGTGGTATCGGGCGCCACATGGACCATCTTGGCGCCGGCGTCCTGATGCTGGCCGGAATTGGCGAATGCAATCGACAGCACTTCCCCATGGGCCCCGGGCTCCATCAACCACACTGCCGGGTACTTCATGGTCAGGCGCGACCCCAAGTTTCCGTCCACCCATTCCATGGTGGCGTCGGCGTAGGCGGCCGCCCGCTTGGTAACCAGGTTGAAGACGTTGTTCGACCAGTTCTGGATGGTGGTATAGCGACACCGGCCACCGCGGAGCACCACGATCTCTACGACTGCCGAGTGGAGCGAATCCGTGGTGTAGAGCGGCGCGGAGCAGCCCTCCACATAGTGGCAGTAGGCACCCTCGTCAACAATGATCAAAGTCCGCTCGAATTGGCCCATGTTCTCGGAGTTAATCCGGAAATAGGCTTGGAGCGGTTGCTCGACATGCACACCGGGGGGCACATAGATAAACGAACCGCCCGACCACACCGCCGAATTGAGGGCGGCGAACTTGTTGTCGTTGGGGGGGATGATCGTCCCGAAGTACTTCCGCACCAGATCGGGGTATTCACGCACCGCGGTGTCCATGTCGCAGAACAGCACGCCCAATTCCTCCAGGTCCTCCCGGTTGCGGTGGTATACGACTTCCGACTCGTACTGGGCGGTCACCCCAGCCAGGAATTTGCGTTCAGCCTCTGGGATTCCCAACTTCTCGTAGGTGTCCTTGATCTCCTCGGGAACCATGTCCCAGGTGTCGGCCTGCTCCTCGGTGGGTTTGACGTAGTAGTAGATGTTGTCAAAGTCAATCTCATCGAGTTGCCCTCCCCCACCCCAGGTGGGAATGGGCCTGGCCAGGAATCGCTTGTAGGCCCGAAGCCGGAATTTGAGCATCCACTCCGGCTCTTCCTTCATAGCCGACATTTGCCTGATGATCTCTTCCGACAGTCCCTTCTGAGGCTTGAAGACATAATCGTCCTCGGAGTCGTGCCACCCCAGCTTGTAGGCGCCCAAATCAATATCGACGGTTGCCACCGTTCACCTCTTTCACCAATGGCCGTTGGTCTTTTCCATGGTACCACCCGGCAGGAGACATCGCATCCCCGATTCGGTCGTTCAGGGGCGGACCACCGCCGCCAATGGCTGGGTCGGGCCCAAGGGGACCCGTCGCGCCGCTTCCAGCACCCAAAATCGGACCGACTCCCGGGACCAACCATCCAGAATCCGCCCTGCAAGGGAACTGTTGGTGTACTGGAAGTGGAGTGATACCAAGTCGCGAATGTCTTCTTGGTCTTCTTTGGTGGGTCGGCGCACCGACGGAGAGGTGTCCGCGAGGAAACCATGAAGCTGGAACTGCGGATCCCAGACATAACTCACGCCCCCCGTCATCCCTGCTGCGAAGTTGCCACCCACCGGACCCAGAATCACCACCCTTCCGCCGGTCATGTATTCGCACCCGTGGTCCGAGCACCCTTCCACCACGGCCGTTCCCCCCGAATTGCGCACTGCAAACCGCTGTCCCACCGACCCGGACATGAACAGCATTCCGCCGGTGGCCCCGTACATCACGGCATTCCCGGCGCTGTGAACGGGGGTATCGGGGTGAATGGGGCTACGGCGCGGCACCACAACGATTCTTCCTCCCCCCATGCCCTTGCCCACGTAGTCGTTGGCAACCCCGTCCAACCGAAGAGAGATGCCCGGCGCCAGCCAGGCGCCGAAACTCTGTCCCGCCGTCCCAGACAGCGACACGGACACACAGTCCTCCTCCAGTCCCTCCTCACCCCACCGGGCTGTCACCATCCCCGAGAGTCGGGCTCCGACCGTCCGATCGGTATTGGAGATGGGGTATGCCAGGCGGATGGGGGTGGCCGTCTCGATTGCTTCCCTTGCCTCCTCAGCCAGCCGCCGCGATAGATTGGAGGCTTTGAATACCCGGAATCCCGGATGCTGTCGCTGGGAGTCGGATCGCACCAGCAGGGGAGCCAGGCTGGAAGCCAGGGAGTGATCCACCGGCGCCAGCAGGTCGGCGCGCCCGATCACCTCCTCTAAGCGGCGGGCTCCCAGCAACGCCAGGTAACGCCTGGCCTCTTCGGCCAGAAGCTCGAATACCGCCACGACTTGCTCTACTTTCCCGGTGTACTTGGCTCGCAAGTCCTCCCTTTGAGTAGCTATGCCCACCGGGCAGGTGTTGAGATGGCACTGCCGCACCATCTTGCATCCCAACGCCAACAGGGGCAAGGTCCCGAAGCCAAACCGATCAGCACCCAGCAAGGCGGCGATCAATATGTCTCGTCCGGTGCGCAACCCGCCATCGGTCTCCAGCCGCACCTCTCCCCGCAGTCCGTTGGCCATCAAGGTCTGGTGAGCTTCGGCCAGTCCCAGTTCCCAGGGAGAACCGGCGTGCTTTATGGATTCGAGGGGGGAGGCCCCGGTCCCTCCTTCAGCGCCGGAGATGAGAACCACATCGGCCTGGGCCTTGACCACTCCCGCGGCGATAGTTCCCACACCCGGCTCCGACACCAGCTTTACCGAGACCCTCACGGACGGCTTGAAGGTCTTCAGATCGTAAATGAGTTGTGCCAGGTCCTCGATGGAATAGATGTCGTGATGCGGGGGCGGTGAGATGAGAGTCACCCCCGGTTTGGTGTGGCGCAGGCGGGCGATCTCCGGCGAGACCTTGTGGCCGGGCAACTGACCACCTTCTCCGGGTTTGGAGCCCTGCGCCATTTTGATCTGCAGTTCGCTGGCGGAGTGGAGATAGCCCGGAGTCACCCCGAAACGACCGCTGGCCACTTGCTTGATGGAGGAGTTGCGGGGCGTGCCGTACCGCTCGTTGCCCTCCCCCCCTTCGCCGGAATTGGAATTCCCTCCGATCAGAGTCATGGCTTGCGCCAGGGCTTCGTGTGCCTCCTTGGATAAGGCTCCGTGAGACATCGCCGATGTGACGAAACGGCGCATGATTGCCTCGGCCGGTTCCACTTCGGAGAGCAGCACCGGCGTCCGGTCCACGAAGGTGAGGAGGTCGCGGATGTGGGTGACGGGCCGCTGTTGGATCGTTTTCAGATAGCGGTCCCAATTCTCGTGATCCCCGGCGCGGGCCGCCCTTTGCAGGGCCAGCACCACACTGGGGCTGGTTACGTGAAACTCTCCTCGGCCGCGCTGCTTGTAGAAGCCGCCCGGATCCTCCACACCCGACCCAAATTGGGCGTGCAATCGGAGAACATTCCAGGCCAGGTGGTCGAAACTTCGGCCCGAGAGCCTGCTGGGGGTGTTGGGGAATGCGTATTCCAGCACCTCGGAATTCAGACCCAAGGCTTCGAACAACTCGCTTCCCCGGTAGGCGGAAACCGTGCAGATCCCCATCTTGGACATCACCTTCAGCAGACCGTTCTGCAAGGCGTTGCGGTAGTTCTCCTGGGCTTCCACGGGATTCACTCGCAGAATCCCCTCGCGGGCCATCTGCATCACCTCACGAATCGCCAGGTAGGGGTTGACCGCTGAAGCTCCATACCCCACCAGGCAAGCCAGATCATGGCTGTCACGCGTCTCCCCCGAGACCGCCACGATGGAGACCTGCAGTCGGAGACCGGTCTCTATTAGCCGTTTGTGAACGGCCCCCACCGCCAGCATCATGGGCGTGGGAGCATGGTCGGCGTCGACCTCCCGATCGGAGAGGACGATGATGCTGGCACCCTGCTCGGTTGCCTCCACCGCCTCCTCACAGATTTGATCCAGCCTTCGTTTCATCCCCTCCCTTCCTTCCGACACCGGCCATACACATGGAATCCAGTGGGAGAAGAGACGGGAATCACCTGATCTGACCACCGTCTCCAACTCGGCCAGAGACAGCACCGGGGACATGAGTTCTATCCGAGAAAATGGCCGGTAATTGTCTTCCAAATAGGACCCCCGTCCTCCCAGATAGGTACGTTGAGACATCACTGCCTTCTCCCGGATGGGGTCCATGGGAGGATTGGTCACCTGGGCAAAGAGTTGGTGGAAGTAGTGACTGAGCCGGCGCGGGCGTCTGGAGAAGGCAGCCAGGGGAGTGTCGTTGCCCATCGAACCCAGTGGACTCTTCCCAAACGCCATCTCGGCGAGGATCAAGCGGCGCTCTTCGGCGGTGTATCCGAACACCCGGCACAGCCGCTCATGTTCCAACTCAAAGCGGACCTGGGCGGAGAATGGCTTCTGGACGTAGAGAGTTTGATGCTGGGTCCACTCTCCGTAGGGATTGAGCCGAGCCAATTCGGGACGCAACTCATCACTGAATCGAATGCCGCCGTTGCGGCCATCGAACAACAGTGCCTCTCCCGGTCCCAGTTGCCCGGTCCGTTCCGCCTTGGCCTCTTCGGAAGGGCACACACCCGCTTCCGAAGCGACTATCAAGGTGTGGGGAGTGATCGTCCAACGTGCCGGACGCAACCCGTTCCTGTCCATCCCGGCCAAAAGGGAGACACCGTCGGTGACCGCCACTGCGGCCGGGCCGTCCCATGGTTCGGTCAGAGAGGCATGGTACTCGTAGAACTCCTGTATCTCGGATTCGAGGGTGAAGGAGTGATCCAGGGCGGGTGGAATGAGCATCTCCTTGACGTGAGCCAACGACCGACCGGAGCGCAGCAGGATCTCGAAGACGTTGTCCAGACTGGCGGAATCCGAGAGGCCGGGTTGCACGAAGGGCCGCAGGTCTGCCAGCCGCGGTCCCCAGATCTCCGACTTGGCGTTGCGTTCCACTCCCTTTATCCAACTGCGGTTGGCCGAAATGGTGTTGATCTCACCGTTGTGAGCCAGGGACCTGAAGGGCTGGGCGATCTCCCAGGCGGGAGAGGTGTTGGTGGAGTAACGCTGATGGAAGATGGCGAAAGAGGTCTCGTAATCGGGATCCCTCAGATCCCAATAGAAGTCGCCGATCCGCTTGGCGGTGAAGAGTCCCTTGTACACCACGGTGCGGGCCGAGGCGCTGGGAATCGAGAAAGACAGAAGGCCCTTGCCCTCCCTTTCCATGCGTTTTCTGGCCAGAAGCAGGCGCCTCTCGAATTCCTCTGCGTCAAGACCTCGGGGGACCTCCACCAAGGCCTGCCGGATGATGGGCATCAACCTCTGAGCACGAGGACTGAGCGCCTCCGGGTCGGTGGGAACGGAACGCCATGCCAGGAAGGGGATGTCCTCTTGTGCCAGAGCGTCGGTCACCACCCCTTGGCCGGCGCCGGGGTCCTGGGCGGGGAGGAAGGCCATGACCACCCCCAAGCGCTCGGGAGGGGAGATTCCGATGCCGTTCAGGTACCTATCCAGCAACCGGCGGGGAATCTGGGTCAGGAGACCGGCGCCGTCTCCTGTGCCATCGGCGGTCTTGGCGCCGCGATGGTCCAACCGCACCAGGCACTCCACCGCCAGCCTGGTCATTCGGAAGGTGGGTATCCGATCGCGCGCCGCTATCAACCCCACCCCGCAGGCATCGTGATGGAATCGGGTTCCAGGTTTGTTGATTAAGTCCGAAGTCTCCAAGAAACCCCCCGATGCCAGAGACATTAACCTAACGAAAATCACCTATTTGGAAAACCCGAATACCGGATCGAACCGCCAACGGACTCCTTGCCGCGGGACGCCAAGATGCCGGTAATAGTCGTTGGAGCCGATACTGCCATCGGGGAGAAGATCATTGGACAGGTGATCGGTCCCGACCGAGAGGTAAGGGCATTTGTCTCTGACCCTCACGCGGGAGCGCGGCTTAAGGACCAAGGAGTCAAAGTAGCCCTTGGTGACCTGTCCGACACCTCCCATGTGTCGGGCGCCTGTCTTCGGTGCCACACCGCGGTCTTGATCTGCGAAGCTTCCCAAGATGGACGGGAGATCTCTTTTGCCAGCAACGTCTTGGAAGTCTTCACCTGCTGGGTGCAGGCCGTGGCCGAAGCAGGAGTGCGCAGAGTGATCTGGGTTGCCGACCACCCGGTCCCCACCGCCACCGTGCCGGAACAAGCCATTGTGGACAGCAGCCTCCCCCAAAAACAGATCGCGGATCAGGTAGCCGCCCTGGACGACGCCGCATCCCTCCAATCCAACACCCACCAGGCCTAACCCGTCCATCCCTGCGACCTCATCAAAGACCGGAAGAGGCGCTGGCTTCTATTGGTTTCCTGCCAAGAAAACCCGCAGGCTTGGGAAAAACACCCCGGCCAGAGGGTTGAATTGTGTCTGAGGTTCGTTCAATACTGACTCTTAGTCGAATACACCTACCAGTCCGACCTGGCGTCATCCGGATTGGTTTGGGGATCATGCCCACAACACCCTCTCTGAGGGTCTGGCGAAGCGTGCTCAAATCGGTTGGAGGTGGCGGCGGGGGAGGGGCCCAACGGGGAAGAATTGGCCAGCGTTTTTCGCGGGTTAGTTGTTGGGTTTGCCCGGGGGGAAGTTTCATCTGGGTGATTGGGATGTCCGGACGGGAGGCAAGGTCACGGCTTACATGTCATTTTCTTTGTTTGATGGGGCGTTTGCGGGTGCGTCGGCGTCGGTGGCGGGGGTGGTGGTTGGTTTGGCGGGTGGGTCGTCGCCAGTCGGTGATGGGCGGCCGGCGGAGCGTGTACTTCCCGGTTGGGGTTTGGTGCACGGTCCAGTCTTGGTCATGGACCTTGTGGTGACATCGGCTGCACAGCAGGCACATGTTCTCCAAACTGGTGGGGCCTCCGTCCTGCCAATGAACAATATGATGAGCCTGACACCACGACGCTTTGGCGCCACAACCGACACAGTGTTTGTCGCGGGCCACCAAAGCAGCGCGTTGGGACCCACTGGCGGTACGCCGGGCCCGTCCCAGGTCCAGTGGTATCGAACCACCCGAGAAGATGGCAGGCAGCACCTGGGCGTCGCACCCCAAACGGCGAAGGGTTCCCGCCGGTACGGGGGTGCCGTTCTCCAAGCGGGGGTTGCCCAACCGTCCGCTGACCGCGTCGTAATCGGCGATCAGCAACAGGCGCACATCCTGAGAACGACCCTCCCCACCCTTCCCGTTACTTTGGCGGGTGACCAGTTTTGCTAGGGCGTCGGCCATCCGCTGTGGACCCGTGGCCCGGTCGGTGGGGTCCTCCTTGTGCCACAACTGGTTCATCATCGCCGACACCGCCGTTTCGATCCGAGCGCCCGTAACAGGGTCGAACCTGCCATATAGCACGGTCATCCCATCATCTGAGTCGGTGGTGATCTTCGCGAACCGGCGGGAACGCTGATGCTCCAACCTCGAAACACCATCATCACGAGACCGTCGTTGTTCGTGCTTTCGGACTGACCGGGCGAACTTGTCAGGAGACTGAGAACGGGCATCATCCAACAACTCGTCCTCTTTGATGGTTCCCCGCTTGCTGGCACCCGCCAGAATCCGGGCATTGTCCGCAGAAATGTCCCCCTTCCAGAAACCCTCCCGGGTCTTGGGCAGTTCTTCCAACTCTTTGGCGGTTTCCACCTCCGAACGAGCTCGCCGTCTGCCCAACAAACCGTCCTCCCGCAAAACCGATTCCACCAGTTCAGCTCCCTGCCGTCGATCCAGTTCCGCCACCGCCTCGGCACGGTCCGCAGCAGCCTGATTCTGACAGCGGATCGTGGACCTAATCCGCTGTCTCAACTGCTCCACCGACGCCTCCGCCACCGGCAGCGTAGGCCTCAACAAACGCGCCCTGTTCACCACCGCGGGGTTCGCAGACTCTGTATTCATATCAACCAGTATGCACAGACCCTGTGACAAAACACCCCCACACAACACCAACCTGTGAAAACAAACCCTAAAAGATGAGGCGATACCTGCGGCCAATCAGGCACCCTATGACAAACTCACCACCGTGCTGCAACCGATCCAACCAGAGCCGGGCGTCTCTAAAGAAGGGCTATTGCCTCCAGGAGCATTGCCACGGACTCTTCCGTGCTGGTGGCATGGGGGGAAGCCCTCAGCCATCCGGCTCGGTCAGCCAGGATTACCCCTCGTTCCCGAAGGGACTCCACCAGTTGTGCCGACGAACGGCCCGGTACCCGGAAGGTGAGAATCCCAGCCCTTTCGCTCCGGTTCTTCCACGGTCGCCGCAACTGGCATCCTGACCTGTCCAACCCCTCCTCCAATTGGTCCATTCTTGCCGAGATGTGCCCACTGATCGCCTCCACCCCTGCCATCGCTATAACCTCACAGGCCGCCCGCAGCGCCACCGCGCCCACCACCGGTTCACTGCTCATCTGATAGCGAGAAGCGGTTGGAGAGGGAACATGGGGAGGGCGGGACTCGAAGTCCAAGGGATCCGCCACGCCCAGCCATCCGGTTAGGGTCGTCTCCAAACGCTCCATAGCGCGATCCGACGCCATCATGGCCGCCCCGCCGAACCCGGCCCTCAACCACTTATGGCTTCCGGCGGCCACCACATCCACCGCGGCAGCGTTCACCACGAAAGCTCCCAGAGACTGGATGGCGTCCACCACCAGCAGGGGCGCCGGGAAGGCTTCCCGCAACTCCTCTAGGTCGGCGCGGAAACCGGTGGCGAAGTCAACGTGACTTACCGCTACCACTCGGGTGGAGGAGTCGACAAATGGCCGCAGGAGATCCACCGTGAGGCGATGATCGGGTAGGGGGACCCTCCGCACCTCGTCTATCAAACCCGCATCCCGAGCGCGGATCCACGGGTAGATGTTGGTAGGAAACTCCGCCTCGGGCACCACCACGTTGCCTCCCCTCAAGCCGAATGCGACATGGAACAGCGCGGCGCCGGTGGTATGGGTTAATCCCACCTTGGCTACCTCCACCCCCAGGAGGTCGGCAATAGCCTGCCTGCCCTGCTGCATCGCTCCCATCAGGAGAAGACTCAAGTTCTTTGTGCCGGCACAAAAGTCCGTCTCATACTCTGCTACCCGACTCTGCACCAGTTGGGAAACGGTGGAGATGGCCGCCGAATTCATGAAGCCCGGCGGTTCCCTGAACTGTTCCCGGTACGCGAGGGGCAGTTGAGGATGAGTCATTGGATAACCATCCCCATTAGAGAAGCGAGATGCCCACGATTGCTCCCAGTTCCTCCAAGGCCACATCGGGATCGGTCACCTTGATGGTTGACATGCCCATACTCCGGGCGGTCTTGAGATTGGCGCCGATGTCATCCAGCATCACTGCTTCGCCCGGTTCCACTCCCAGCCGGTCGAGAGTTCGCCGGTAGATCTCCGGTTCGGGTTTGCGCACCCCCTCCAGGTACGACTCAACAACCACATCGAAGTGCCCGTTAACCGTCGGGGCCATCAAATCCTTCCAATTGTTGGTGATGGCAGCTACCGCGATGCCATTGCGCCGCAGACGGCGGACCGCTTCCAACATTCGAGGCCGGATCCCGATGTCAGATTCGATTCGTCTCATCATTTCCGCAACATCCAAGTCCACTCCCCACTCCCGCGCTTCTTCTCGCAAGCACTCCATGAAGTCCTCGTAATCAATCTCTCCCCGTTCGTGCCGGGCCCAAGCCCCGTTGCGGCCCGCACCCATCACGATCTGTCCCACCGCACCTGCTGGTAAACCGTGATCCTCCTCGAAGGCGGCGATTCTGTGCAGCGGGGAATCAAAGACCACCCCTCCCAAATCGAACAACACCGCCTTGATGCGGGCCAATCCCCCGCCGGTCATTGGCGGGGTGAACGTCTCTTGCGCTCCCGCACCGTGAACCGCAGCCGGTGTACGGGCTCCTCGTCCAGATAGATCACAAATGAATAGTCACCGGCTGCCTCAAACGGCAGGGAATTGAAAGTGAATGCCATCGGATATCCGAACACGGAACCGGGCGAGAATCCCGGAGGTGACTTCACCGGAAGTTTTCGGTGCGGCATTCGCTTTCCCAGGATGCTCCTTCCGTCCTCGTCCTGGAGATCCACCCCCATACTCACCGGAGACTTGTCCCAGCCCCAGGGGAAGGTGATCCTCATGCCGATGCCCATGGACGAGTGCCTGGTGGGAAAACGGCTGACCAACAACTGATCCCACCCTCCTCCCAGGGCAAACAGCTTCCCTCCCACCACTTGCACGGCATCGGCCAGGAAGGCGAATTCGACCGAGGGCTTCAGCCCGGAAAGCCCCATCTCCGACAAATCCATCAAATAGCTCCCACTCAACCGAGGTTAGCCCACCCCGCAACAGTGGGATCAAGTGCCGCCAGGCCCCTTGGTAATCTGGCTGGGCAGCGACAGTACACCGCCGCCGCATTCTTCGAATCCAGAGAGGAAACCGCACCCATGAGCGAGCAGGCCCTTGCCGTCCTGAAGGAGCAAGCCAAGCAACGAGTCGCCGATGAGCAAACTCGTTTGGAGGAATTGAACCGATGGATGTACGAAAATCCCGAACTGGCCTATCAGGAGCACCGATCCTCCCAACGGATTGCCCAGGTCCTGGAGGGATACGGGTTCTCGGTGGAATATCCGGCCTATGGCCTGGAAACCGCCTTTGCCGCCCGGGCCGGGACTGAAGGCCCCGAATTGATCATCTGCTGTGAATACGACGCCCTCCCCGACGTCGGCCATGCTTGCGGTCACAACATCATCGCCTCGGCGGCCGTCGGCGCCGGATTGGCGCTTCGGCCCCTGGTCGAGTCCCTCGGTTTCCGGCTCACCGTGCTGGGGACACCCGCCGAAGAAGCCTATGGTGGGAAAGTGGACCTGATTAACGCCCAGGCCTTTTCAGGAGCGTCGGCGGCCATGATGATCCATCCCTCGCCGCGGGATGTGGTAGATGCCCCCTTTCTGGCCATTACACAGTTAGACGTCACCTATCACGGCAAGGAAGCCCATGCATCCGCGTATCCCCATCGCGGTCTCAACGCCCTCGACGCTTTCGTGCAGGCCTACGTCAACATCTCCACTCTCCGTCAACACATCCTCTCCACCGACAAGATCCATGGCATCATCACCGAAGGCGGCCAAGCCCCCAACATTGTTCCGGCCCTGACCCGCTCGAAGTGGTATGTGCGGTCCCTGGAGTTCGAACGGCTGGAGGCATTGAAGGGACGGGTCGTGTCCTGCTTCGAAGCGGCGGCACTCGCCACCGGGTGCCGGGTGGAGATCGAGACGCTGGGCCATGGCTACACCCAGTTGATCAGCAATCCCCTGCTCACAGAACTGTACGCCGCTAACTCCGAGTCCCTGGGCAGACCCCTGGGGCGCGGCGCCGACCTCTCCCCTTCGGAAGCCGGCTCCACCGACATGGGCAACGTCTCCCTGCAAGTACCGTCCATTCACCCCATGCTCTCCCTCAACTGCGCCCCGGTCGGCAATCACCAACCGGGCTTCACCCGGCAGACCATCACCGCAGAAGGTCATCGAGCCATCTTTGACGGCGCGGTGGGGATGGCGTGGACCGTAATCGACGTGGCCGCCAAGGACCTGTGGGACCAGCTTTGAATTGATCTGATCCCTGGTTTGTTCAGCTAATCAGGAAGCAGGTCTCCGTGCCGGGGAGATAGGAAAAACCCGGAGCGGGGTTTGGGAACAAAAAAGGTTGCCTTGGGAGGAAGCGGCATCTGATTGTCAGCAGCGTGGATAACCTGACGGATCGAGGCAGGCGCCAGCATGAATCCGACACCTCCGTGTTCCGCCACCCGGTCGATCACCTTCTTGAGGCCCTCCCGGTCGGCAATGAAGTCCATCCTGGGATCGGTTCGCTCATCGGCTATTCCCATCACCGGCGCCAACACCGTTCGGTAGAGCGCCGCGGCATCCATCTCGCCACGCTGGGGAGACAATGAGATCGACCAGCACCCTTGAGCGGTGACAGCCACTGCCTCCCCGCGGTGCGCTGCCCGTGCCTTCGTCCTCACCGCGCCGAGTTTGCGCTCCAAACGCTCCGCCGACACCTCCTCGGACATCCAACGGTGAAAGGGGTCAATCCGAAGCTGGTCGGTCGGAATTGCCACGACCAGCATCCTTCCGGCCGGATGCCTCTCATCGGCGCCGCACCGGTCTGCATGACGAACCGAGGCGGCGGCCCGGTGGTGGCCGTCCACAATGTAAGCCTTGGGAACCTGGGCGAACTCCCCCAGCAGTGTGGCTGCTGCGCCTGCGGGAACCACCCAGATCTGGTGTTGAGCGCCGTCCTCGAGCGTGACCGACACATCGGGTGTCTCTCGACAGATCTTCTCCACTGTCCGGTTGATGCCCTCCCGGGGCTGGTAACCCAACTTCATCGGGTTTGAACTGTAAGGCACTTCCGCCATGTAGTTGTACAGTTCTTCCTCCCGATCGGTCCGGGTTGTCTCGTGTGGAATCAACTTCCGGGGCATGGCGGCCACCGGTGCGTCTCCCACCACGCCGGTCTGTTGATGTTCCTTGTCCGTGATGCGATAGATGAACAACCCCTCGAGCAAAGGACCGAAGGCGCCCTTCCGAAGCTGCCCATCCAGGTAGTCGGCCGCTTGTCTAACCAATTGGCGGAAGGATCGGTTGGGCCAACTGACCGAAGGGGTGAATGCGTTGAAGAACGAATCGGGGTTTTCCGAAGCCCATCGGTATCGCTCGTAAGGCGTTAGAGCGTCATAGTCGGGGGAAACCACCCTCCACGCATATTCGGGGGAGACCAGCCGCGCCTGGGCCGGCCTCAACCAGCCCTTCAACCCGAGTCTCCGCTGTGGTGGGCCGCCACCCCCATGATGTGGGGAAGGCTCTCCAACTCGGAGACCAGGTGGTCCAGAGCATCTCCCTCCACCTGTATCACCGCTACGGCACTCCCGGCGCCACTGAAGACCTGGTTGCTCATGTTCTGCACATTCAGACCCAGTGACCTGATGGCCGTCAAGACCGCGGACAGCACCCCCACTCGATCAATGTGCCTGATGGTGAGAAAGGTTCCCCTCGGAGGGCGCACTCCGAGGTTGACGACATTGCGTACCTGTCCCCGGGCATAGTCCCGCAGCATGTTCACCACTTCAGAAGCGATGGAATACTGCGCTTGGAGAGTGGATGCCCCGATGTGGTGGGTCGTATAGACCCGGGGATGATTGACAAGCCGGGAGTCCCAAGGCTCCGACGCCGTGGCGGGTTCGTCGGCGAACACATCCACTCCTGCCCACAATTGTTGTCGATCAAGTGCCCGGAGCAACGCTGCTTCGTCAACGATGGGGGCGCGGGAGGTGTTGATCAGAAAGCTGCCGGGCTTCAAGCGGGACAACAAGTCTTCCGACACCATGCCAGCAGTGGCCGGATTGGCCGGCACATGAAGGGTAACTATGTCGGATGCAGCGAACAGGTCCTCCAGCCGGGAGACGGAGGTCACTCCCAACTCGTCCATCTGCTCCCTCATCTCCAACGAGCGGGTCTTTTCCACCGCCAGCAGTTTCAAGCCGAACCCGTGGGCCCGTCTGGCCACTTCGATACCGATCCGGCCCATTCCCACGATGCCCAGGGTCTTGCCCAACAAACCTCGAGACTTGGCGAATTGCTTCTTCTGCCACTGCTTCTGCCGGATGGCGATCACGTTGTCCGGTATGCGTCGGTCGACAGCCAGAATCAATCCCATGGTCAACTCGGCCACCGCGATCGAGTTGCGACCAGGGACATTGGAGACCCAAATCGCCCGGCGGGCAGCCGCGTCGCAATCGATGGTGTTGTAACCGGCCCCTGCGCGGATGATCCACCCCAGATCACTAGCGCACTCCAAAGTGCTGTCGGTTATCCGGGTGGAGCGCACCAGCAGAATGTTCATGCCCCCCAGAGCCTCCCGCAACGTTGCTCCATTGAGATCGGGGCGGAGATGCCACTGATAACCGAGCTTCTCGACTTCCGGCAGGAACTGTTCAGGAAACCTGTCTGCCATTAGGATTTTCATCGGCCCTCCTCGGCGGGGGTCGTCTCTCTAATTGATAGTCGGCCGGTCTCCAAAGTAACCTCGTACAAGACGTGGTATCGGAACATTATGACCCCGCAGCCTGGGACATTGTACCGGGTTTTTCGTTCACCGACATCACCTATCACCGGGCCGTAGATGTTGGAGCCGTGCGAATTGCCTTTGACCGTCCCGAAGTGCGGAACGCTTTCCGGCCTCATACCGTCGACGAGTTGATCACTGCATTGGAGCATGCCCGGCAATGGAGCCGGATCGGTTGCGTGCTGCTCACCGGCAACGGCCCCTCTGCTCGAGACGGGGGATGGGCGTTCTGCTCGGGGGGAGACCAGCGCATCAGGGGGCGGGATGGGTACAAGTACGCCGGCGGGGAAGACGGACCATCCATCGATCCCGCCCGCCTGGGAAGGCTTCACATCTTGGAAGCCCAGCGCATTATCAGGTTCATGCCGAAGGTGGTGATAGCAGTGGTGCCGGGCTGGGCGGTGGGCGGAGGTCATAGTCTCCATGTGGTGTGCGATCTGACTCTGGCCTGCTCGGAGCACGCCATCTTCAAGCAGACCGATCCGGATGTCGCCAGTTACGATGCCGGGTTCGGATCGGCGTACCTGACCAGGATGATCGGGCAGAAACGGGCGCGGGAACTCTTCTTCTTGGGCATGGACTATCGGGCCGAGGAAGCCAAGCAAATGGGGATGGTCAACAAGGTCATCCCCCACCCGCAGTTGGAGGAGGTCGCCCTGGAGTGGGCTCGGATCATCACCTCCAAGAGTCCTACTGCCCAAAGAATGCTCAAATATGCCTTCAATCTGATTGACGACGGCCTGATCGGGCAACAGATTTTTGCCGGAGAAGCCACCCGCCTGGCCTACGGCACCGACGAGGCGGCGGAGGGAAGAGACGCCTTCTTGGAGAAGCGGCGGCCCCGCTTCGATGAATTCCCCTGGCACTATTAGTAACTCCTCTTCCCGAATAACCCGTTTCCAAGCCTGGAAAACTGCCGCCCGGACTCACACCCTGTGGGCCTCGGTGGCGCCGGTCACGGTGGGCACCGGGTTGGCCGTCGGGGCCGGAGTATTCCGATGGGACGCCTTCTGGATGACGTTGACCGTGGGAGTGTCCATCCAGGTGGCTGCGAATTTTGCCAACGACGTCTCGGACGCGGCCCGCAGCGCCGACACCCCGGACCGGATCGGGCCGCGCCGGATGGTGGCCGAGGGGGTAATCTCGCCTCGGAACATGTGGATTGCGGCGTGGATAGCAGTGGCAGTGGCGCTTCTGGCGGGGTTGTACCTGGTCCTGATTGCGGGGTTGATGCTGGTGTGGGTGGGCCTGCTGTCGGTGTTGGCGATGCTCACCTATGTGGGAGGCCCCTTGCCTTACGGGTATCGGGGACTCGGTGAAGTATCCGTATTCGTGTTCTTCGGACTGGTTGCCACGGTGGGCACCCGGTTCGTCCACGACATGACCGCTCCCGTGGAAGCCTGGACGCTGGCCATCCCTATGGGAATGCTGGCCTCCGCCATCCTGGTGGCCAACAATCTCAGAGACATTGGGACCGACGCCAGGGTGGGGAAGCGCACCTTGGCAGTGATGATGGGGGCGGCTCGATCCAGGATCTTCTATGCCGTCTTGGTGGGATTGTCCTTTGCGGTGATAGCCGGCGCCGCTTTCCTTGGGGCAACCCCCCTGGCAACCTCTGCAACGCTGGCACTGGTCCCTTTCGCCATCGTCCCGTTACGAGCCGTCTTGAGGGGCGCCAAGGGCGCGGCGCTGATCGGCGTTCTGAAAGCCACCTCCCGGTTGCAGATGGGAGTAGCCCTGATACTGGCAGTCACCGCCGCCATCTGGACCTGACCCCCCACCGTGTTGCTATTGCCGGATGGCTGAGAGGTGGTCGCCGTGGGCGACTATGGCTTCCCAAAGTCGGGGAATGCCTTCGCCTTCGGTGGCTACGGTGGTGAGCACCTGCGGAGTGGGACCGGGGCGGTACCCCAGGGAGAGCATTTGCCTAAGGACCCTCACCGCCCGATCAGCGCCGTCCTGGTCGGCCTTGTTCACGCAAAACACCCCACCTATCTCGAACAGACCAGCCTTGTCGGCCTGCACCGAATCTCCCATACCGGGATTGACGACCACCACCACCGTCGGGGTCACCCTCATCACCTCCACTTCGGACTGCCCCACCCCCACTGTCTCCACCAACACCACCTGAAAGTCGGCCAAGGCCAATAACTCGGTGACCGCTCGGGTGGCCCTGGCAACTCCCCCGAGATGACCGCGGGTGGACATCGAGCGGATGAACACGCCCGGATCGGTGAAGTGGGATTGCATGCGAATCCGGTCACCCAGCATCGCCCCGCCGGTCAGAGGACTGGCCGGGTCCACGGCCACCACCCCCACCGTAAGGCTCTCTTCCCGAATACAACCCACCAGCGTGGACACCAGGGTGCTCTTGCCTGCCCCCGGTGGTCCGGTGATGCCTACCAACCGAGCCGACATGCTGCTCCCCGCCAGGGCGGGAGCCCAGATCTCAGTCAACCCGGGGTCGGCGGGAAGGTGGTTCTCCACCAGCGTTATCGCCCGCGCCAAGGCGCGGCGGTCACCCAGGCAGAGACGGTCGACCAGTAGGGATAGTTCCGGGCGGTGACTGCCCACTTGAAGCAATCGACGCTTAGGCGTCGGCTTCGACCGAGACAACTCCCGGCACCTTGGCCTTGAGGATCCGCTCGATCCCCGCCTTGAGAGTCATCATTGACAGCGGGCACCCTCCGCAGGCCCCCACCATCTGCAGGTTGACCACGCCCTCCTCGACACCTAGGAGAACAAGGTCTCCCCCGTCCATCTGCACTGCCGGGCGGATGTAGTCAAGTGCCGATTGCAGCAGATTGAGATCAACCTCGGGAAGGGACGCCTTTTCGGAGTCGGCAACCCGCTTGGGTAGTTCCAGGATTGTCTCGGTCATTGCAGCCTCTCAATACCTACAACCCGCATCGTAAACGGTTCATTCCGAAGTTACCAGCCAAATAGCCGGAGTCCGCCCCTGTCGGAATCCCTTCTCTCCATCGATGCTCCCAAACCGGTCATATCAGCCACCAGATCGGCATAGCCGCGGTCAATGTGCTCGACACCCGCCACGGTAGTCACCCCGTAGGCTGCCAGTCCGGCGATCACCAGGGCCGCACCTGCCCGGATGTCGGTGGCCACTACCGGACATCCCGATAGTCTGTCCACTCCCCGCACCACCGCATGCTGCCATTCGGTGTAGATGTCGGCGCCCATTCGGGCCAGTTCCCCCACATAGCGGAAACGTCCGTCATAGAGGTTCTCGGTCACAACTGAGGTCCCTTCAGCCACCGAAAGAACCGCCACCATCTGGGGATGAAGGTCGGTGTGGAAACCGGGATAGGGAAGGGTGGCAAAGTCCACCGCCCTGGGCCGTGACGAACCGGACACGTGCAGCCACCCCTCGCCCCTCTCAACCTCACAGCCTGCCGCCTCCAGCTTTGCCAATTCCATGCGCAGATGGGATGGTTCGCATCCGGTGATGGTGACTTCCCCACCGGTGACGGCCCCAGCCATGGCGTAAGTCCCCGCGGCAATCCGATCAGGCAACACCCGATGCGCCGCCGGCCGCAACTTTCTGGTGCCCTTGATACGAATTATCGGGCTTCCCACACCTGAAAGGCGCGCGCCCATCTTTTTCAACTGGTTACCCAGGTCCACAATTTCGGGTTCCCGGGCGGCATTGACAATGGCTGAGTCCCCTCTGGCCATGACTGCCGCCATCATCAGGTTCTGGGTGGCGCCCACACTGGGGAAGGGCAATTCCATCTCCCGCCCGATGAGACCCTTCGGCGCCTTTCCCACCAGCACCCCGTGCACCAACTCCAATTCGGCCCCCATCTGCCGTAGGCCGTTCAAATGCATGTCCACTGGCCGGGCGCCGAGGTCATCGCCGCCCGGCATGGGGATTTGTGCCTCTCCGAACCGGGTAAGAAGGGGTCCGAGGAGCAGGATGGAGGCTCTCATCGTGCGCACCAACTCCAAGGGCGCCTCCACACTGATCTGCTCGGGCACAACCATGGCGAGTTCTCTCCCTGCAAGTTCGCACTTCACGCCCAGGTGCTCCAGCACCATTGTCAAGGCCCGGACATCGGCAATGTCCGGCACATTGGAGAGACGGTGCCATCCCGCGCACAGGAGGGTGCTGATTATCTGCTGGAGAACGGCGTTCTTGGCGCCCACCACCCCAACCGATCCCCGCAAGGGAACCCCACCCTCCACTACTATCTCGCTGGCCACGATCCTGATTGTACGAAGTGGACAGCCGGATTCGGAACACCCTCGGCTGGCAAGGTCCAGTTGCCCAGGAATCCGCGACTTCCCCGTTAGCCTCTGTTAGAAATCCATCCCGACAGGAGAAACTTATGAGGGTGGCCATCGGCGCCGACCATGCAGGATTCCCTCTGAAACAACAACTCACCGAATTCCTCACCAGCCAAGGTCATACCGTTTTCGACCTGGGCACCCATGACTCTGACTCGGTGGACTACCCCGATTACACGGTGGCGGTGGCCGTGGCCGTCACCGACGGGAGGGCTGATCGAGGCATCATGATCTGCGGTTCCGGGGTGGGGGCATCCGTGGCCGCCAACAAGGTAAAGGGAATCAGGGCATCCATCGCCCACGACACCTACTCTGCCCGGCAGGCTGTGCAACATGACGACCTGAACGTCCTCTGCCTTGGAAGCCGCGTGATAGGCCCCTCTCTTGCCGAGGAACTGGTCAAGACCTTTCTCGACGCACGGTTGATTCGCAAGAATTCCTACTTGCGGCGCCTGGCCAAGATCAAGACCCTCGACGACCAGCGCTGACGACAGCCAGATTAACTCTGGTTTTGCGAGATGAAGACCTCCAGTTCCTCCATGCTCTGCAACGCCAGTTGCTCCAAGCTGAGCAACCCTTCGACACCGATACCTGCGGCTATGCGATAAACAACCTTGCCTTCGGAGTTCACCGCCACCCAGTAGGGAAAGGCGGACAGTCCGAAGGCGGTGGCGGCCTTGTTGTTCCTGTCGACCACGGTGGGAGGCGTCCAGCCTTCTCTCTCCAACCAGTCCCCCGGTGGCCAGTTGGGACGGGACCGGTTGATAGAAGTGGCAACGCCGTAGATGTCAACGTTGGGATTGCCACCGGTCTCGTTGAGCCATGCCTGCACTTGGGGCACCTCGGCTTGGCAGTGGGGACACCAGTGCGCTAGGAACACGATCACTTTGGGTCGCCCATCGCCGGGGTCGATGGTCACCGGATTGCCCTTCCAGTCCGACCCGGCCAGGGTAGGAGCTTCCCAGCCGAAGGCAATATCCTGTCCCACTGGGGCATTTCCGGCCAGGATGGGAATGGGATCTCCGGTCACAGTTACCTGCACCGGCTCCGGTTCAGTGCCGGTTACCGTGAAGAATGCCACAAGAGCGGCGATCAGCACCGCCACCCCACCCCCTCCAATGGCCAGCCACTTCCTTTGGTTCTTAGCCTTCTGAGCTCTAGCCGTCATCGGTCTTCTCTCCTGTCGCAACCGGTCGACCCAAGGCCAGAAGAATAGCGATGATCAGCGCAAACGAGGCCCCGGCCATAAACGGGATGGAAACGAACCCGAACTCCTCCACATATCGGGCGGTGCAGGACACACCCGTTCCGCAAACACCGGTCCCGGCATCGGGAAAGACCTGCAACAGGTAGTGATAGGTGCTGATGCCGAGCCCGACCACCGCCAGCGGCAGAGCGTAACGTCTGGTTCTTGAACCCTCCCCCACTAGATCCACTCCGAAGATCACCACCATCGGATACATGGTGATCCGTTGATACCAACACAATTCGCACGGTTCGTAGCCGATTACTTCCGAAAAGATCAAGCTACCTGCCGTGGCCAGGGCAGCCACTCCAAACGCCAGCCATCTCCACCACTCGCTCAATCCCATCTCTATGGCGGCCCGCCGGACCGGCCGTATCAACAACGCCAGGACAGCCGCCAAGGCCATCAAGACCAGCAGGGCCAAGAAGCGATTGTAAAGCTGTACAGGCATCTATATACCAATGAGGAATCTAGTGCCCCCATTGCGCTATACCAACACCCTGGACCTGCTGCCCCCGTTCTTGGGGTCTCCCCATTAGCCCTTCTGTAATACCTGTCGTAGCCCCGACGGGATTCGAACCCGCGTTACCGGCTTGAAAGGCCGGCGTCCTAGGCCGCTGGACGACGGGGCCCCTGGTTTGGCCGACCACGATCGAGGCCGACTCCGGTCAAGATGCTAGCCAACCTGGGCAGTAAGCGTGAAGGGCTTGCGCCAGCCTCACCCGTCCCAGCGCATCTCCTGTTGGGCCTGGCGAGACTCTTCCAGCACCACGCTGAACAGTTCTTCCATCTGGTCGGGGTCGAGTTCGTTCAGAATGGCTTCCTCACGCACCGCCTCCAACAACTCCGCCTCTCGCCGAGAACTCTGGACCGGCCAACCCCGTTCGGCCTTGGCTCGGCCGATCTCCAAGGAGAGCCGCCGCCTGCGGGCCAGCAGTCGCACGATCTCACGGTCTACCAGATCGATACGGGAACGGAGCCGGCTGATACCCAATTGCACCATCAACTCGGCAAATTCTCCCAGATTCAACTGTCGAGGACCCTCGGTCTTGGCCTTGGCCGGCTCGGGGTGGACTTCAACGATCAATCCGTCCGAACCTACGCCCTGGGCCGCCAGCGCCAACGGTGGTACCCGCTCAGCACCACCGGAAGCGTGACTTGGATCTACCAGCACCGGGAGATGGGAGGCTTCCTTCAACTGGGGAACCGCGGTGATGTCGAGGGTGTCGCGATGGCCCGCTCCGAAGGTGCGAATGCCTCGTTCCACCAGGATGACCTGGTCGTTGCCTTCAGCCATGAGGTATTCCACTGCCCACAGGAACTCATCCAGGGTGGCTGAGGAGCCACGGCGGAGCATTACCGGCTTCTGGGATCGACCTGCAACCCTCAGCAACTCGAAGTTCTGCATCGAACCGTGGTGAATCTCCAGCAGGTCCACCAGATCGCCTGCTTCCTCCAATTCGCGTTCTTCCATGATCGCCATAGCCACCGGCAGGTCAACCCGCTTTCCCGCCTCGGCCAAAAGCTTGGCTCCCTCCAGCCTCAAACCGCGGAAGAAATAGGGAGAGTTGCCTTGTCGGTACGTTGCTGCCCGCAGAATCGAAGCGCCGCTATCGGCCACCACCTCGGCCACCGTGTTGATCTGCTCTTCGCTCTCCACCGCGCAAGGCCCGGCGATAACCGGAAACGGATCACGTCCAAACCTGGTCTCTCCCACCTTTACGACGGTGCGCTTTGATCGGCTTGCCCTTGTTGCTTGTCTCTCCACTGCCATACCTCGTTGTTGTTGCTGCGGTTCGGAAAACAGCCCCGGGCAAAGAAAAACCCGGAGCCAGGCTCCGGGTCAGGCGCTTGCCGGTAACTAGTCCGCGCTATGCCCTCCGGAGCCGGAGCCCGGTAAAGACGAAATAGCGATCAAACCCTTGTGCCAACATTCAAGGAAAATGCTACTGCGCATCGGGGGGATAGCGCAAATGGTCTTCTGCTGAGTCCTCTTCGGAAGTGGCCATGGAGAACGCCCCCCTTTCCTCGTCCTCCTGGGATGAGACCTTCGGCTGGCGACTGCGGAACCACGCCCACAGGGCCACTCCAATTGCCGCGCCGGCGAGCGCGCTCACCTGATTCCAGGTGAATCCGCCCAACTCGGCATCACCCATTCCGAAACGCAGGGAGTCCAACAACAAACGTTGCAGTCCATACCACACCACCCACAAAGAGAACATCTGCCCGTAACGCAGCGGCGTTCTTCGATACACCAGCCACAGCACCAGCAGGAGCACCCCGGCGCCCAGCATGTCGTACAGCGCGACATGGTGATAGATCCCGCAGACCCCGTCCGCGCCCGCCTCAGCCACAGTGCATTCCAATCCGTTGTGCTGAGGCGCCAAGTCATAACCGGGCCGGACTTCGTATCCCCATGCGGCATCCGTAGCCCGACCAAGGTGCTCCACTATGGCGAGGTCCCCGATTCTTCCTACCACCGTACCCCACGCCAATCCGAATGAAGCCACATCCAGAATGGGTAGAAGAGGCAATCCCAGACGCCTCATCCTCCACACACCCACCACGATTCCCCCCACGAATCCTCCCATGATGGAATAGTTTCCAACCACCGGATTCAGTGCAGCCCAACCTGCGCCGTCCAACAACGCGGCCGGAGCAGTCAAGAGTCGGGCTCCAAGCAAGCCACCCAACAGAATCCAAACTGCCAGGGATTGGAAGCCCGCCGAGTCAAAGCCCCTCTTCTCCAGCATGCGGGCCACCACCCAGAAACCCACGAAGAAACCCACCGCAGCGAAGACACCGTGAAGCGAGAACTTCAGGGGTCCGACATCCCAAACCGGGATCGGGGGATAGGCGATGGTCGCCAACACGTCCCCAAGACTACTTGCATCCCGGGTCAATTGAATTCACCCAACCAGAATCCCCGCCGAGGGTCCATCGAATGCGACTCACAAAGAACCTTCCCTCCCCGGCGCAAGGCCGTCGCTGCCAACTAGCCTCACCAGCAGATGTTGCACCACCAGGCTGTGAGGACCAGATGACCGAAATACCCAAGTGGACGCTGTCGGGATTGATGCGGCAGATAGAGAAGACCCGGGCCGGCGCCGCCGGGGGTGACGGCCGGTTGATAGAGGGCCGGGCCATGGCGGTCAAGGCATCCCCCGAACTGGGCAATTCCACCAAGATCGTGATGGGGACCTCTTCGCTGCCCCCGGACTTTGCGACCGTTCCCCATTCCCACGAGGCGGAGGAGGTGGCGGTAATACTCTCGGGATCGGGTTGGGTGGACATCGACGGAGTATCTCACCCGATGGAAGAGGGAACCGTCCTGTTCACACCATCCAACAGTCCCCACCAGACCCATTCGGGACCCCACGGCTTGACCGTGCTCTGGTTCTACGCCCCTCCCGGGTCGGAGGTGCGCTGGTTGGCAGGCGAAAGCACCCAATAGTGGGGAGCAACTCGTCATCTGGAGTCGCCATTGTCACCGGATCTGCCGGGGGTATCGGCTCGGCTGTGGCCACTGCGCTGCTGGAAGAGAACCCCGAAACCCATTGCGCGGCGGTGGACCTCAGACCCGGGCACGCTTCAGCGCTAATCCAGCAGTACGGTTCGCATCGGGTGTTGGAGGTGCTGTGCGACGTGTCCCGCCCCGAAAGCGTTCGACGGGCTATGGAGGAGATCGAGAGATGGAACACACCGGTGCGAAGTCTGGTGAATTGCGCCGGGATCCAAATGGCCGGGTCCAGCGTTGACTTCTCTCCCGAAGGATGGCAGAAGGTAATCGACATCAATCTATCGGGGACCTTCTACTGGTGCCAGGCCGCCGGCAAGCACATGAGCGCCAACCAGGGTGGCGCCATCGTCAATCTCTCTTCGGTGTCGGAGTTCTTCGGGTGGCCGCTGCGGGCGCCTTACGCCGCCACCAAAGCCGCAGTCAGCGCCTTGACCAGGACTCTCGCCACCGAATGGGCCCACTTGGGGATCCGGGTCAATGCGGTGGCGCCCGGATTCATTGACACTCCTTTGGCCAGGGAGGCGATTGAAAGCGGGAGGCTGTCCAAGCCCGATGCAGACGCCCTCCATGCTCAACTGCGTTTCGGCGCCACCAGCGAACTGGCATCTGCCATTGTCTTCCTGCTCTCTGCCGGGGCAAGTTTCATAACCGGAGAGACCCTTAAGGTGGACGGTGGCCTGTCCGCCAAGAAACTCGAATGGCCTCCTCCGGAATAACAGGACCAACTTCAGTATTCTCTCTCCCACCCCGACTACAAGGATTCCAAGACCCGTTGGGTATTAGCTCCAATCGAATGAGAGAGTGTTTATGAGAGCAGGAGTAGGCCGGGCGGTTATCACTCCGCCGATCGGGATTGAACACGCCGGATGGGGAGCCCAGGTTCATCATCGGGCCGAGGGCGTGCATCTGGACCTGTGGGTCACGGTGCTGGTGGTGGAGGGAGAGACCGAGACCTTCGCCATCCTGGACTACGACCTGATGATTGTCACAGTGGAGGACTCCTACCGCATTCGAAAGGATGTCGCCGCCGTTCTGGGTATCGACCCCTGCAACGTCCGGGTGTCTTTCACCCACACTCATGCCGGTCCGGTGTGGTCGGACTTTCTGGGATCCCGCTCGGGACGGGCAGGAGCGGAGTTGGTCCCCGGATACCGGGAGACGATCTGGTCGCAGACCCTCGGCGCCACCCACCAGGCCAAGGCCGCCCTCCGTCCCGCCCGATTGTCGGCAGGATGGGGAGAGAGCACCATCGCCGTCAACCGCCGACTCCGCGCTCCCACCGGCGAACTGGTGGTAGGCCAGAACGTAGAAGGATTTGCCGATCACCAGGTTTTGGTGGTTCGCATCGACGACCTGGAAGAAAACCCTTTGGCGGCCCTGGTGTGCTACGCCGCTCATCCGATCATCCTCGCCTACCAGAACCGCCTGCTCAGTCCCGACTTTCCCGGGGTGGCCAAGCGGGTGGTTGAAGAGTTGACCGGCGCCGCCTGCCTCTACCTGCAGGGGTGCGCGGGAAACATCATGACCATCGAGGCACTGACCGCAGACCTGGGCGCCGCCGAACGGATGGGGACCATGCTGGGCGCCGAAGCCGCCAAGGTATTCACCGGCCTCCGCACCCGCCCAACCAAGAAAAAGTTTGGCGGGATAGTCGAATCCGGCGCCCCGTTGGGAATCTGGACGGAGGAGCCTCTCCCCGACCGTGAGCCCCTGATAAGGGTCATGGAACGCCGCATAGAGATGCCCCTTCGGCCCACCCAACCTGCAGAACAGGCAGTTGCGCATGCCGAGAGCCTGTCCCGCCGCTTCCTGGAATTGGAGAAGTCCGGTGCACCGGAAAGTCGAGTGCTCAATGCCCGTTACCGGGCCAGGCGGGCTCTCATCAGCGCCGCATGGGCGAAGCTGGCCAAGGGAAGGACCCATCTTCCCACCACCCTGCACGGAATCAGGGTCGGGTCGATGGCGCTGATCGGTTTCCCAGGAGAGCCGTTCGCGGAAATCGGTGTGCGGGTGCGAGAAGCATCTCCCTTCCCATACACACACATGGCAGGGTATTCGAATGGCGTCACCGGCTACGTTCCCACCGCCGAGGAATTCCAAAGAGGCGGCTATGAACCGCAGTGGGCGACAGCCTACACCTCCGAGGCGGCATCCACTCTGGAGAGAGAAGCCGGTTTGCTCCTCGCCGATCTGGCAGAAAACGGCAATCGAGAGCGGTAGATGCCCGAACCGTCAGGCTCCTCTCACGACACGGCCCCTCTCTTGGAGGTGCGCAACCTCTCGATCTCCTTCGAGACGCAGGCCGGAACCCTCCCCGCCATAGAGGACGTCAGCTTTTTGCTGCGTCCCGGAGACATCCTGGGGTTGGTAGGGGAATCCGGATCCGGAAAAACCGTCACGGTTTCTTCTTTGGTGGGACTCCTGCCCGACAACGCCCGAGTGAACAGAGGCCAGATCATCTACGGAGGCAGGGACTTGCTGGAACTTTCCGATGGAGAACTGGAAGGAGTCCGAGGCAAGGAGATCGCCATGGTCTTTCAGGACCCCATGACGTCTTTGAATCCGGTGATGCGGGTGGGACGCCAGATCACCGAAGCGTTGAGGATTCACGGAGCATCCCGTTCCGGAGCGCGGGAGAGAGCCTGGGAGTTGCTGGATCTGGTGGGCATCCCTAATCCACGCCAGCGTTACCGCCAGTTCCCCCACGAACTGTCGGGCGGAATGAGGCAGCGGGTGGTGATCGCGATGGCCATCGCCAACCAGCCTTCGGTACTGATCGCCGACGAACCCACCACCGCCCTGGACGTCACGATCCAAGCCCAGGTGCTTGAAGTGCTGGCAGCCGGATGCGGAGCGGCCGGCGCCTCGATGATCCTGGTAACCCATGACCTGGGAGTTATCGCCGAAGTAGCGGACCGGGTTGCTGTTATGTATGCCGGTCGCATTGTCGAGACCGGAACGGTGGAGGACATCTTCCACAGACCTCGCCACCCCTACACCATGGGTCTCTTCACCAGTCTCCCCAGACTTGACGGGCAACTAGAACAATTGACTCCCATTTCAGGGGCGCCACCTACTCTGGCTGCCAGACCGGCGGGATGCGCCTTTCATACTCGTTGTGCTCTCTCGGGAGGACGGGAACCTTGCCGCACCCAGACCCCAGAACTGGTAACACTGGGCGGGGGACAAGAAGGCGCTTGCCACTTTCTTGCCGAAACCGCCTAACCGCCCCCCTCTGAGGCCATCGTCTAGGAGCGGAAACCGAGCTTTGAGGCTACCGCCTGTTGGGATTTATCGAGGGTCATGAACGTGATCTGGGCAGGATCCTCGGTGATATAGAGGGCAGTGGCAAGATGCCACAGGTCCGCTCCCCGCAGGTAGCCAACCTCTAATCCTAGATCCACCGGTGGTTGGGGGGTGTGTGGGGGTGAAATGCTGTGAAGTGCCTCTCTGACCTGGGAGAATAGCTGTTATCAAAGACCGCTAGGACCCAGACAGAGGAGGCACTTCTTGTGAAAAG
>Ga0209754_1000458_pt1 | contig 58047 bp, 64 predicted proteins | sample MesohylBB_FD_187295 | JGI IMG/M metagenome (GOLD analysis project Ga0209754, IMG submission 187295) | Host-associated microbial community of the marine sponge Aplysina aerophoba from Gulf of Piran - sponge mesohyl, lysed by bead beating... | ecosystem: Host-associated > Porifera > Sponge >...
CTGCGCGCCTCTCCTGCCCTGTCGGCCGGACAGCGCCGCGCAGGCCCCGGACTGTGATCCGGGGCAGGCCATGACCCTGGCGGGAAATGCGGGCTAGGAAGGCGGCGTTCGGGGCGGCCGCGCTGGGTCTCCTCGCGATCCTTGTCTACAGCGCGGTCTGGTGGATCGCCGCCGACCGGCTGCGCGCGGGTCTCCACGGCTGGGCCGCCGAGATGCGCGGCCGCGGCTGGCAGGTGGTCTACGAGCCGGTCCGCATCGAAGGCTATCCGGGGCCCCTGGTCGCCAGCGTCGATGCAGCGTCGATCGCCGCGCCCGGCTGGCGCTGGCGCGGCCCGCGAGTGACCGGGCGGGCGTGGCCGTGGAGCCCGTCGCGCATCGCTTTCTCGGCCCCCGGCGAACACCGCATCCGGGCGGGCGGGACCGATGTTGCGCCGTTCCGGGTGCGGGCGGGGGTCGCCACCGGGTCGTTGCGGCGCGCGGCGGCGGAAACCCGGATCGAGTTCGCGCTCGGCGATATCGAAATCCGGACGCCGGGCCGGACCCGGCCGCGCGCCGTCGCCGGGGCGGAAGCGTCGATCGTCCTGCCCGACCGGCCGGGCCGGGCCGATGCGGGGCGCGGGCCCGAGCCGCCGGGCCCGACGCTCGCGCTCGGGCTCGCCGGGATCGAGATCGCCGGGTCGGAGCGCAGGATCGATGCGCTGTCGCTCGCCGCCAAGCTGATCGGCCCGGTGCCGCGCGCGGCAAAGCCTCGGGCGCTCGCGCGGTGGCGCGACGGCGGCGGGGTGGTGGAGATCGGCGAAGCCGCCCTGCGATCGGGGCGCGCGCGCATCGACGGCTCGGGGACGATCGCGCTCGACCGCGAGCTCCAGCCGATCGCCGCGATGTCGTTCCGCATCGACGGCCGCGAGGACCTGCTCCGCCTGCTGGTGGCGCTCGGCGCGGTCAAGGAGAGGAACGCCGGGGCCATCGGCCTCGGGCTCCAGCTCCTCGCCCGCGCGAGCGAAGGGCGCGACGGCGCAACCGCGCTGCCGGTGACGATCCAGAACCGCAGGCTCTATTTCGGGCCGCTCTCGGTCATGCGGTTGCCGCGGATCGACTGGGACGGTTAGCCCTTGCCGTCGGGCCGGGGGGGGATGTGCTGCTGCGCCGCGACCACGCCGCGCCGGATATCGCGGGTGCGCGTGAACAGCATTTCGAGCGCGGCTCCGTCGCCGACGCGGACCGCCCGCTGCAGCGTGGACAAGTCCTCGGTGAAGCGGCCGAGCATCTCGAGCACGGCGTCGCGGTTGTTGAGGAAGATGTCGCGCCACATCACCGGGTCGGAGCCCGCGATCCGGGTGAAATCGCGAAACCCCGCGGCGGAAAACTTGATCACCTCGGACTTGAGATGGTCTTCCAGATCGGTCGCCGTCGCGACGATGGTGTAGGCGATCAGATGCGGGATATGCGAGGTGATGGCGAGCACATGGTCGTGGTGGGCCGCATCCATCCGGGCGATCATGCTGCCGGCCCGGCGCCACAGCTCGGCGACCCGCTCGATCGCCGCCTCGTCGGTGCCGGGCGGCGGGGTGATCAGGAACCAGCGCCCTTCGAACAGCGTGTCGAACCCGGCCTCGGGACCGGTATCCTCGGTGCCGGCGATCGGATGGCCGGGGACGAAATGAACGCCGTCCGGCAAATGCGGGAGCACGGCCTCGAGCACCGCGCCCTTGACCGAGCCGACATCCGAGACGATGGCGCCGGGCGCCAGGCTGGGGGCGATGGCGCGCGCGATCGCGCCATAGCTGCCGATCGGCGTGCAGACGATCACCAGATCGGCGCCCGCCGCCGCCTCGGCCGGATCGTGCGTCGTCGAATCGACGATCTCCAGACGCTCGGCGGCCGCCAGGGTTTCCACCCGGCGGGCGCAGCCGACAACATGACCGGCGAGGCCATCGCGCTTGACCACGCGGGCGAGGGAGGAGCCGATCAACCCGATTCCGATCAAGGCGATCCGCCGGAACAGCACGTCCTGAGGCATGGCTCAGCCCGCGAACGCCTCGATCGCCTCGACCAGCGCGCGCATCTCGTCTTCCAGCCCGACGGTGATCCTGAGATGGTCGGGGAGACGGTTGCCGGCGACGGCGCGCGGGATCACGCCGTGCCGCGCGAGATGGGCGAGCGCGGCCTCGGCGTTCCGCCCCTCCTCGGCGGGGAATTCGACGAGGACGAAATTGCCCACGCTCGGCGTCACCGGGAATCCGGCGGCGGCTATGCGCTCGGAGATCCAGGGGAGCCATGCCGCGTTGTGGTCGCGCGACCGGGCGAGGAAGTCGGTGTCCTCGACGGCCGCGATCCCGGCGGCCTGCGCCGGGGCGCTGACATTGAAGGGCGAGCGGATGCGATGCAGCACGGCGGCGACCGGTTCCGGGCAATAGGCCCAGCCGAGCCGCACGCCGCCGAGCCCGTAGATCTTCGAGAAGGTCCGCGTCATGACCGTGTTGCGCCCGCGTTCGACCAGCGATTCGCCGGCGCTGTAGTCGTTGCGCGTCACGTATTCGGCATAGGCGGAATCGATCACCAGCAGGACGTCTTCGGGCAGCGCCCCGCGCAGGCGCTCGATCTTCTCCTGCGGCATGTAGGTCCCGGTCGGGTTATTGGGGTTGGCGATGTAGACGATCCGGGTTCGCGGCGTCACGGCGGCCAGCAGCGCATCGACATCGGCGGTGAGAGCCCGTTCCGGCACCTCGACCACCTCCGCACCGACGCTGAGCCCGGCGAGCCGGTACATGACGAATGCGTGGGCATGGGTCAGCACCTGGTCGCCGGGTCCGGCATAGCCCCGCGCAAGCAGCGAGATCAGCTCGTCGGACCCCGCGCCGCAGACGATGCGCGCCGGATCAAGGCCGTGCGCCGCGCCGATGGCCTCGCACAGCGCCACGGCGCCGCCGTCGGGGTAGCGGTGAATGTCGGCGGCGGTCTCGGCCAGGGCGCGCATCGCCGCCGGGCTGGGTCCCAGCGCGCCCTCGTTCGACGACAGCTTGATCACCCGCGCCCGGCCCGGGATCGACGAGTCTCCGGGTATGTAGGGCGCGATGTCGAGGATGCCTGGCCTCGGGGTCGGCCCGCTCATGGTTTCCCGACGCCCCTGCGGGGGTCGACCTCGCTGGCGGCGAAGGGCTCGGCGTAGGCGCCCAGCACCCTGACCTCCGCCCCGGCGATCTCCTCGGCGATGGCGGCGATTCTGGCATCGCCGTTCGCGACAAACCCGTCGACCTCGAGCAGGAAGAGCGCCGTCTCCGGGTCCATCTCGTCGGAATGAGTGAGAGTCAGCCGCGACTCGAGGCCGCGCGACTGGAAGGCGCCGTGAACCCGCGCCCGGCTGGTATCCTCGCCGGCCCTGACGACGATGAAGCTGCGGTCGCGATCGGTGGGCTCGGGCGCCTGCATGGCGATGACCAGCGAGTCGTGGCCGGCGCCCGAAAGCCGCCTCGGCGGCACGAAGGGAAGCCGGGCGACGATCGTCGGGCGGCCGCCGCCCTTGACCCCCTGGCCGTATTGCACGAGCCGCGGCCACCACGGCGTTTCCTGGCCGTCGGCGGGAAACGGCAGGACCCCCACCGACGCATCGCCCTGGGTCACCGCGATGAACACTCCGGTAACGGTCCCGTGCAGGGAAAACGGCGTGGCGGCCCCGAAATGGGTCTCGGCGATTTCGCAGCGCGGGTCCGATTCGTCGGCGGCATAGACGGCGACGACGAAATCCCCCTGCAGGCCGAGGCTCGCGGAAATGATCTGGCGCCAGATCAGGGTCAGCGGCACCATCGGAAATTCGCCTTCATGACGCTCGACCAGGCGCCGGAGAATCTCCGCCTCGCGGCCGGGACGGTAGACCGGCAGGGCGGTGCCGCTCTTGACGTCAACCACCGATTGCACCAGCGAGGTCCGCTCTATCAGCAGCCCGTGCAGGCGGTCGTCGATGGCGTCGATACGGTCGCGCACATCCGCGAGCGAAGCCCCAGAACGGTTCATGACGGTCTCGTTCAACCCCGCAACCCCTGCATGGCCATGGATCCCTGCCGGGCGAGTACATGGCATCCTCTTAGCGACTTATAACCAGCCCCCGCATTGGTTACAATCGACGACGCCGATGCCGGGCCTTGCCGGGGGACGGATTGCCGCGGTTGCCGGTGTTTCGGGGAATTTTGACACAGCCGCAGGTAATGAAGCCCGTAACGCTCAATCGACCGACCTCCCTGTTGCAGGGGGAGATGCCGGGCACGCATGTGCGTCTGGCGACCGACGAGCCGTTGCTGCTCGACTGCGGCGTCGCGCTGGGACCGGTCACGGTCGCCTACCGGACCTATGGGGCGCTGAACGCCGATCGCTCGAACGCGATCCTGGTATGCCATGCCCTGACCGGCGACCAGTTCGTCGCCGAGCCCCACCCGGTCACCGGCAAGCCGGGCTGGTGGGACCTTCTGGTCGGGCCCGGCAAGGTGCTCGACACCGACCGCTACCACGTGGTCTGCGCCAACGTGCTCGGCGGTTGCATGGGGACCACCGGCCCGATGGACATCAACCCGGAAACCGGGGAGCCCTACGGTCTCGACTTCCCGGTGATCACCATCAGCGACATGGTGCAGGTCCAGGCGCTGCTGCTCGACCATCTCGGGATCGACCAGCTCTTTTGCGTGATCGGCGGCTCGATGGGCGGCATGCAGGTGCTCGAATGGGCGGCGCGCTTTCCCGAACGGGTCTTCGCCGCCGTGCCGATCGCCGCGGCCGCGCGTCATTCCTCGCAGAACATCGCGTTCAACGAGGTCGGTCGCCAGGCCATCATGGCCGATCCGGACTGGTGCCAGGGCGAATACCTGCGCCACGGCAAGGTCCCGACCCGCGGGCTCGCCGTGGCCCGCATGGCGGCCCATATCACCTATTTGTCGGACTCGGCGCTGCACCGCAAGTTCGGCCGCCGGCTGCAGGGGCGGGACGCCCTCAGCTTCGGCTTCGACGCCGACTTCCAGGTGGAAAGCTATCTGCGCCACCAGGGCATCACCTTCGTCGAACGGTTCGACGCGAACTCCTATCTCTACATCACGCGCGCGATGGATTATTTCGACATCGCGGCGGAACATGGCGGAGCGCTGTCGAAGGCCTTCGCCGACACCCCGGTCCGGTTCTGCCTGTTCTCGTTCACCAGCGACTGGCTGTTCCCCACCGTCGAGAGCCGGGCGGTGGTCAAGGCGCTGAACGCGGCGGCGGCGAATGTCAGCTTCGTCGAGGTGAAGACCGACAAGGGGCACGATGCCTTCCTGCTCGACGAGCCGGAATTCGCGACCACGCTGCGCGGTTTTCTCGACGGTGCGGGGAAGCACCGGGGCCTCGGAGAGGGATGACCGCCGGGACGGCCGGCGCCCGCGCGCGGGCGATCCGCCGCGACCTGCAAATCATCGCCGACATGATCGAGCCCGGCTCGCGGGTGCTCGATATCGGCTGCGGCGACGGCGAGCTGCTCTATCACCTGGTCAACTTCAAGGATGTCGACGCGCGCGGCATCGAGCTCAGCCAGGACGGGGTCAACGCCTGCGTGGTTCGCGGCCTGTCGGTCATCCAGGGCGATGCCGACACCGATCTCGAAGACTACCCGCCGGGCGCGTTCGACTACGCGGTGCTGAGCCAGACCCTGCAGGCCACGCGCGCGCCGCGCGATCTGCTGGGCCAGCTTCTCCGCATCGCGACGCGGGTGGTGGTTTCCTTCACCAATTTCGGCCAGATGGGCACTCGCTGGCGGCTTGTCTGGGAGGGGCGCATGCCGGTGATCGGCGGACCGGCCGAGCGCTGGTACGACACCGCGAACATCCACCTGTGCACGATCCGCGACTTCCAGGAGCTGTGCCAGGACCTCGAAGTGGTGGTGGAACGCGCGGTCTCGCTCGACCGCGGCGGGCGGGTCAGCGCGATCGGCAAGATCGGACCGTTCGCCAATCTAAGGAGCCGGCAGGGAATCTTTCTGCTGCGGCGCGAGGATTCGGCGGCGCCCTGAGACCGCGGCCGCCGGCGTGGCCGCGTATATCAGCTTGGTCGCCTCGGCGATCAGCACGCCGCCGAGGCGGGGAAACCATCGCCCGCCGATGCGTTCCCATGCCGGCGCGGCGGCGTGCAGGACGCGGCGGCGGCTGGGCGGGACGAACAGCCCGTAGCGCGCCGCGACCGGGTTGAACATGGCGTCCTTGAGCAGCAAAGAGAGCTGCGACTGGGAATACGGGTGGCCGTGTCCGAACGGCGTCCTGTCGAGCCGCGCCCAGATTCCGGTCCGGTTGGGCACCACGACGATCAGCCGCGCGCCGTCGGCCATCACCCGCCAGACCTCGCGCAGCATCGGCCTGAGCTGCTCGGCCGATTCCAGGGCGTGAACCAGGATCACCCGGTCCATCGACAGGTCGGGCAAGGGCAGCTCCGCCTCGTCCGCCAGCGCCGCCAGGTTGGCCCCCTCGCCCGGCCAGCGGATCACCCCCTGGCGGGCCGGCATGACGGCGACGACCCGTTCCGCCTCGGCGCGGAACTGGCCGAGATAGGGCGTGGGATAGCCGATTCCCAGCACGCTCATCCCGGTTACCTCGCCCCAGCACGCCCGGACGTGGTTGCGGATCGCGCGCCGCGCGACGCCGCCGATTCGGGAGCGGTAGAAGTTCCGCAGATCGACCACATCGGTCCACATTCGACCAGCCTAGAGCGTATCCGTTTTGGGTGGAACCATTCCCGCCGCCGCTCCGTCATGCCCGGACTCGTCCCACTGCCGTCCGGCCTGGATGAGTCGGACGGGATGGCACGGGGCGTTCGTTCTTGCTAGTTTGCGCCCCGCCAGCCAGTGCCGATCGCGGGAGAGGACGCTGCCATGTCGACGCTCGAAATTCATCAGATCCCGACGCGGGTCGACAACTATGTCTACCTCGTTCGCGAGTCCTCGACCGGCGACGCCGCGGTGGTCGATCCGTCGGACGCGGCGCCGGTGTTCGAGGCGCTGGACGGGCTCGGCTGGAACCTCACCCATGTGCTGGCGACCCATCACCACAACGACCACATCGGCGGCGTGCCGGAAATCAAGGAGCGCACGGGCTGCACCGTGGTCGGGCCGCGCGCGGACCGCGACCGGATCCCCGGCATCGACATCGAAGTCGGCGACGGCGACACCTACATGCTCTACGAGGCGGAGGCCCGGGTGTTCGACGTGCCCGGCCACACGCGGGGACACATCGCCTACTGGTTCCCGGAATCGGAAGCCCTGTTCTGCGGCGACACGCTGTTCGCGCTGGGCTGCGGCCGGGTGTTCGAAGGCACGCATGAGCAGATGTGGAACTCGATCTCCAAGTTCAAGCCGCTGCCCGACGAGACCATGGTCTATTGCGCGCACGAATACACCCAGTCGAACGCGCGTTTCGCGGTCACGGTGGAGCCGGACAATGGCGACCTGGCGGCCTATGCCGCGGAGATCGACCGCAAGCGGGCGGCCGGCGAACGCACGGTGCCGTCGCAGCTCGGGCTCGAGCGGCGGACCAACCCGTTCCTGCGCGCCGACGTCCCCGCTTTCGTCTCGGCGCTGGGCATGGAAGGCAGGACGCCGGTGGAGGTCTTCGCCGAAGTCCGCACCCGCAAGGACAATTTCTGACCGGTCTTCCGCCCTGAAGATCGCCGTCATCGGTCTGGCAAGGGCGATCGAGCGGCGTCGACGGATCGGTTCCGGCCTGCACGCTCTCGGATTGGAATTCGAAATGCGCGATGCCGTGGACGGCCACGATTTGCCGCCCGGGTACGAGCCCCTGGTCGACCGTTCGGCCTATCTCCGGGCCGGACGACCCATCCGCACGGGGTGCATCGCCAGCCGGATCAGCCGGCGCCAGGCCATGCAGGGGCTGCTGGAGGTCGTGCGGCCCTGATACGGGCGCCCCTTCGATGCGCCATCACCCGCCGGCGGCGATCGCGCCCAGGATCCGGTCCGGCGTGAACGGCATCGCGGTGACCTTCGCCCCGAACGGCGCCAGCGCGTCGTTCACCGCGTTCATCACCACCGCCGGCGCGCCGCAGGTGCCGGCCTCGCCCGCGCCCTTGGCGCCGAGCTCGGACGAGCCGGTCATCGAGACCACATGGGCGCATTCGATGTCGGGCGTCTCGCAGGACTGCGGCACCAGGTAGTCCGCCATGGTGCCGTTCTGGAGCTGGCCCGCCTCGTCGTAGACGCAGTGCTCCCAGAGCGCGCCGCCCAGCCCCTGGACGATGCCGCCGCGGATCTGCTCGTCGACCATCTGCGGGTTGATCACCGTGCCGCAATCCTCGACGCACCAGTGGTCGAGCAGCGTCAGGAAGCCGGTCTCGGCGTCCAGCTCGACATAGGCCCCCTGCACCCCGTTGGTGAAGGCGAAGGGGTAGTCCCTGGGCACGTAGTGGCGGGTCGCCACCAGCTCGGCCTGATGGTCGAGCGGCAGGGTGTCCGGGCGGAAATAGCAGATGCGCCCGATCTCATCGAGGCCGATGCGCTCGGCCCCGGTTTCGCGGTCGACCACGACCCCGCCCCTTATGTCGAGGCTCCCGGCCTCGGCCTGCAGCATGACCCCGGCCACGTCGAGAATCTGCGCGCGCAGCGCCTTCCCCGTCTGGGCGATCGCCTCGCCGCCGATCCCGGCCGCCCGCGACGCCCAGGTTCCGCCGCCATAGGGGGTGTGCTCGGTATCGCCGGAGATCACCCTGACCCGCTCGATGGGAACGCCCATTGCGGTCGCCGCGACCTGGGCGGCGACGGTCTCCATCCCCTGCCCCTGCTCGGTGGCGCCGGTCGAGACGAACACGTTGCCGCGCGCATCGAGGCGCATCGTAGCCCCGTCCTGGGCCGAGATCCGGGCGCCGCCGATGCCATAGAACATCGCCGACGGGTTGGTGACCTCGATAAAGCTGGCGAGCCCGACGCCGCGCCAGACTCCGTCCTCCCGGAGCCGGTCGCGTTCGGCGCAGAGCGCCTCGTAGTCCATCATCTCCAGGATCATCTTCAGGCTCTCCTGGTGGGAGAGGCTCTCGAAATTCATCCCCTGGGCCGATTTCTTCGGATATTCGCCGTCGCGGTGCACGTTGATCCGGCGTATCTCGGCCGGGTCCATGCCGACCGCGCGGGCTCCCGAATCGACCAGACCCTCGGTCACCGCGCACATGATCGGGTGGCCGACGGCGCGGTACTGGCACATCATGTTCTTGTTCATGAAAACCACGCGGGCGCGCGCCCGGTAGTTGTCGAAGGCGTAGGGCCCGCCGATCATGTTGACGATCTGGTTGGCCTCGATGGCGCTGGTCCTGGGGTACATCGAGTACGGCCCGACCCCGGTGAGGTCGTCGATCTCCATCGCCAGGATGCGGCCGTCCTTGGCCATCGCGATCTTGGCGTCGATCCGGTGGTCGCGGGCGTGGATGTCGGAGAGGAACGACTCCAGCCGGTCGGCGACGAACTTGACCGGGCGCTTGAGCGCGATCGCGAGCCCCACCGTCGCCATCTCGTCGGCATAGGTGTGCACCTTGATCCCGAACGAGCCGCCGACATCCTTGGCGATCACCCTGACGCGATGTTCCTCGAGCCCGAAATGGAGCGCGAAAATGCCCTGCATCATGTGCGGCGACTGGGTGGAATGGTGGACCGTCAGATTGCGCGTCGACGGATCGAAGTCGGCGACCAGGCCGCGCGGCTCCAGCGTCACCCCGGTATGCCGGCCGAAGTGATAGGTCTCCTCCACCACCGCGTCGGCCTCTTCATAGGCGGCATCGACGTCGCCCGCCGCGTATTGCCGCTGCCAGGCGAGGTTGTCGCCGAGTTCGGCGTGGATCACCGGCGTCCCGGGATCGAGCGCGGTCTCCATGTCGGTCGCCGCCGGCAGCTCTTCCCACTCCATCACGACCAGCTCGGCCGCGTCCTCGGCCTGCTCGCGGCGCTCGGCGACGACGGCGACCACCGCCTCGCCCTGCCAGCGCGCGACGTCGACGGGAAGCGCGTACTGGGGCGCCGATTTGAGCCCTTCGAGATGGGTGAGCACGCCGACCCAGGGTTCGTGGATGCGGGCGAGCTCCTCGCCGGTCACCACCGCGACCACGCCGGGCGCGGCGGCCGCCGCTTCGGTGTCGATCGAGACGATCCTTGCATGGGCGTGCGGGCTGCGCACGAAGGCGGCATGCACCATGCGCGGCAGCACGATGTCGTCGACGAAGGTGCCGCGCCCATGCGTCAGGCGCCTGGCGTCGGGCCTGGGCACGCTGCGCCCGATATAGGAGTTGGGGCGGTCGAGAATCCAGCGGTCTTCAGCCATGGTCAGGCCGCCGGCGGGTCGAAGTGGAACACGCCCTGGATCGCCTCCAGCACCCTGTCGCCGTGCGCGCCCTCGATCTGCCGGGCGATGGAATCGGGCATCGAGACGTCGTCCCGGTCCTCGCCGAGGCCGGTGATCACGGTGAGCTGAACCGCGTCGATGTCGCCGACATTGTGGAAACCGCGATAGACGCCGGGCGGGCAGGAGAAGGTGTCCCACTTGCCGAGCCGCGCCCGGTGCTCGACGGGTTCGCCGACGTAGTATTCGATCTCGCCCTGGAGCACCATGAAGGTCTCGAAGGTGGTGTTGTGCGAGTGCAGGCAGGGCCCCTGCCCCGGCGGCATGATGGAGATGAACATGGTCGAGCCGGCGGCGCCGAAGATCGGCGCGTCGCTGCCGAACGGGTTCTTGGTTTCGTCGTCGAGGATGACCGGCATCAGCTTGCGCGCGAAGATGATGTCCATCGCGTCCTGCCCGACCCAGCCGATCTCGCCCGCGGTCGACATCGGCTTCAAATCCTCGAACCTGCCGATGCGGCTCTCGAACTCCGCCTTGCTCGGCGTGTAGACCGAATTCGCCATCTTCCTCCTCCGTTCGCTGGTTCCCCCTATCATGACGCGAGGGCGCCCGGTGGGGGAAGGAATTTGTGCATGCCAATCCATCCCTCTACTGTGCTCGCGGCGAGGGGGTAAGGCCGGTGGCAGACGATCCCGACATCGCGCCCGGAGGCAGGCAGGACTTCGTCACCCGGGCGACGGAGACGCTGAGCACGATCTCGGCGTTCTGGATCCTGCTGCTCGCCGCGATCTTCCTCTACGACATCGTCGGCCGCGAGCTGTTCAACACGCCGTTTCTCGGCACCCACGAGATCGTCGGCAACTCCATCGTCGGCATCCTGTTCCTCGAACTGCCGTCCACCATCAAGCGCGGCGCGATGCTGCGCACCACCATCGTCTATCACGCGGTCGGGCGCGTCTCGCAGCGGACGATCGACTGCGTGTCCTACCTGCTCGGCGTCCTGCTGTTCCTCGCCATCATCTTCGGCGGCTGGGACGCGATGGTCGTGAGCTGGGAGATCCAGGAGATCGAGGGCGCCGGCGCGTTCGAGGTGCCGATCTACCCGGTGCGTACGCTGATCATCCTGTTCAGCGCGATCTGCGCGCTGATCTACCTGCAATTGTTCTACGTCGCCGTCACCGGCAGGGCGGAGGCGGAACGCGCCTAGGCGCGCGGTCCGGGGAGAGTCCGTTGGAGCCCGATGTCGTCCTCGTCATCATCCTGGTCGCGCTGATCGGCCTGGTCGTCGCCGGCCTCCATATCGGCATCGTGCTCGCCATGGTCTCGCTCGGCGGCACCTTCCTGCTGTTCGACGACCTCGGGATCACCATGGAGCTCGCCAACCAGGCGGCCTATGCGGTGCTGCGCAACTCGGTCTTCGCGGCGATCCCGCTATTCGTGCTGATGGGCGAGTTCATGTCGAGATCGGGCATGGCGCGCGACCTCTACAAGATCTGCAACTATTTCCTCAGGGCGCTGCCGGGCAGGCTCGCCGTGGCCACCGTGTTCGGCAACGCGGTGTTCGCCGCGGTCACCGGCGTCAGCATCGCCTCCGCCATGGCGTTCTCGCGCATCTCGTACCCGGAGATGCGGCGCTTCGGCTACAGGCGATCCTACGCGCTCGGCGCGATCGCCGGGTCGTCGAGCCTCGGCATGCTGATCCCGCCCAGCGTGCTGCTGATCGTCTGGGGGATCGTGATCGAGGAATCGATCGGCAAGCTGTTCCTCGCGGGCTTCATCCCGGGCGTGATCCTGGCCGCGCTGATGGGGCTTTACTGCGCGGGCTACGCCAAGTTCCGGCCGGAGGCGGCGCCCGGCATGGACGCGCTGGCGGAAGAGCCGCCCAGCCTGGCCGAGGTGGTGAGCGGGCTCGGCGTGGTCGCGCTGATCCTGCTGGTGCTTGGCGGGCTGTTCGCGGGTCTGTTCACGCCGTCCGAATCGGCCGCTGTCGGCTGCGGCGGGGCGCTGCTCTTCTCGGCGATGAAACGGCTCAGATGGCTGGACTACCGCGCGGCGATCATCGATTCGGGCAAGACCATCGCGCCGATCCTGTTCCTCCTGATGACGGCCTCGATGTACGCCAAGTTCCTGGCGCTCGGCGGCATCATCGGGGTCATCCAGGATTTCATCGACGGGATGGGGCTCGGCCCGTTCGGCGTCACCGTCCTGATGATCCTGATCTGGCTCGCCATGGGGACGCTGATCGATTCGATCTCGATCATCCTCCTGACGGTGCCGATCTTCTGGCCGCTCGCCGAGGCCGGCGGCTGGAACACCTACGCGTTTGCGATCTTCGGGATCCTCGCCATCGAGGCCGGCCTGCTGACCCCGCCCTTCGGCCTCCTGGTCTACACCGTCAAGGGGGCGGTGCCCGACCCGTCGGTCACGCTGAAGGAGATCTTCGGCGGCTCGATCCCTTACTGGATCCTGATGCTGATCGTGATGGTGGTGATCTGGATCTGGCCGGTCACGGCCACCTTCCTGACCCGCTGACGGCGGCGTCTAGCCGACCGTCTCGGTGCGTCCCGACTCGGTCGATTTCACGATCGCCTCGAGGATCTCGACGTTGTGGACCTTCTGGCGGTCGGTGAACTTGTACGCCGCGCCGTCCTCCACCGCAGCCGCCCAGGCCTCCAGATTGGCGCTCACCTGGTCGATCGGGTCGAAGGTCCGCGACCAGATCTCCTCGTCCTGCCCGCGCCAGGTGACGAGCGCGGGGTCGGGGTCCTGGATGTGGGCGGTCTCGCGGTGTTCGACCCAGCCTTCGTCGCCGAACAGCGTTATCCGCTGGTAGTAGGGCGTGGGCCCGATATTGCACATATAGCCCGTCGCGCCGGAGGCGAAGTCGAACTTGACGGAGAGCGTCGCGTCGGAGGGCCGGTCCTCGCGGTGCCGCCTCAGCGTCGCATCCAGAGCGGCAACGGGTCCGGCGATGCTTTGCAGGTAGTCCGTGATGTGAACGCCCACCGCCGTCATCAGCCCGGCCGGCGCCTGGCTGGGGTCCTGGCGCCAGGCCGGAACCTGGGCCGAAGCCATCAGGCTGTAGGACCAGTTGACCTCGAGATGGCGCAGCGTCCCGATCTCGCCCTCGTCGACCATGCGCTTGACCTCGACCAGCGCCGGCTCGTAGCGGCGTTCGTGGCCGATGCCCAGCAGGATCCCGCGCGCCGTACACGCCTCCAGCATGCGGGCGGCCGACGCGCCGTTCAGCGCCAGCGGCTTCTCGCAGAAGATCTTCTTGCCCGCGTCGGCGGCGGCGACCACCTGCTCCTCGTGCAGGCCGTGCGGCGTGGTCAGGATCACCGCATCGACGGCACCGTCCCCGAGCACCTCGTCGTAGCTCTTGGTGAGCGACAGCCCGGACCGCTCGGCGAACGCGTCCAGATGGTCGAAGCTCACGTCCACGCCGCGCACCACCTCGATCCGCTCGCTGCCCTGCAGCGAGGTCCAGATCCTCTGCCCCCACCAGCCGAGGCCGACTACCGCCGCCCTGATCATGCTTCGCCTCCCCCTCGCTTCCCGGCCCCGCCGTCCCCGCCGCGCCGACGGGGACGGTGGGGCCGGACGATGCTGCGCTAGTCGAGATCGTATTTGTGCGGCAGCTTGATTCCGGCGGCTTCCGCGTTCGCGAGATAGGCCTTCATCAGCGCGGTTCCGGGCAGGCCCAGGCCGTCGAACTTCTTGGCGTTCTCGCGCGGCCAGCCACCGAGCGCCGCGGCCATCTTGGCGCGCTCCTCGAACGGCAGGTACTGGATCGTGCTGCCGGTCTCCTTGAGCTTTTTGAGCGAGGCATCGAAGCGCCTGGAGGACTCCTGGGCCGACTTGTCCATCCAGATCTCGGACTCCTCGTCGATGATCTTCCGTATCTCGGGCGGAAGCTTGTCGTAGCTCTTCAGGTTCATCGTCATCTGGTAGAGCGACGTCGAGCCCCAGCCGACCACGGTGAAGACCTTGGCGGGCTCGTTGAGCTTGAAGCCGAGCCAGGCGGTCGGGAAGATCACCAGCCCCTCATAGACGCCCGACTGGAGCGAATTGTAGGCCTCGTTCAGGCTGGTCTGGACCGCGGTCGCGCCGGACAGTTTCAGCCACGGCAGGTTGGGGCCGGCCCCGGCGATCTTGTGGCCCTTGAGGTCGGACATCTTGGACCACTTGAACTTGGTGCCGAGCCCGTAGGACGAGAACGTGCCGGCGCCCAGCCATTTCTGGTTATATTTGTGCAGCGACTCAGTCCATGCCGGGAACTGCTTGTAGGTCTTCCGGGTGATCTTGTCCTGCAGCACCGGATCGTCGGTGACGAAGGGCACGAAGTAGTGGAAGGCGAAGTGGACGGCCTTGGTGGGCTCGAAGCAGGCACACCAGAGTCCGATGTCGAACAGCCCCTTCTCGACCGATTCCAGCACGTCGAACGGCCCGGCGACGGTACCGCCATAGGCCTCGATGAAGCGGATCTTGTGGTCCGTCTCCTTCTCGACCCGCGCCTTGACCGTCGGCACGAAATAGGTGCTCGCCATGAAGATCGGCTCCAGCGGCTTCATCGCCTGGCCGGCGCCGATGCGCAGCGTGAACGACTTGGCGTCGACCGCCGAGACCGGTACCGCCGCGGCCGCGCCGAGGACGGCGGCAGCGAAGGCGAGCGGCTTCAACTTGCTGTAAGAGGACATGGTCGGTTTCTCCCTGTAACGGACGCAGGACGCGATCCGGGGAACCTATACACCGGGGCGCATCCGTGCCAGATCGGATGGCGGTGGATTTGCCCGCCTCAGCCGTGCTTGCCCCGGCCGCTGCGGTACTGGGCGTAGACCTCGTCGAGGGCGGCGAGACAGACCGGGTCGAGGTCGCGCCGGGGCTCGGGCTCGGGGTCCCAGTGGCCGTGCGTGTCGCGCCCGCGCACCACCAGTGCGGAGGCGCCCTCGAACGCGGTCTGGCGGACATGCGGCGCGATGTAGTGGATCGACAGCCCGATCCTCGGGTTGTCCGAGGTATTGGGGTTGGAGCCATGCACCACCGACTCGTGGTGGATCGAGATCTCGCCGGCGGAGAGCTCGCAATCGACGGCGCGGCTCTCGTCCACCCCGTTGATGGTCTGGCCCTTCATCAGCAGGTTCCGCGGGTCCATCGTCTCCTCGTGGTCGAGGATGCCGTCCCGATGGGTCCCGGGCATGAAGCGGACGCAGCCCTGCTCGATCCGGCTGTCGGTAAAGGCGACCCAGGTGGTGACCGTCTCGGCCGGGCGGAGCCCGTAATAGGTCGAGTCCTGGTGCCACGAGACGAAGCGCGGGTCGCGCGCCTTCTTGGTGAAGAAGGACGAGCCCCAGCACAATATGTCGGGGCCGATCAAGTCCTCCACCGCATCCAGCATTACCGGGTTGCGCACCAGCTCGTTGAGCCAGGTGAGCGGCATGTGGGCCTTGATCTTGAACCGGCTCTGCAACTCCGCCCCGGTTCCGGCCTCGAGCGCGTCGAAGCGCGCGCGCAGCGCACCCGCCGCTTCCCGGTCCATGATGCGGACCGGGAACAGGAAGCCGTCCCGGCGCCAGGCCTCGACCTGCGCCGCGCTGAGTGCCTTGCCCACCGGCGCGCCCTCAGACCGGCCGGTCTTCGCTGCTCACCGTGGTGCGCCACAGCAGGCGGCGCTCGGCGGAGGGGAAGTCGCGCCTGGCGTGCATCGAGCAGCGGTTGTCCCAGAGCAGCAGATCGCCCTTCTGCCAGACATGCTCGTAAACGAACTCGTCCTTCTCCGAGTGGTCGAACAGCCGGGTGAGCGCGGCCTCGCTCTCGTCCTCCGCCATGCCGACGATCGAGGCGGTGATCAGCCGGTCGACATAGACCGCCTTGCGGCCGGTCTCGGGATGGGTGCGGAACACCGGGTGCTCGGCCTCGGAAAAGGCGGGCGTGCCGATATCGTCGCCCCGGTGCTGCGAGCCGTAATTGTAGTGGTGGAAGGCTCGCCTGCCCTCCAGCCTATCGCGGAGTCCGTGATCGAGGGTCTCGTAGGCCGCGTAACCGCTGGCGAACAGCGTGTTGCCGCCCTCGGACGGGATCTCCACCGCATAGAGGCAGGTCGCCTTGTCCGGCACGTCGGCATGGATCATGTCGTGGTGGAACATCATGTCGCCGTCGGGGAGCGCGCCGATCGGCTCGCCGTTGGCGCGGATGTTGCTGATCAGCATGATGCCGGGCAGCATGTCGTGCTGGCCCGAGGTGCGGTATTCCCTGGGCCGGGCGTTGGCTCCGGGCGCGCCGAAATAGGAGGTGACATGGAGCAGAGTCTCCTGGTCCAGCGACTGGCCGCGGAAGACCACCATGACGTGGTCGAGCCAGAGCCCGTAGATCTCGCGGATCGTCTCCTCGTCCGGCCTGGTCGCGAGGTCGATGTCGAGCACCTCCACGCCGATATGCGGGGAAAGCCTTTTCGTCGCTAGCGCCATCTCCTGCCCTCCTACTCGGCGAGCGCCTCGCCGAGGATCGTGCACCGCCGGAGCAGGCGGCGCTCGGTTTCCGGGAAATCGGTGCGCGCGTGGCACGAGCACCAGTTGTCCCACATCACCAGATCGCCCTCGCGCCACACATGCTCGTAGATCAGCCCGCGATCCCCGGTGAAGCCGAACAGCTCTTCCAGCAGGGAGTCGCTCTCGTCCTCCGGCAGCCCCTCGATCCGGGCGGTTATCAGCGGGTTGACGTAGAGCGCCTTGCGGCCGGTCCGCGGATGGGTGATCGCCACCGGCTGGACGAAATGCGGGTAGCCGTCGAGCTCGGCGTCCAGCGAAACCCTCTCGGTGACCGAGTAGTTGTAGACCTGGAGCGCGCGGGCGCCGGCGATCCGTTCCTTCGTTGCGGCTCCGAGCCGGTCATAGGCCGCGTACATGTTGGCGAACAGCGTGTTGCCGCCGTGGCTCGGGATGTCGATCGCGTACAGCATGGTCCCGCGATAGGGCTCGGCCACGTAGCACATGTCGTGGTGGAACCACATCTCGCCGTCGGGCAGCGAGCCGATCGGCCTGCCGTTCTCGCGGATGTTCGAGACCAGCATGATCGCGGGGTGGAAGTCGGCGCCCTCCGGTCGGATCTCGGCCGGCCTCGACCGTTCGCCGACCGTGCCGAACTGGCCGGCGAAACGGAGCTGCGCCTCCTGGTCGAGCTGCTGGCCGCGGAACACCAGCACGACATGCTCCAGCCAGGCCGCCTCGATGGCGGCGATCTGGGCGCCGCCGAGCGGCCGCGCCAGGTCGACGCCGAGGACCTCGGCGCCGATCGCCTCATGCAGCTTTTCGATGCGCAGGGTCACCGGCTCGCGATCCGTCCCTTTCATCCCCGGCCAATAATACGCCCGCGGGGCCCGGGGACAAGATTTGTAGGACCCGCACGCCCCTGACCGCTATGCCGGAAGCGAAAATGTTAGTAATCTAACGGTTTCCGGGCCCGGCCCGGCACCCTTCCGCAACAGGCTGGAGAAGGAACAAGCGGGGTGAGGCGCGCGCTGCTTCGCATAGTCCTGCTCGTCGTCGTGCCGGCCGCGGCCATTGTCGTGGGCGCGCATTACTGGATCGCGTCCGGGCGCTACGTGACCACCGAGAACGCCTATGTGAAGACCAACCTGATCCAGATCAGCGCCGAGATCCCGGGCCGGGTCGCCGCCGTCCACGTGGCGGAGAACGCCGCCGTCGGGGAGGGCGATCCGATCTTCTCGATCGACCCGGAGCCGTTCCGCATAGCGCTTGCCGAGGCCGATGCCAGGCTCGCCGCCGTGCGCAACCAGATCGTCGCCCTGCGCGCGTCCTGGCGGGGCGCCCGGCTGGAGCTCAGGGAAGCCGAGCAGGAGGTCGCCTATCACAAGCGCATCTTCGACCGGCAAAAGAAGCTCGCCGGGCGCGGCCACGCCTCGCGCGCCAGGTTCGAGGAGGCGGAGCAGGACCTGATCGCGGCCCGCCAGCGGGCGAGCACGGTGCGCCAGAAGGGTCTCGCCATCCTCGCCGGCCTCGGCGGCGATCCCGGGATCGAGGCCGAGCAGAGCCCCGAATACCGCGAGGCGCTGGCCGCGCGCGACCGGGCCGAGATCGACGTGAGGCGCACCGTGATCCGGGCGCCGGCGGACGGGACGATCGGCCGGGTGCGGCTGCAAAAGGGCGAGTATGTCGATGCCGGACGACCGGTGATGCCGTTGATCGAGACCGGCCGGGCCTGGGTGGAGGCCAATCTGAAGGAGACCCAGCTCACCCATGTCCGGGTCGGCCAGCAGGCGGAGATCGTGGTCGACGCCTTTCCCGACCTGTCGTGGCGCGCCCGGGTGGCCAGCATCAGCCCCCTGACCGGCGCCGAGCTGTCCGTCCTGCCGCCGCAGAACGCTTCGGGCAACTGGGTCAAGATCGTCCAGCGGGTGCCGGTGCGGCTCGAGGTCGACGGCGGTACCGGGCGGCCCTTCGCCATGCCGGCGGGGGCCACGGTGTCGGTCAGCATCGACACCGGGCGCGAGATATCGCTGTTCGACGTGGCGGGCTCGGCGCTCGCCTTCATGGCGCCGGGGAAATGACCGAAGGCGATTCGGATCCGCCACGATCCGATCTGGCGCGATCCGATCTGGCGCGGTCGATGGTTACCGTCGCGGTGATGATGGCGACCACGGTCGTCATCCTCGACATGACCATCGCCTCGATCGCCCTGCCGCACATGCAGGGGAGCCTCGGCGCGAGCCAGGACCAGATCGGCTGGGTGATGACGACCTATTTCGTCTGCCAGGCGATCTCCACCGCATGCACCGGCTGGGTGGCCGGCAGGCTCGGGCGCAAACGCACCTTCCTGCTCGCGCTCGCCGGGTTCATGGGCTTCTCGGTGCTGTCGGGAAGCGCCACCTCGCTGCCCGAAATCCTGGTCTGGCGCGCCTGCCAGGGGGCGATGAGCGCGCCGGTGATCCCGATTTCACAGGCCCTTATGCTGGACAACTACCCGCCCGAACGGCACGGCTCGGCGCTCGCGATCTGGGGCACCGGGGTGATGTTCGCCCCCGTCATGGGCCCGGTCGTCGGCGGGTTCGTCACCGAGAATTACGGCTGGCAGTGGATTTTCTTCATCGGCATCCCGTTCGCGCTGGCCGGGCTCGCTCTGGGGCTCGCGTTCATGCGGGAGACGCTGGCGAAGCAGGATCGGCCCTTCGATCTGTTCGGCTTCGTGGCGCTCGCCTGCGCGCTGGCGGCGCTCCAGCTCCTGCTCGACCGGGGCGAGCAGGAGGGCTGGTTCGACTCGCCCGAGATCGTCATCGAGGCGGCGGTCGTGCTGCTCGGCCTCTACGTCTTCACGGTCCACTCCCTGACCACGGACAACCCCTTCGTTTCGCGCGGCATCCTGTCGGACCGCAACTTCGTGCTGGGCCTCGCCTTCATGTTCCTCCTCGGGGTCTGCGTGCTGGCGCTGAACGTGATCCTGCCGATGTTCCTGCAGGTCCTGCGCGGCCTGCCGGTGATCACGGCGGGCTACGTGATGGCGCCGCGCGGTCTCGGCACCTTCGCCTCGCTCCTGCTGGCCGGGTGGCTGGTGCGCCATGTGGACGGCAGGCTGGTGTGCGCGCTCGGCTTCGCCTGCGTCGCCGTCTCGTCCTATTATCTCTCGACATTCTCGGCCGATGTCGACCTCTACGACGTGTCCTGGGCGGCCTTCGTCAACGGGCTCGGCATCGGCTTCATCTGGGTACCGCTGACGGTGATTTCCTTCGAGACCCTGCCCGTGCGGCACCGAACCGAGGCCTCGACGCTGACCAGCCTGGCCAGGAATTACGGCTCGGGCGTCGGCGTCTCCGTCGTGGTGGCGATCCTGAGCCGCACCCGCGCGGTCTCGCAGGGCGAGATTTCCGCGCGCGTCGACCCCTATCGCGAAGGCGCGCAGGCGCCCTATTTGCCGGAGGCCTGGGATCCCGCCTCGCCGCCCGGAATCGCGGCGCTGGACGGCGAGATCTTCCGCCAGGCCCAGGCGATCGGCTTCGCCAACGACTTCCACGCGATCGCCATCGCCGCGCTGGCGACCATCCCGCTGATCGCCCTCCTGCGGACCGCCGGACCGCCCCGGCGGCGCCGGAGGGCAAGCGCATGAAGCTCGCCAACAAGCCCCGGCTGCGCTCGGCGCTGAGAAAGCTCTACGCCGCCCGGATCGACTGGTCCGACAGCTATGTGCGCGCCACGGCGGCGCAGGAAGCGATCGACTTCGTCGCCATGATGGCCGGCATCAAGCCGGTCTACGTGACCGGGCGCGGCTTCGATCACGACGGCTGGCGGGCGGCGGTGCTGGAGCTCGCCGCATCCAACCGGCTCTATGTCGTCCCGGGTCCCTACTGGGAGGCCGTCCGCCCGTCCTCGGACCTGCCCGGCTGGTTCGTGGAGGCCGGCCGCAAGGGGCTCGACGAGCGCCGCGCCCACTACATCGCCAAGGGACGCGCGACGGCCGACGAGCTCAAGGCGCTCGCCGAAGGCGGCCGTCCGGACATCGCGCAGGAGGCGCGGCTGCTCGGCTTCCCGCTCTGCTGCGTCGAGGCGCATTACCGGGCCGCCGCCGCCTTCGAAGGCGCGACATACGAGCTCCTGTCGCGCCGCGCCGGCGGCGACGAGGAAGAGATGAAGCGCCTCGCCGAGGGCCCCGAGCCGCTGCGCCCGGAAACCGAGGAGGAACGCGTGCTGCTGTCCACCGCGGTGAGCGTGCGCCCCGCCCGCTACACCAGCCTCAACATGTGCGAGACCTGCGCCGCCGACCCCGACAGCCCCGGGGTCAGGCTCTCGGCGACCTACGGCGCGCTGGCGGAAGCGTTGAGCGGCAAGCGCAGACGGGACCGCGGCGGACGGCGCCGGGGTTGAACCCCACCCCTCGAATGGAAAGACTTGACGGCGGTCGATCCGTCCGGCTTCAACCCTCCTGCCCGATCCTGGAGCCCCTGCATGAGCGAAGAGCGGCGCGCGGCACTGGTCACCGGCTCGTCGAGCGGCATCGGCGCGGCGACGGCGGTCGCGCTCGCGCGCGCCGGCTACGATGTCGCGGTCAACTACGCCTCCTCCCGGGCGCGCGCAGAGGAGACGGCCGCGGCCTGCGCGGCGGAGGGGGCGGTAGCTTTCGCGGTCCGGTGCGATGTCGCCGACGACGGTGAGGTCGGGGCCATGCTCGCCGCCTGCGGGGACGCCTTCGGCCGCCTCGACGTGCTGGTCAACAATGCCGGCACCACCGTCGAGACCGGACCGAAGGACATGGACGCGGTCGACCTCGACGCCTGGGACCGGGTCTTCGCCGTCAACGTGCGCGGGCTGTTCCAGGTCACCCGGGCCGCCGTGCCGCTGCTGCGCAAATCCGCGAACCCCAGCATCGTCAACACCTGCTCCATCGCCGGGCTGCGGCCCGGCCCGCAACCCTTGGCCTACGCCGCCAGCAAGGCCGCCGTCGCCAACCTGACCCAGACGCTGGCGGGCGCGCTCGGCCCGGAGATCCGGGTCAACGCGGTTGCGCCGGGCTGGATGGAAGGCGAGTGGATGGAACGCACGCTGGCGGATAACTACGAGGGGCTGATGGCCAGGCGCGCCCGCTACACGCCGCTCAAGCGCGTCGCCACCGCCGAGGACGTGGCCGAGACCGTGCTCGGCCTCGTCGGGGGCAACAGGTTCGTCACCGGCCACATCGTCGTCGTCGATGGCGGCTTCACCGCCGTCACCTGAACCGTCCCGGAGCCCGAAATGCTGCAAGGCGTCGTCCCCTACCCCCCGGAGTTTCAGCGGATTTACCGCGACAAGGGCTACTGGGAGGACCGCACGCTGCGCGACGAGCTGCAGCCCTGCCTGGAGAGATTCGCCGACCGGGTCGCAGTGATCGACGAGACCGGCCAGCTGAGCTACGGCGAGCTCGACCGGATGTCGACCAACCTGGCGCTCAACCTGGTCGCGCTCGGTCTGAAACCGCTCGACCGGGTGGTCATCCAGCTCCCCAACGTCAAGGAGTTCGCGGTCCTCTACGTCGCCTTGCAGAAGGCCGGCTGCATCCCGATCGCCGCCCTGGTCACCCATCGCTTCGCCGAGATCGGCCAGTTCGTCGCCCTCTCCGGCGCGACCGCCTGCGTCGTTCCCGACACCATCCGCGGCTTCGACTACCGCGACATGGCGGCGCGGGTGCGGGCGGAGAACGCTCACCTGAAACATCTCGTCGTGATGGGCGAGGCGGCGGGCGATTCGGTGTCGCTGCGCGAGCTGATCGAACGGCCTGCGCCGCTCGATGAGGACGCGCTCGCCGCCATCGAGATCGATCCCACCGATCCCGCCGTGTTCCAGCTTTCCGGCGGCACCACCGGCATCCCCAAGCTGATTCCGCGCACCCACAACGACTACGCCTACAATTCGAAGCAGGCGGCGCGGGAGACCGAGGTGATGCCAGATTCGCGGCTCTTCATCGTGCTGCCGATCGCCCATAACCTGCCGCTCGCCTGCCCCGGCCTGCAGGGCTACCTGCTCAACGGCGCCGCGGTGGTGCTCTCCACCAGCGCCCGCGCGCCGGATGCCTTCGCGATGATCGAACGGCACCGCGTGACCCATGTCATCGGCGTGCCGGCGCTCCATATCGGCTGGATCAACGATGCCGCGGCGGCCGAGCACGACTTGTCGTCGGTGCGGATGATCGGCAGCGGTGGCCAGCGGCTCCAGCCCGAGGTCAAGCGCCGGATGCGCGAGGTCTATCCCAACGCCTTCGTGCAGGAGAATTTCGGCATGGCCGAAGGCACGCTGATGTTCGTCAAGCGGGCCGACAGCGAGGACGCGCAGCTGGAGACCGTGGGCCAGCCGATGTGCCCGGACGACGAGGTCATGCTGCTCGACGAAGAGGACAACGTCGTGCCGTTCGGCGAGGTGGGCGAGTTCTGCGTGCGCGGCCCCTATACCCTGCGGGGCTATTTCGCGGCCGACGAGCACAACGCGCGCGCCTTCACCAATGACGGCTTCTACCGGTCGGGCGATCTCCTGCGCCAGCACGAGTCGGGGAACTACATCGTCGAAGGGCGCATCAAGGACCTGATCAACCGCGGCGGCGAGAAGATCTCGGCGGAGGAGATCGAGAACCTGATCCTCATGCACCCCGCGGTGCGCAACGCGGCCTGCGTGCCGATGCCGGACGCGCGGCTGGGCGAGCGCATGTGCGCCTATCTGATCCTCCATCCCGGCCGCAACATCGAGCTCGGCGAGCTGGTGGCCTTCCTCGAGGAGAAGGAAATCGCGCGCTTCAAGCTGCCGGAGCGGATCGAGATCGTCGACGGCTTCCCGGTCTCCGCCTTCGGCAAGGTCTCGAAGAAGTCCTTGGTGGAAACCATCTCGGCCAGGCTCGCGGAAGAGGCGGAGGCCTGACGGAGCCGCCGATGCGCATCATCGACCTGCACTGCTACCCCAACACCCAGCCCTGGATCGACTGCCAGGGGCCCTATGTGAAGGCGCTCGCCGAATACTGGAAGCGCGACTGGTCGGCCAAGGAAGAGGACGAGGTCGTCCGGGATTTCGCCGAGGCCGGGGTGGAAGCCGTGCTGGTCGCGCTCGACCTCGAAGCCACGGTGGGCACGCCGCCGTGTTCGAACGACTACGTCTCCGGCATGTGGAAACGCCACCCCGAGCGGATCATCCAGGCCTGGGGGGCGGTCGACCCGCTCAAGGGCGAGGCCGCCATCGCCGAGGCCGAGCACGCCGTCAACGACCTCGGCCTGCTCGGCTTCCATTTCCACCCCATCATGGGCCATTTCGCGGTCAACGAACGCCGCTTCTACCCGCTGTGGGACGCGATCGCCGGGCTCGGCGTACCGGTGATGATCGACGTCGGCACCACCGGCATGGGCGCCGGGATGCCGGGCGGTCTCGGAGCCAGGATCCGCCACGCCCACCCGTCGGCGATCGACGACCTCGCGGCCGACTTTCCGTCGCTCACCGTCATTGCCGCCCATCCCGGCTGGCCGTGGATCGAGGAGATGACGGCGATCGCGCTGCACAAGGGCAACGTGTTCTGGGAGATGTCCGGCTGGGCGCCCAAATACATCCCGGACTCGCTGCTGCGCGACATGCGCTCGCGCCTCCGGGACAAGGTGATGTTCGGCAGCGACTACCCCTCGATGCCCTACGGGCGGCTGTTCGAGGAATGGGGCGAGGTCGGCTACAGCGACGAATTCCTGGAAAAATTCTTCCACCGCAACGCCGAGACCATTCTGGGTCTGTAGGCCCCCCTACAGCGTCATCAGATCCTCGCCGATGGCGAGCGGCCCCTTGTAGTCGCGGCGGATGATCTCGCTGAGTTCGCGGGGCACCGCATCGGGCATCATGTGGGTGGTGACCAGCATGCCGACCGCGGCGTCCCGGGCGACCAGCGAGAGCCGTTCGGGAGACGTGTGGGCGTGCGCGGTGTGGCCCTTGTCGATCTCGGGCGCCGCCCATTTCTCGTACTGCATGCATTCGTGGATCAGGATATCGGCCCGATGCGCGTGCCGGATCAGGTTCTCGCACGGGCAGGTGTCGCCCGACAGCACGATCCGCCGGTCCTTCGAATCGAAGCGATAGCCGAAGGGCTGCTCCAGCGGAAAGTGGTCCACGTCGAAGGCGCTGACCCTGACCCCGTCGATCTCGGCCGCGAGGCCCTGGTCGATCTCGTGCACCACGATGTTGGGCATTTCCCGGCGCACGCTGCGGATCTTCATGCGCCTTTCGAGGTCGGGGCGATGCATTTCGAGAAGCTGGTCGACCATCAGCCGGAGTCCCGGCGGCCCGTAGATATGCCAGGGCGCGTCGTCGCCGTAGATCCAGCGGCAGATGATGAAATGCCCGAGATCGATGTAGTGGTCGGAATGAAGATGGGTGATGAACACGTGCTCGATGCTGTCGAGCGGCACGCCCGCCTCGACCAGCCGCACCACCACGCCGGAGCCGCAATCGACCAGGAATCCACCGGCCCCGGCCCGCACCACATAGCCGGGGCCGCGCCGCCTGGGGTTGGGGAATGGCAGCCCGGTGCCGAGCAGGGTGACTTGCATGAGCCGCCTCCCGTTCCGCCGTCGGATGCCGCCGACGGTAGCACCGGGTGATGACGGGGTCACGCAAGCGTGCGATCGGATGCGAAATCGGCCAAGGATTTGGGCGCCGGGATGCGTCAAACTTCACGAGGTGGAACCGCCTTGGACGATTGTGCCCATATGAACGCGGATACCGATGGCGGGCTGGCCGGCCGGGCCGCCGCAGGGGACCGCGATGCGTTCGCGACGCTTCTCGAACGCCACTACGACCGGATCTACCGCGTGAGCGCGCGCGTGCTCGGCGACGGGGACGATGCCGCGGACCTGGCGCAGGATGTCTGCGTGGGTCTGGCCGCCAGGCTTCCGTCCTACCGGGGCGAGAGCCGGTTCACGACCTGGCTCTACCGGGTGGTGGTCAACGCCGCGCGCGACAGGCTCCGGCGGGATGGCGCGAGGCGGCGCAACGAGCACGCCTTCGCCGAGATCGACTCCCTGGCGCGGGCCGGACAGGCCGAGCGCGAGGACGAGGCGGTCTGGCTGCGCCAGATGCTGTCGATGCTCGGCGCCGACTTGCGCGCGACCGTGATCCTGGTGATCGAGGAAGGGTTGCGGCACGCGGAAGCCGCCGAAGTCCTGGGCGTGTCGGAATCCACCGTGTCGTGGCGCATGCATGAGGCGCGCAACCGGCTGCGCGCGCTGATCGCCGGCAACGAGGTGATGCCGTGAACGACGAACTCGACAGGCTGCGGAGGGCGCTCCACGCCAACCCGCCGCTGCCGTCGCCCGGCGACCGCGACCGCGCGATCGACGCGGCGATGGCCGCATTCGACGATCACCGCCAAGGAATCCGGCGCGAGGTGCGTCGGAAGGGGCAGGTACCCGATCGCGGTACGTCCTGGTTGCGGAGGATCAAGATGCCCCGTCCCTATTTGGCCTTCGCCGGTCTGGCCGCCTGTCTGGTCGTTGCCGCTGGCGTCGGATACCGGACCCTCTGGGTCCCTGGCACGGTGGAGCAGCGCGTGGCCGAAGCCGGGCCGGACAGTCGAACGGAGCGAGAGCGCATGGTTCGGGAAGAGCCCCGGGCGCTCGCCTCGCGCCTGAGCCAGGCGCCGCCCGAGGCGTTGCCCGGAGCCAGCCCGCGCGCGCGCCGATTGGCGCGTGAGCTGCCGGCAGCGCCGCCACCCGAGTCGAGCATGCAACAGGTCGCGCCCACAACGCTCCCGCCCGACTACCGGGACCGGGGCCGCGACCGCTTCTCTTCCTTCGAGGCCAACCCGGTCAAGATCGCCGCCGAGGAACCGGTATCCACGTTTTCGATCGACGTCGACACCGCGTCCTACGCCTTCATGAGGGCCTCGCTCGACCGGGGCGTGCTGCCGCCGCGCAACGCGGTGCGCACGGAGGAGCTGGTCAACTACTTCCCATACGACTACCCGCCGCCGGCGAGTCCCGACACGCCGTTCGCCGTGCACGCCGCGCTGATGCCGACGCCGTGGAACGCAGCCACGCGGCTGCTGCATATCGGCATCAAGGGCTATGTAGCGGCGCGGGACTCTCGCCCGCAGGCGAACCTGGTGTTCCTGATCGACAGCTCGGGCTCGATGCGGGCGCCTGACAGGCTGCCGCTGCTCAAGACCTCGCTGAAGCTGCTGCTGAGCACGCTGGCACCGGACGACCGGGTGGCCATCGTCACCTATGCGGGCTCGGCCGGCACGGTTCTCGCGCCCACCCGGGCGGTCGAGCGCGCAAAGATCGTCGCCGCCCTCGAACGCCTCGACGCGGGTGGCTCGACGGCCGGCGCCGAGGGCATCCGCCAAGCCTATCTGCTCGCCGGGCAGCACTTCGTCGAGGACGGTGTCAACCGCGTGATCCTCGCCACCGACGGCGATTTCAATGTCGGCATCACCGACCCGGAGGCGCTTGAGGGCTTCGTTGCGCGCAAGCGCGAGAGCGGCGTGTTCCTCTCGGTGCTGGGCTTCGGCCTGGGCAACTACAACGACGCGCTGATGCAGCGCCTGGCCCAGAACGGGAACGGCAACGCCGCCTATATCGACAGCCTGTCGGAGGCGCGGAAGGTGCTGGTCGAAGAGGCGGGCGCGACGCTGTTCCCCATCGCCAAGGACGTGAAGATCCAGGTCGAGTTCAACCCGGCGACGATCGCCGAGTACCGGTTGATCGGCTACGAGACCCGGATGCTGAAGCGCGAAGACTTCCGCAACGACAAGGTGGATGCGGGCGAAATCGGCGCCGGCCACACAGTGACCGCACTCTACGAGGTCGCGCTCGCGGGTTCCGACGGCGCGTTGACCGCGCCGCTGCGTTACGGGACCCGGGAAGCGCAGCCGGCCACAGGGTCGGAGCACGAGTTCGCCACCATATCCATCCGGTACAAGAAGCCCGACGCCAGAAAGAGCACGAAGATCGCCCGCCACGTCACCCGGGCGGACATGCACGAGGAGGCCGGGGACGCGTCGCCGGACATCCGCTTCGCCGCCGCCGTCGCCGCGTTCGGGCAGATCCTGCGCGGCGGCCGCTACACCGGAGACTACGGCTATGACGACGTCATTGCCGCGGCACAAGCGGCCAGGGGCGAGGACGGGTTCGGCTACCGAGCCGCGTTCATCGGCCTCGTCCGGCTCGCCAAATCCGCCGCCGCCATGCGGCCGCAGGGAAGGTGACGAGCGGGAGCCCGGCTAAGACCCCCACCCCTCATTTCGACCGGAGCCCCGGAAGCGCGGAGCGCAGAAATCGGCCCTACACCATCCCCGCCCGCTCCAGCACCCCGTCGAGGCGTCGTTCGAGCTCGGGCAGCGCCGGGACCATCGGCAGGCGATGCGCGTTCTCGGGGATCAGCCCGACCCGCCGCATCATGTACTTGATGGGAATCGGGTTGGTGTCGAAGAACACCGCCTGGTTGATCTCGAACAGCGCGTAGTGGATGTCCTGCGCCTTCTTGAGGTCGCCCTCCCAGACCGCCTCGCACATCGCGGCCAAGCGCGCCGGGCGGAGATTGCCGACCGCGTTCATCAGCCCGCAGGCGCCGACCGCCATCATCGGGTAGCTGAGGTCCTCGAGCCCGACGAAGATGCGGAAATCCATGCCGAGCCTGGCGAGGCAGCGGCTGACGAAGCCGAGATCGTCGACGGCGTGCTTCATGCCGACGAAGTTGGGCGCCTTGTCGGCGATCTCGCAGAGCGTCTCCAGGGTCACGCTGACCGCCGCCCGGCCGGGGATGTGGTAGATCATCCACGGCAGTTCGGTGCGCCCGGCGAGCTCCAGGTAATAGGCGACGAGCCCGCGCTGCGGCGGGCGGATGAAATAGGGGGTGACGATCAGCAGCGCGTCGGCCCCCGCCTTGTCGGCATGGCGAGTCAGCGCCTCGGTATCGGCGAAGGATTGCGACCCGGTGGCGGCGACGATCGGCACCCGGCCCGCGGCCGCCTCGACCGCCACGTCGACCGCCCGGTTGCGTTCGGCGACCGAGAGCGTCGCGGGCTCCGACGTGGTGCCGTTGACCAGGATGCCGTGCGAGCCCTCCCGGATCTGGAACTCGACCATCTCGGCATAGGCCGCGTAGTCGACGGCACCGTCGCGGAACGGGGTGATCAGGGGCGGGATCGAGCCGCGCAGGAAATCCTTCGGCAGGTCCATCATCGCCCTACTCGCCGAGCGCGGCCGTGAGCTTTTCCTTGTTGGTCTCGAAGCCGACATTGGCGCCGAGCACCGACCACGGATGCTTGAGGTCCTCCTGCCAGAGGAGCGATTCCATGACGATGTTGAGCGGCTGGTCCTGGACGGTGAGCTCGTAGACCGCCTCGTCGTAGGAGGCGTGGTTGTGCACCGCCCATCCGGGCGCCGACAGCATCAAATCGCCCGCCTTCCACTCATAGACCTTGCCCTCGACGGTGGACCGGCCGCTGCCCGAGAAATAGTAGTTGATCGCCGCAGAGACATGACGGTGCGGGCGGTCGACGATCTTCGGCGGGCGCACCGTCATGGTGGCGAAGAAGCTCGGCGTGGTGCCGTTGAACCGCCCGGTCATCGGGTTGAACAGCAGATAGAGCCGCCGGCCGCGATAGTCCTTGCCGAGGTCCTGGAGCTTGTCGAGCTCGCGCTTGACGTCCTGCCACGGCCAGTGCAGCGCGGGCGAGTCGAGCGCTTCGGGGTTGATCAGCGTCTCGTAGGGCATCAGCCAGGCGCCGTCCTCGGTCAGCTGGAAGGTGCCGTAGGGGTTGATGTCGCGCCGGTCGGGCGGCGCCTCGGCCTCGGCTTGCGCGCCATCGCCGCCGACCGCCTCGATCGGCGGGGGCGGCTCCTCGTCGACGATGTGTACGTTCATCTTCTCGAGCAGCGGCGCGTTGGAATAGGAGAGCCGCGCCTGGACATCGTCGGAATCGTTGACGTGCCAGTAGGTCGCCATCGACGGGAAGTTCCAGACGTCGTGGAGCGCGAAGGGGATGCGCTTGCCGTCGACGATCGAGTATCCGCCGCCGCCGATGCAGAAATTCACCTGGGTCGAGTTGTGGCGGATCGGCGCCGACTGCTCGCCGGGCTTCAGCACTTCCAGCGTGACCCGCACACCGGGCTGCAGGCCGGGGCCGACGCCGAGCGACCGCCAGTCGGGATGGGCGACGATCGAATGGCGCCTGCCATTGGCGGGCCGCTCCAGGCTCGCCAGCCGCTCGACCTCCCCGTCGATCTCCTCCCTGGTGATGACCACCGGTTCCCAGAGTTCGAGCGAGGGGGTCGTGTACCCGCTGCGATCGATGAATACGGCCTTCTTCCGCGTCATGTCCGGACTCCTCCGATAGCGCCGCCGCTCGACAAATCGGGGCATGGGGCCGGGCGGCTGGGGGAATTGCGCGGAGCCTAGCCCCGACCCCGGCGAGGGTCAATCAGGCGGCGGATACGCCGAGGGCCGCCCGGATCTCGGTGGACACCGCGTCGATGCCCGCCATCCCGTCGACGCTCCTGAGAATGCCGCGGGCCCGGTAATAGGGAAGCAGCGGTTCGGTCTGGGCGTGATAGGCGACGAGACGCGTCCTCACGGTCTCCTCGTTGTCGTCCGGGCGCTGGAGGAACCGGGTGGCGCCGCAGCGGTCGCACACCCCCTCGACGGCGGCCGGCTGGAAGCGCCGGTGATAGCCGGCCCCGCAAACGGCACAGGAGAACCGCCCGGCGATGCGCTCGACCAGGGCGCCGTCGTCGACCGCGATCTCGATCACCGCGTCGAGCCGCCTCGCCTTGCGCGCGAGCATCTCGTCGAGCGCCTCGGCCTGGGCGAGGGTGCGCGGAAAGCCGTCGAGGATGAACCCGCCGGCGCAATCCGGCTCGTCGATCCGCCGGTCGATCATCGACACGATGATGTCGTCGGGGACCAGCTCGCCGGCCTCCATGATGGACCCGACGAGCCTGCCGGTCTCGCTGCCCGAGGCCACCGCCGCGCGCAGCATCTCGCCGGTCGAGAGCTGAACCAGCCCGTCGGCCTCCTGGAGGCGAATCGCCTGGGTGCCCTTGCCGGAGCCCGGAGGCCCCAACAGGATCAGGTTCATCCCCGCCGTCCCCGAAGCCGCGACTTCTTGATCAGCCCCTCGTACTGGTGGGCAATGAGATGCGACTGGACCTGGGCCACAGTGTCCATGGTCACGGTCACCACAATGAGCAGACTCGTGCCGCCGAAATAGAACGGCACGGCGTATTGCGAGATCAGGATCTCGGGCAGGATGCTGACCGCCGTCAGGTAGATCGCGCCCACCACCGTCAGCCTCGTCAGGATGTAGTCGAGATGGTCGGCGGTGTTCTTGCCGGGCCGGATGCCGGGCACGAAACCGCCGTATTTCTTGAGGTTGTCGGCGGTGTCGACCGGGTTGAAGACGACCGAGGTGTAGAAGAACGCGAAGAACACGATCAGCGAGGCGTAGATGAACAGATAGGCGGGCTGGCCGCGCCCCATCAGGGCGGTGATGTCGCCGAGCCAGTCGGGGCCCTGCTGCGAGGAGAACCCGGCCACCGTGATCGGCAGCAGGAGCAGCGAGCTCGCGAAGATCGGCGGAATGACGCCGGCGGTGTTGATCTTGAGCGGAATGTGCGAGGCCTCGCCGCCGAACATGCGGTTGCCGACCTGGCGCTTGGGGTACTGCACGACGACCCGGCGCTGGGCGCGCTCGATGAACACGATGAAGGTGATCACCGCGACCGCCAGCATCAGCAGGGCGACGATGAAGATGGCGGACAGCGCGCCGGTGCGGCCGAGCTCCAGCGTGCCGGCCAGCGCCGCCGGCAGGTTGGCGACGATACCGGCGAAGATGATCAGCGAGATTCCGTTCCCCACCCCGCGCGCGGTGACCTGCTCGCCGAGCCACATCAGGAAGATCGTCCCGCCGACCAGGGTGATCACCGTGGTCGCGCGGAAGAACACCCCGGGATCCATCACCGCCGAGCCCTGGCTCCCGGTCATCCCCTCCAGCCCGACGGCGATCCCGTAGGCCTGGAGGGCCGCCAGCACGACCGTGCCGTAGCGGGTGTACTGGTTGATCTTCTTGCGCCCGGGCTCGCCTTCCTTCTTGAGCTGCTCGAAATAGGGCGAGACCGCGGTGAGCAGCTGCATGATGATCATCGCCGAAATATACGGCATGATGTTGAGCGCGAAGATCGTCATGCGCCCGAACGCGCCGCCGGCGAACATGTCGAACATGCCGAGAATGCCGCCGGCCTGCTGACGGAAGATGTCTTCGAGGATCGCCGGGTCGATGCCGGGTAGCGGGATATAGGTGCCCAGGCGGTAGACGATCAGCGCGCCCAGGGTGAACCAGATCCGCTTCTTGAGCTCGGTCGCCTTGGCGAAATTGGCGAAGTTGATGTGAGAGGCGAGCTGCTCGGCCGCCGAAGCCATGGGCTAGTCTCCCGACCCTGCGCCGGCCCCGGCGGGCGCCGCGGCGCCGACCGAGACGCTGCCCCCGGCCTTCTCCACCGCCGCGACCGCCGCCTTCGACGCTCCCGAAACCTGGAGGGTCACGCTTGCCGTGATCTCGCCCTTGGCCAGGACGCGGATACCGTCGCGGCGCGTCTTTACCAGACCCGCGGCGAGCAGCGCCGCCTCGTCGACCGGCTGCCCGGGGTCGATCCGGCCGGCATCGATCGCCGCCTGCAGGCGGCCCAGATTGACCACCCGGTAACGCTTGCGGAACAGGTTGTGGAAGCCGCGCTTGGGCAGACGCCGGTACAGCGGCATCTGGCCGCCCTCGAAGCCCAGGAGAGAGACGCCGCTACGCGACTTCTGGCCCTTCTGGCCCCTGCCGGAGGTCTTGCCCTTGCCCGAGCCGATGCCGCGGCCGATGCGTTTGCGCGGCTTTCTGGCGCCGGGGTTGTCGCGGAGTTCGTTCAGCCTCATCGAATAGCTCCCGGCCTTGCCCTAGTCCGCTTCCTGCACGGAAACCAGGTGCGAGACCTTGCGGATCATCCCGCGCACCGCGGGCGTATCCTCGAGCTCGCGGCTGCGATGCAGCTTGTTGAGCCCGAGCCCGATCAGCGTCGCGCGCTGGTCCTTGGGACGGCCGATCGGGCTCTTGATCTGGGTCACGGTGACGGTCCCGGGCTTCTCAGCCATTGGCCTCGGCCCCCGCCGCCTGGCCGCGGGAATCCTCGCCCGCGCGGCGGCCGATGATGTCGCCGATCTTCTTGCCGCGCCTGGCCGCCACCGCGCGCGGCGAATTGAGCCGCGACAGCCCGTCGAAGGTCGCCTTGACCATGTTGTAGGGGTTGGCGGTGCCGATCGACTTGGCGACCACGTCGTGCACGCCGAGCGTCTCGAACACCGCGCGCATCGGCCCGCCGGCGATGATCCCGGTGCCGGGCGGCGCGGCGCGCAGCACCACCCTGCCGGCGCCGAAATGGCCGACGATGTCGTGGTGCAGCGTGCGCCCTTCGCGCAGCGGCACGCGGATCAGCTTGCGCTTGGCCTGCTCGGTCGCCTTGCGGATCGCTTCCGGCACCTCGCGCGCCTTGCCGCTGCCGTAACCGACGCGCCCCTTGGCGTCGCCGACCACCACCAGCGCGGCGAAGCCGAAGCGCCGCCCGCCCTTCACCACCTTGGCGACGCGGTTGATGCTGACCAGCTTGTCGACGAGCTCGTTCTGCTCGGAATCGTCGGACCGGCGGCCGCCGCGCTCGGATCGTGGACCTCGTGCCATCGTCAAATCCTCAGAACGCGAGACCGCTCTCGCGGGCCGCTTCGGCCAGGGCCTTGACCCGGCCATGATACAGGTAGGAGCCGCGGTCGAAGACAACTTCCGTGACCCCGCCGGCGAGCGCGCGCTCGGCAACCAGCTTGCCGACTTGCGCCGCCGCCTCCATGTCGGCGCCCGAATCGAGGCTCGCGCGCAGCTCCTTTTCCAGGCTGGAGGCGGCCGCCAGCGTGCGCCCGGCGCGATCGTCGATCACCTGGGCGGAGATGTTCTTGTTCGACCGGAACACCGACAGCCTCGGCCGGTCGGTGTTGCGGCGCCTGAGCCGGCGGCGCACCCGGGCGCGGCGCCTGACGGCGAGCTGGGCAGCGTTTGCCATCATCTACTTCTTCTTGCCTTCCTTGCGGACGATGATCTCGTCGGCATAGCGGATGCCCTTGCCCTTGTACGGCTCCGGCTTGCGATAGGCGCGGATCTCGGCCGCCATCTGGCCGACCTGCTGTCGGTCGATGCCGGAGACCGCGATATGGGTCGGCCGCTCGCAGGCGATCGCGATCCCGTCGGGAATGGCGTGCCGGATCTCGTGGCTGTAGCCGAGCTGGAGGACCAGCTCCTCGCCTTCCACGGCGGCGCGGTAGCCGACGCCGTTGATCACGAGCTCGACTTTGAAGCCCTCGCTGACCCCGGTGACGATGTTCTGCAACAGGCTCCGCGTGGTTCCCCACATGGAGCGGGCGCGCTTGGTCGCGCCGCGCGGCGCGACTGTCAGCTTGCCGTCCTCCTGGGTCAGCTCGACCTGGTCCGACAGCGTCATCGACAGCGCGCCGAGCTTGCCCCTGGCGCTGACCTCGCGCCCCGCGATCGCCACCTCGACCCCCTCTGGAAGCGTGACCGGCATTTGTCCCACGCGCGACATGACGCCTCCTAGAACACCATGCAGAGGACTTCGCCGCCGACATTGGCGGCGCGGGCCTCGTTGTCAGACATCACCCCCCGCGGGGTGGACAGGATCGAGATGCCGAGCCCGTTATAGACCGGCGAGAGATCCCTGATCTTGGAATAGACCCGCCGCCCGGGCTTGGAGACCCGCCGGATCTCGCGGATCACCGGTTCTCCGTCATGGTATTTGAGCTCGATGCGGAGTTCCGCAATGCCCTTTCTCAGCTCGCTCTCGCTGTAGCCCCGGATATAGCCCTCGCGCTGGAGCACGTCGAGCACGTTGGCCCGCAGCCGGGAAGAGGGTGCGTCGACGGCCGCCTTGTGTGCCCGCTGGCCGTTGCGGATGCGCGTCAGCATGTCGCCGATCGGGTCGCTCATCGTCATCGCCGCGGCTCCCTTACCAACTCGACTTCACCATGCCGGGTATCAACCCGAAGGCGGCGAGTTCGCGCAGCGCGATCCGCGAGATGCGGAACTTGCGGTAATAGCCGCGCGGCCTTCCGCTCAGCTCGCAACGGTTGCGGACCCGCACCGGCGCACCGTTGCGCGGCATCTTGGCGAGCCTGAGGCGGGCGTTGAACCGCACCTCCATCGGCAGGTCGCGATCGTTCGCGATCTCCTTCAGCGCCGCGCGCTTCGTGCTGTCGCGGGCGGTCAACCGCCGGCGCTTCCTGTTTCTTTCTACGGCGCTCTTCTTCGCCATTCGATCGTTCCCGGTCCTTACATCAGTTCACGAAGGGAAACTGGAATCCCCTGAGCAGCGACCTCGCCTCGTCGTCGGTCTGGGCCGTGGTGACGACGACGACATCCATGCCGCGCATCTGGTCCACCGAGTCGTAGTCGATCTCGGGGAAGACGATCTGTTCCTGCAGCCCCATCGCATAATTTCCGCTGCCGTCGAAGCTCGCGGGCGACAGGCCCCGGAAGTCGCGCACCCTGGGCAGCGCGATGGTGATCAGCCGGTCGAGAAACTCGTACATCATCGCCCGCCTCAGCGTGACCTTGACGCCCACCGGCATGCCCTCGCGCAGCTTGAACTGGGCGACGGATCTGCGGGCGCGGATGACGATCGGCTTCTGGCCGGCGATGAGGGCCATCTCGCGGGCCGCCGCGTCGATCTTCTTCGAATCGCCGACCGCCTCGCCGACCCCCATGTTGAGCACGACCTTGTCCAGCTTCGGCACCTGCATCGGGTTGGCGTAGCCGAACTCCTCCAGCAGCGCCGGCCGGACGACCTCTCGATAGTGTTCCTGTAGGCGGGCAGGCATGGTTTCCGTCCCTAGTCGATCAACTCGCCGGAGGCCTTGGCGTAGCGTACCTTGCGGCCGTCCTCGAGCAGCCGGAAGCCGATGCGCGTGGGCCTGTCGGAGGCCGGGTCGAGCAGCGCCACATTGGAGACGTGGATCGGCGCCTCCTTCTCGACGATGCCGCCGGTCTGGGTCTGCGAGGGGCGGGTGTGGCGCTTGACCATGTTGACGCCCTGGACGATCAGCCGCCCTTCCCTGGGCATCGACTTGAGCACGCCGCCCCGCTTTCCCTTGTCGCGCCCGGTCAGCACGATGACGTTGTCGCCCTTGCGGATCCGCTTGATCCCGCCGCCGCTCTTCGCCCTGCGTCCCATGTCACAGCACCTCCGGCGCGAGCGAAATGATCTTCATGTACTGCTTGGCGCGCAGCTCGCGGGTGACCGGGCCGAAAATGCGGGTCCCGATCGGCTCGCCGGCCGGGCTGATCAGCACCGCCGCGTTGCGGTCGAACCGGATGGCGGTACCGTCGGGCCGGCGGATCTCCTTGGCGGTGCGGACCACCACCGCCCGGTGGATGTCGCCCTTCTTCACCCGTCCGCGCGGGATCGCCTCCTTGACCGAGACCACGATCACGTCGCCGACCGACGCCCAGCGGCGCCTCGACCCGCCCAGGATGCGGATGCACTGCACCCGCCGGGCGCCCGAGTTGTCCGCTACGTCGAGATTGCTTTCGGCCTGAATCATTGTGCCCTCACGTCGCCGCGGACCCGCCGGTTTCGTCGATCACTTCCCACCGCTTGGACTTCGACAGCGGCCGGCACTCGCGGATACGCACGACATCGCCTTCCTTGCAGCTGTTCCCCGCGTCATGGGCGGAGAACTTGCCGGACCGGCGGATGATCTTCTTGTAGATCGGGTGGCGGACGCGGCGTTCAACCCGGACCACCACGGTCTTGTCCATCTTGTCGCTTATCACGACGCCCTGCAGGACCCGTCTCGGCACCGCTCAGCCCTCCTTTTCGGCCGCGCGGCGGCGCTGGTTGACGATGGTCTGGATGCGCGCGATGTCGCGCCTGACCTCGCGTACCCGCGATGTCGCCTCGAGCTGCCCGCTGGCGCGCTGGAAGCGGAGATTGAGCGCTTCCCGGCGCAGCCCGCGCAGCATATCGGCGAGCTCGTCGGGCGTCTTCTGCCTGACTTCCGCGGCCTGCATGGTCAATGGCCCCCCGCCAGGCGTTGCACGAAGCGCACCGGGATCGGCAGCTTCGCCGCGGCGAGCGAGAGCGCGCTCCGCGCCACGTCGCCCGGCACGCCGTCGATCTCGAACATGATGCGGCCGGGCTTGACCCGGCAGGCCCAGTATTCCGGCGCGCCCTTGCCCTTGCCCTGGCGCACCTCGGCCGGCTTCTGGGATACCGGAACGTCGGGGAAGATGCGGATCCACACCCGGCCCGAGCGCTTCATGTGGCGCGTGATGGCGCGCCTGGAAGCCTCGATCTGGCGCGCCGTGACCCGGCCCGGTCCGATCGCCTTCAACCCGAAGGCGCCGAAATTGAGCGTCGTGCCGGCCTTGGCGTTGCCGTGGATCCGGCCCTTGTGGGCCTTCCTGAACTTGGTTCTCTTCGGGCTCAGCATCGCTCCGCATCCCTCCGCCTAACGGGCGGTCTGCATTTCCTGGGTGGTCCTGTCGAGCGCCATCGGGTCGTGCGCCATGATCTCGCCCTTGAACACCCAGACCTTCACCCCGCAGGTGCCGTAGGTGGTCCGCGCCGTGGCGATCCCGTAATCGACATTGGCGCGCAGCGTGTGCAGCGGCACCCGCCCCTCGCGGTACCACTCCATGCGCGCGATTTCGGCGCCGCCGAGCCGCCCGCCGCAATTGATCCGGATGCCCTCGGCGCCGAGGCGCATCGCCGACTGGACGGCGCGCTTCATCGCGCGGCGGAACGCGACCCGGCGTTCCAGCTGCTGGGCGATGTTCTCGGCCACCAGCTTGGCGTCGATCTCGGGCTTGCGGAACTCGACGATGTTGATGTGGACGTCCGAGTTGGTCATCCGCGAGACGTCCTGGCGGAGCTTCTCGATGTCGGCGCCCTTCTTGCCGATCACCACCCCGGGGCGCGCCGAATGGATCGTCACCCTGGCCTTCTTGGCCGGCCGTTCGATGACCACCCGGCTGACTCCGGCCTGCGACAGGCGCTTGAACAGGTAGTCCCTGAGCCGCAGGTCCTCGTGCAGCAGGTCGCCGTACTGCGTGTCGGCGTACCAGCGCGAATCCCAGGTGCGGTTGATCCCGACCCTGAGCCCTACCGGATTGACCTTCTGACCCATCAGACGTCTTCCTCGTCTTCCTCGCGCTCGCGCACCACCACGGTCAGGTTCGCGAACGGCTTCTCCAGCCGTCCGACCCGGCCGCGGGCGCGCGCCCGGAACCGCTTCATCGCAAAGCTGCGTCCGACAAAGGCCTCGGCGACGACCAGCCGGTCGACATCGAGCTGGTGGTTGTTCTCGGCATTGGCGATCGCCGATTGCAGCACCTTGCGGACATCCTGCGCCACCCGGCGGCGCGAAAAGGTGAGCGCGGTCAGCGCCCGCGAGGCGTCCATGCCGCGGATCATCTGGGCCAGCAGGTTCAGCTTGCGCGGGCTGACATGGACGGCCTTGAGATAGGCCATCGCCTCGTTCTCGCCGAGCCGCCTGGCTGTCGCGGGCTTGCCCATCTCAGCCCCGCCTGGCGCGCTTGTCGGCCGCGTGGCCGTGATAGGTGCGCGTCATCGCGAACTCGCCGAATTTGTGGCCCACCATGTTCTCGGTCACCAGCACGGGCAGGAACTTGTGCCCGTTATGGACGCCGAAGGTGAGGCCGACGAATTGCGGCAGGATGGTCGAGCGCCGCGACCACGTGCGGATGATCTCCTTGCGCCCGGAATCGCGCACCTTCTCCGCCTTCCTGAGAAGGTAGCCGTCGACGAACGGGCCTTTCCAAACCGAACGAGACACCGCTGGTCCCCTCTATCTCTTGTGACGGCGGCGCATGATGAGCGCGTCGCTCTTCTTCTTGCCGCGCGTCCGCTTGCCCTTGGTCGGCACGCCCCAGGGCGTCACCGGGTGGCGCCCGCCGGAACTGCGCCCCTCGCCCCCGCCATGCGGGTGGTCGACCGGGTTCATCGCGACGCCGCGGACCGAGGGCCGCTTGCCGAGCCAGCGGTTCCGCCCCGCCTTCGCCTTCTTGATGTTCTGGTTGTCCGAGTTGGACACCGCGCCGATCGTCGCCATGCAGCGCGCCGGCACCATGCGTGCCTCGCCCGAGGTCAGGCGGAGCTGCGCATAGCCCGAATCCTTGCCGACGAGCTGCGCGTAGGTGCCGGCGGCGCGGGCGATCTGCGCGCCCTTGCCGGGCCGCATCTCGATATTGTGGATGATGGTGCCGACCGGGATGTTCTCCATCGGCATCGCGTTGCCCGGCTTGACGTCGACCGACCGGCCGGCGACCACCACGTCGCCGACGGCGAGGCGCTGCGGCGCGATGATGTAGCTCTGCTCGCCGTCCTGGTATTTCAGCAGCGCGATGAAGGCGGACCGGTTGGGGTCGTACTCGATGCGCTCGACCGTCGCCGGCACGTCGAACTTGCGCCGCTTGAAGTCGATCTTGCGGTACAGCCGCTTGTGCCCGCCGCCGCGCCGGCGCGCGGTGATCCGCCCGGCATTGTTGCGCCCGCCCTTGGCCGACAGACCCTCGGTGAGCTGCTTGACCGGGCGGCCCTTCCACAGCTCCGAACGGTCGACCAGGATCAGCCCTCGCTGCGAGGAGGTGACCGGGTTGAATTTCTTGAGCGCCATCGCCTAGACCCCCGTCGTCACGTCGATCGACTGGCCCTCGGCGAGCGACACCATGGCCTTCTTGTAGTCGGGGCGCTTGCCGATGCGCCCGCGGAAGCGCTTGACCTTGCCCTTCTGGCGGATCGTGTTGACCGCGGTGACCTCGACGTCGAACAGCTTCTCCACCGCCGCCTTGATCTCCGGCTTGGTGGCGTCGAGCGGCACCCGGAAGGTGATCTGGTTGTGCTCGCTCCCCATGGTCGATTTCTCGGTGATCACCGGCGAGCGCAGCAGCTCGCAGGCGCGGCCGTCGGAGACCCGGACGGGGCCGGTGCGTTTCATGACAGCCGCTCCTCGAGATGGGCCACCGCATCGCGGGTCAGCACCAGGGTCTCGCGGCGCAGGATGTCGTAGACATTGGCGCCCTGCTGGGGCAGCACGTCGATATTGGGCAGGTTGGCGGCGGCGCGGGCGAAATTGGCGTCGAGCTCGGCGCCGCCGATGATCAGCACCGAGCGCCAGCCGAGCGCGTCGAGCCGCTCGGCGAGAGCGGCGGTCTTGTGGTCCTCGGCCTTGGCGGCGTCGAGCACGATGAGCTGTCCTTCGGCGCACTTGCTCGACAGCGCCGCGCGCAGCGCCATCCGGCGCACCTTCTTGGGCAGCTTGTGCGCGTGGCTGCGCGGCCTGGGCCCGAAGATCACCGAGCCGCCGCGCCACTGGGGCGAGCGCCGGCTGCCGTGGCGGGCGCGGCCGGTGCCCTTCTGCTTGTAGGGCTTGGCGGTGGTGCCGCGGATCTCGCTGATGCCCTTGGTGCTGTGGGTGCCGGCGCGGCGCTTCGCGCGCTGCCAGTTGACCATGCGCGCGAGGATGTCGCCGCGCACCGGGGCGGCGAAGACCGGATCGGCGAGCTCGATCGAGCCCGCCTTCTCGTTGTCGAGGGTCACGACATCAACCTTCATCGCCGCCTCCCTCCTGTGCCGGCTCGGGCTCGGGCTGCGCAACTTCCACCTCTTCCGCCGCCCTGACCGCGCCCGGGAAGGGCAGGCCGTCGGGCGCCGGGCGCTTCTTGGCGTCCGAGACCAGCACGTATCCGCCCTTCGACCCCGGCACCGCGCCGGCGAGCAGGATCAGGCCGCGCTCGGCGTCGGTGGAATGCACCGTCAGGTTCTGCACCGTGGTCCGGGCATCGCCCAGATGGCCGGCCATCTTCTTGCCCTTGAACACCTTGCCGGGGTCCTGGCTGTTGCCGGTCGAGCCGTGGCTGCGGTGGCTGATGGACACCCCGTGACTCGCCTCGAGCCCGCCGAAATTGTGCCGCTTCATGGCGCCGGCGAAGCCCTTGCCGATGCTGGTGCCGACGACGTCGACATGCTGGCCGGCGACGAAATGGCCGGCCGTCAGCTCGGCGCCCACGTCGATCACCGCATCGTCGGAGACGCGGAACTCGGCGAGCTTGCGCTTGGGCTCGACCCGGGCGCCGGCGAAATGTCCGCGCATCGGCTTGGATACGTTCTTCACCTTCGCCGCGCCGACGCCGAGCTGCAGCGCGGTGTAGCCGTCCCGTTCGGCGGTCTTGACCGCCACCACCTGGCAGTGGTCGACCTTCAGCACCGTCACCGGCACATGCATGCCGTCGTCGCGGAAGGCGCGCGTCATGCCGAGCTTGCGGGCGATCAGACCGGTGCGCATCGTCCCGCCCTCAGAGCTTGATCTCGACATCGACGCCGGCGGCGAGGTCGAGCTTCATCAGCGCGTCCACCGTCTGCGGCGTCGGATCGATGATGTCGAGCAGCCGCTTGTGGGTGCGGATCTCGAACTGTTCGCGCGACTTCTTGTCGATATGGGGCGAGCGCAGCACGGTGAACTTCTCGATCCGCGTCGGCAGCGGGATCGGCCCGCGCACCTCGGCGCCGGTGCGTTTCGCCGTGTTGACGATTTCGCCGGTCGACTGGTCGAGCACCCGGTGATCGAACGCCTTGAGGCGGATGCGTATGTTCTGGTTGTCCATCTCTGCTCTCCGCCCCGGCCGTCCGCTACTCGATGATCTGGGCGACGACGCCGGCGCCGACGGTTCGCCCGCCCTCGCGGATGGCGAAGCGCAGCCCCTCGTCCATCGCGATCGGGACGATCAGCTCCACATCCATCGACACGTTGTCGCCCGGCATCACCATCTCCGTGCCCTCGGGCAGCGCGACCTGGCCTGTCACGTCCGTCGTGCGGAAGTAGAACTGCGGCCGGTAGTTCGTGAAGAACGGCGTGTGCCGTCCGCCCTCCTCCTTGGTCAGGATATACGCCTCCGCCTTGAACCGGGTGTGCGGCGTGATCGAGCCCGGACGCGCCAGAACCTGGCCACGCTCCACCTCGGTGCGCCCCACCCCGCGCAGCAGACAGCCCACATTGTCCCCCGCCTCGCCCGAATCCAGCAGCTTGCGGAACATCTCCACACCGGTCACCACCGTCTTCGACGTCTCCTTCAACCCGACGATCTCGACCTCCTCGCCGACCTTGATCGTCCCCCGCTCGATCCGCCCCGTCACCACCGTGCCGCGCCCCGAGATCGAGAACACGTCCTCGATCGGCATCAGAAACGCCATGTCCTTCGGACGGTCCGGCTGCGGCACGTAGTCGTCCACCGCACCCATCAGCTCGAGGACCGAACCCGTCCCCGTCGCACCCTCGCTGCCCTCCAGTGCCTCCAGCGCCGAGCCCCGGATCACCGGTATGTCGTCGCCCGGAAAGTCGTAGCTCGACAACAGCTCGCGTACCTCCAGCTCCACAAGGTCCAGAATCTCCTCGTCATCCACCTGGTCCACCTTGTTCATGTAGACCACGATCGCAGGAACCCCGACCTGGCGCGCCAGCAAGATGTGCTCCCGGGTCTGCGGCATCGGACCGTCCGCCGCAGACACCACCAGAATCGCTCCGTCCATCTGCGCCGCCCCGGTGATCATGTTCTTCACGTAATCCGCATGCCCCGGGCAATCCACATGCGCGTAGTGCCGCGCTCCCGTCTCGTACTCCACATGCGCCGTCGCGATCGTGATCCCCCGCGCCTTCTCCTCCGGCGCCTTGTCGATCTGGTCGTAGGACGTGAACTCCGCCCCGCCAACCTCCGCCAGGACCTTGGTGATCGCAGCCGTCAGCGTCGTCTTGCCATGATCCACATGACCGATCGTCCCAACATTGCAGTGCGGCTTCGTACGCTCGAACTTCGCCTTCGCCATCTCAATCGTTCCCCGGTGTGATCCTGCCGACAGCCGCTACGCCATCTTGGCGCGGACTTCCTCGGCGATGCCCTGCGGCACCCGCTCGTAATGGTCGAAATGCATGGTGAACTGCGCCCGCCCCTGGCTCATCGAGCGCAGGTTGTTGACATAGCCGAACATGTTGGCGAGCGGCACGATGGCGGTGACGACGCGGGCATTGCCGCGGCTGTCCATCGCGTTGATCTGGCCGCGCCGGCTCTGCAGATCGCCGATGATGTCGCCGAGATAGTCTTCCGGCGTCACCACCTCGAGCCGCATCACCGGTTCCAGCAGCTTGGGCGCCGCGCGGGTGACCCCCTCGCGGAACGCCGCGCGGGCGGCGATCTCGAAGGCCACGGTCGACGAATCGACCTCGTGGCTGTCGCCGTCGAGCAGCGTCACCGCCATATCGACCACCGGAAACCCGGCCAGCACGCCGACCTCGCTGGCGCCGCGGATCCCCTTCTCGACCGCGGGGATGAACTCGCGCGGCACCGCGCCGCCAGTCACCTTGCTCTCGAAGACGACCCCGGCGCCGGGCTCGCCCGGCTCGAAGCGCAGCGCGATCTTCGCATACTGACCGGCGCCGCCGGTCTGCTTGCGATGGGTGTATTCGTGCTCGACCGCCTTGGAGACGGTTTCGCGATAGGCGACCTGGGGCATGCCGACATTGGCGTCGACCTTGAACTCCCGGCGCATCCGGTCGACCAGGATTTCGAGATGCAGCTCGCCCATGCCCTTGATCACGGTCTGGCCGCTCTCGGCATCGAGCGAGATGCGGAAGCTGGGATCCTCCTGGGCGAGCCGGCCGAGCGCGGACGACATCTTCTCCTGGTCGGATTTGGTCTTGGGCTCGACCGCGATCTCGATCACCGGGTCGGGGAACTCGATGCGCTCGAGGATCACGGCATGGCGCGGATCCGACAGGGTCTCCCCGGTGGTGGTGTCCTTGAGCCCGGCCAGCGCCACGATGTCGCCGGCCTGGGCCTGTCTGACCTCCTCGCGCGAATTCGCGTGCATCAGCAGCATGCGGCCGACCCGCTCGCGCTTGCCCTTGACGGTATTGAGGATGGTCTCGCCGCTGTTCAGCACGCCGGAATAGACCCTGATAAACGACAACGACCCCACGAAGGGGTCGGTCATGATCTTGAAGGCCAGGGCGGAGAACGGCTCGTCGTCGCTGTTGCTGCGGGTGATCTCCCTGTCGGTACCCATCGCCACGCCGCGGATCGCGTCGGTCTCGTCGGGGGCGGGGAGATAGTCGACCACCGCATCCAGCAGCGGTTGTACGCCCTTGTTCTTGAATGCGGAACCGTTGAGCACCGGCACGAAGGCGCCGGCCACGGTGCCCGCGCGAATACAGGCCTTCAGGGTCTCGGCATCGGGTTCGGCGCCGTCGAGATAGGCCTCCATCGCCGTGTCGTCCTGCTCGACGGCGATCTCGACGAGGGCGTCCCGGAAACGCCGCGCGTCATCTTGCAGGTCGTCCGGAATCTCGCCTTCGACGAACTCCGCGCCGAGGGTCTCGTCCTTCCAGACGACCGCTTTCATGCGGACCAGATCGACCACCCCGGCATAGCCCGCCTCGGCCCCGATCGGCAATTGCAGGACCAGGGGCCGCGCCCCGAGCCGGTCCTCGATCATGTCGACGCAGCGCCGGAAATCGGCCCCCACCCGGTCCATCTTGTTGACGAAGCAGATGCGCGGCACCCGGTACTTGTCGGCCTGGCGCCACACGGTCTCGGATTGCGGCTCCACCCCGGCGACGCTGTCGAACACGGCGACGGCGCCGTCCAGCACGCGCAGGCTGCGCTCGACCTCGATGGTGAAGTCGACATGGCCCGGGGTGTCGATGATGTTGATCCGAAAGTCGCGCCACTGGCAGGTGGTGGCGGCCGACGTGATGGTTATGCCGCGCTCCTGCTCCTGCTCCATCCAGTCCATGGTCGCGGTGCCCTCATGCACCTCGCCCAGCTTGTAGGACCGGCCGGTGTAGTAGAGCACCCGTTCCGTGGTCGTCGTCTTGCCGGCATCGATATGGGCCATGATGCCGATATTGCGGTAGCGGGAAATTGGCGTCTTGCGCGGCATGACGGGTCCGGACGGGAAGGGGTTGCTACCAGCGGTAATGGGAGAAGGCCTTGTTGGCCTCTGCCATCCGGTGGGTGTCTTCCCGCTTCTTGACCGCGGCGCCACGGGAACCCGCCGCGTCCTGGAGCTCGTTCGACAGCCGCTCGGCCATCGTGTACTCGGAGCGGCTGCGCGCGCTGTCGATGATCCAGCGCAGGGCCAGCGCCTGGCGGCGCACCTGGCGGACCTCGACCGGCACTTGGTAGGTCGCGCCGCCGACCCGCCGCGAGCGCACCTCGACCATCGGCTTGACGTTCTCCAGCGCCTCGTGGAAGACCCGCACCCCGTTCTGCCCGGAGCGCCGCTCGATGGTCTCCAGCGCGCCGTAGACGATCTTCTCGGCGGCCGACCTCTTGCCCTGCAGCATCACGCAGTTGATGAACTTGGTCAGCACCGGATCGCCGTATTTGGGATCCGGCAGGACCTCCCGCTTCTCCGCCGCGCGTCGCCGAGGCATCCGTCAGTCCCCGCCTATTTGGGCCGCTTGGCGCCGTACTTGGAACGGCGCTGGCGGCGGTCGGTGACGCCCTGGGTGTCGAGCGTGCCGCGAATGATGTGGTAGCGCACGCCGGGCAGATCCTTGACCCGGCCGCCGCGGATCAGGACCACGGAGTGCTCCTGGAGGTTGTGCCCCTCGCCCGGGATGTAGCTGGTCACCTCGAACCCGTTGGTCAGGCGCACCCGCGCGACCTTGCGCAGCGCCGAATTCGGCTTCTTCGGCGTGGTCGTATAGACCCGGGTGCAAACGCCCCGCTTCTGCGGGCAGCCCTCCATCGCCGGCACCTTGTTGCGCACGACTTCCGGCGACCGCGGTTTGCGAATCAACTGGTTGATCGTCGGCACGCCACCTCCACCCTTTCTGCCGCGCCCGAAGGCGGGAAACGCTGACCGCAAGACAAACGCAACCGCGGGCGGTTCGCGCGCCGCGGATGGCTTGGGATCTCCGGGATCCCGGCTCGACTTTTCATCCCAACTCAAGTGGGAGCTGCGTCTAGGACTCGCTCCTACCGCCAGCCCCCGAAATGAGCGCCGGAATATAGTGGTCCGCCCGACCCCCGTCAACCCGGGAACGCCCGGGTTTCAAGGGGGTTGGACGGGGTCTTGCCGCCTCCTCGCGGCCCCTTGCCGCGCGCGCGGCTATTCGCCGACCGGCACCGCGGGATCGCCGCTCTCGTCGGTCAGCTGGGCGGGCTCTTCGGATGCCGCGAGCTCGGCCATGTCGCGGTCCTTGACCGCCGCAAGCTCGCGCATCCGATTCATGAACGCGCCCGTGCCCGCCGGGATAAGCCGGCCGACGATCACGTTCTCCTTCAATCCGGTGAGCTGGTCGACCCGCCCCGAGATCGAGGCCTCGGTCAGCACCCGGGTGGTCTCCTGGAACGATGCGGCCGAGATGAAGGAGTGGGTCTGGAGAGACGCCTTGGTGATGCCCTGCAGCACCGGCTGGGCGGTGGCGGGCTTGAGCGATTCGGCCTCGGCCGCGGCGTTGACCGCCTCGAACTCCACCCGGTCGACCTGCTCGCCGACCAGGAAGGTGGTCTCGCCCGGGTCGGAGATCTCCACCTTCTGCAGCATCTGGCGGACGATCACCTCGATGTGCTTGTCGTTGATCTTCACGCCCTGCAGCCGGTAGACGTCCTGGATCTCCTCGATCAGGTAGGAGGCGAGCTCCTCGACGCCGAGCACGCGCAGGATGTCGTGCGGCACCGGGTTTCCGTCCATCAGCGGGTCGCCGCGCTCGACATAGTCGCCCTCCTGCACGCTGACATGCTTGCCCTTGGGCAGCAGGTACTCGACCGGCTCCGCGCCCTCCTCCTCGGGGCGGACGATGATCCGCCGCTTGGCCTTGTAGTCCTTGCCGTACTCGACCCGTCCCGGACCCTCGCTGATGACCGCGAAGTCCTTCGGCTTGCGCGCTTCGAAGAGCTCGGCGACGCGCGGCAGGCCGCCGGTGATGTCGCGCGTCTTCGCGGTCTGGGGAATCCGCGCCAGCACGTCGCCGGCATGGACCTGGCTGCCCGGCTCCACCGAGAGGATGGCGTCGACCGAGAGGAAGTAGCGCGCCTCGGTGCCGTTGGCGAGCTGCACCACCTCGCCGTCCTCGTCGCGCAGCGTGATCCTGGGCCTGAGGTCCGAGCCCTTGTGCTGCTTCCAGTCGATCACCGTCTTGTAGGAAATGCCGGTGGCCTCGTCGACCACGTCCCGCATCGAGACGCCGTCGACCAGGTCGACATAGTTGGCGATGCCCTCCCGCTCGGTGATGATCGGCCGCGTATAGGGGTCCCACTCGGCGAGCTTCTCGCCCTTCTCGATGCTGGTCCCCTCGTCGGCGAGCAGCCGCGCGCCGTATGGCACGCGATGGCGCGCCCGCTCGCGCCCCTGGTCGTCGACCAGCACCAGCTCCGCGTTGTGCGCCATGATCACCGGCCGCCCGTCGCTGTCGATCACGACATTGCGGTTCTTGACCGTGACCGTGGCGTCGAACGCGGCCTCGACGCCCCACTGCTCGTCAACCCTGGCGGCGCCGCCGATATGGAAGGTCCGCATGGTCAGCTGCGTGCCGGGCTCGCCGATCGACTGGGCGGCCATGATTCCGACCGCTTCGCCGAGATTGACGCGCGTGCCGCGGGCGAGGTCGCGCCCGTAGCAGGAGGCGCAGACGCCGCCCTTGGACCCGCAGGTGAGCACCGAGCGGATCTTCACCGATTCGATCCCGGCCCGGTCGATGATCTCGACCACCGCCTCGTCGATCAGCGTACCGGCGTCCACCAGCTGCTCGCCGCTCAACGGGTCGAGGATCTCGGTTGCGGAGCAGCGGCCCAGCACCCGCTCGGCCAGGGTCTCCAGCACCTCGCCGCCATCGACCACGGCGCGGACGGTCAGCCCCTCCCGGGTGCTGCAATCCTCCTCGATAACCGTGCAGTCCTGCGCCACGTCGACGAGGCGCCGCGTGAGATAGCCGGAATTCGCCGTCTTGAGCGCGGTGTCGGCCAACCCCTTGCGCGCGCCGTGCGAGGAGTTGAAATATTCGAGCACCGTCAGCCCCTCCTTGAAATTGGAGATGATCGGCGTCTCGATGATCTCGCCGGAGGGCTTGGCCATCAGCCCGCGCATGCCGGCGAGCTGCTTCATCTGGGCGGCCGAGCCCCGCGCCCCGGAATGGGCCATCATGTAGACCGAGTTGACCGGCTGGCCGGGCTCGGGGTTGGAGATCCCCTCCATCATCTTCTCGGCCACCATGTCGGCGCAGCGCGACCAGGCGTCGACCACCTTGTTGTATTTCTCTCCCTGGGTGATCAGCCCTTCCTGGTATTGCTGCTCGAACTGCTTGACGGCGTCATGCGTGTCGTGGACCAGCGATTCCTTGGCCTGCGGGATCACCAGATCGTCCTTGCCGAACGAAATGCCCGCCTTGCAGGCATGCGCGAAGCCCATCCCCATCAGCCGGTCGGCGAAGATCACCGTCTCCTTCTGGCCGCAATGGCGGTAGACGATGTCGATGACGTTGGAGATCTCCTTCTTGGTCAGGAGCTGGTTCAGCAGCGCGGTGCTGACATCGGGATGGCGCGGCAGGATCTGGGTCAGGAGCGCGCGGCCCGGCGTGGATTCGAGCCGCACCCGGACGGGCGTGCCCTGGGCGTCGACCCCCTCGATGCGGACCTGACACCTGGCGTGCAGGTCGACGGCGCCGGTATCGAGCGCCTGTTCGAGCTCGCCGATGCTCGAAAACACCATGCCCTCGCCCTTCTCGCCCTCCCGTTCCAGCGTCAGGTAGTAGAGGCCGAGCACGATGTCCTGCGAGGGCACGATGATCGGCTTGCCGTTGGCCGGGCTCAGGATGTTGTTGGTCGACATCATGAGAACGCGGGCCTCGAGCTGCGCCTCCAGCGACAGCGGCACGTGGACCGCCATCTGGTCGCCGTCGAAATCGGCGTTGAAGGCGGTGCAGACCAGCGGATGGAGCTGGATCGCCTTGCCCTCGATGAGCACCGGCTCGAAGGCCTGGATGCCCAGCCGGTGCAGCGTGGGCGCCCGGTTGAGCAACACCGGATGCTCCCGGATCACCTCTTCCAGGATGTCCCAGACCTCGGGCCGCTCCTTCTCGACCATGCGCTTGGCGGCCTTGATGGTGCTCGCCATGCCGTAGAGCTCGAGCCGGGAATAGATGAAGGGCTTGAACAGCTCGAGCGCCATCTTCTTGGGCAAGCCGCACTGGTGAAGCTTGAGCTCGGGGCCGACCACGATGACCGAACGCCCGGAATAGTCGACCCGCTTGCCCAGCAGGTTCTGCCGGAAGCGGCCCTGCTTGCCCTTGAGCATGTCGCTCAGCGACTTGAGCGGGCGCTTGTTGGCGCCGGTGATCACCCGGCCGCGCCGGCCGTTGTCGAACAGCGCGTCGACCGATTCCTGGAGCATGCGCTTTTCGTTGCGCACGATGATGTCGGGCGCGCGCAGCTCGATCAGCCGCTTGAGCCGGTTGTTGCGATTGATCACCCGGCGGTAGAGGTCGTTGAGGTCCGAGGTGGCGAAGCGGCCGCCGTCGAGCGGCACCAGCGGCCTGAGCTCGGGCGGGATCACCGGGATGATGTCGAGGATCATCCATTCCGGACGGGTGCCCGAATCGATGAACGCCTCGACCAGCTTGAGCCGCTTGACCAGCTTCTTCCGCTTGGCCTCCGAGCGGGTCTCCTTGAGGTCGATGCGAAGCTGGGTGCGCTCCTCGTCGAGATCGATCGCCGAAAGCAGGGTCTTCAGCGCCTCGGCCCCGATCCCGGCGGTGAACATGTCCTCGCCGTACTCGTCCTGGGCCTGCATGTAGTCTTCCTCGGAGAGCAGCCGCCTGGCCTCCAGCGGCGTCATCCCGGGGTCGATGACGAGGAAGTTCTCGAAATAGAGCACCCGCTCGATGTCCTTGAGCGTCATGTCGAGCAACAGCCCGATGCGGCTCGGCAGGGACTTGAGGAACCAGATATGGGCGACCGGCGCGGCGAGCTCGATATGGCCCATGCGCTCGCGGCGGACCTTGGAGAGCGTGACCTCGACGCCGCATTTCTCGCAGATGATGCCGCGATACTTCATCCGCTTGTACTTGCCGCACAGGCATTCGTAGTCCTTGATCGGACCGAAAATGCGAGCGCAGAACAGCCCGTCGCGCTCCGGCTTGAAGGTCCGGTAGTTGATGGTCTCCGGCTTCTTGATCTCGCCATAGGACCACGAGCGGATGCGCTCCGGGCTGGCGATGGAAATGCAAATCTCGTCGAAGCTCTGAGCGTTGCCGATCTGCCCGAAAATGTTGATGAGCTCATTCATGACTTCATCCTTTGCGTGGCCGAGTTGCCTGCCGTCCGTCGATTGCGCCCCGCCGCCCCTCAGGACCGCTGGTTGAGCTCGACATTGAGGCAGAGCGACTTCAGCTCCTTGACGAGAACGTTGAACGACTCCGGTATGCCGGCTTCGAATGTGTCGTCGCCGCGCACGATCGATTCGTAGACCTTGGTGCGGCCCGACACGTCGTCCGACTTGACGGTGAGCATCTCCTGCAAGGTGTAGGCGGCGCCGTAACCCTCCAGCGCCCAGACCTCCATCTCGCCGAAGCGCTGGCCGCCGAACTGGGCCTTGCCGCCGAGCGGCTGCTGCGTGACCAGGCTGTAGGGGCCGATCGAGCGGGCGTGGATCTTGTCGTCCACCAGATGGTGCAGCTTCATCATGTAGATGTAGCCGACGGTGACCGGGCGATCGAACGGATCTCCGGTCCGGCCGTCCCAGAGCTGCGCCTGGCCGCTCGAATCGAGCCCCGCCATGTCCAGCGCCTCGACGATGTCGGCCTCGTGCGCGCCGTCGAACACGGGCGTCGCCATCGGCACGCCGGAGCGCAGGTTCTGGCCGAGCTCGATGATTTCGTCGTCGTCCAGGTCCGCGATCACACCGTCATGCACGGTCTTGCCGTAGATCGACCTGAGCTGCCTGCGGATGGCGTTGATCTTGCCGTTGCGCAGCACCTTGTCGAGGGTCTCGCCGACACTGCGGCCGAGCCCGGCCGAGGCCCAACCCAGATGGGTTTCGAGGATCTGTCCGACATTCATCCGCGACGGCACCCCGAGCGGGTTGAGCACGATATCGACCGGCGTTCCGTCATCGAGATGGGGCATGTCCTCGATCGGGACGATCTTCGAGATCACGCCCTTGTTGCCGTGCCGGCCGGCCATCTTGTCGCCCGGCTGGAGCTTGCGCTTCACCGCGACATAGACCTTGACCATCTTCATCACCCCGGGCGGCATCTCGTCGCCCGCCTGGAGCTTGTCGACCTTGTTGTCGAAGCGGTCCTGGAGCTGTTTCTCGCTCTCGTCGAACTGCATCTTCAGGGCCTCGAGGTCGGCCATCGCGGCTTCGTTCTCGACGACGAACCGGGTGAGTTCGCGCACCGAATGCCCGGCCAGCGACTCCAGGCTCAGGCGGCTCCCGGCCTCGGCGTCTCCCGGCCCGCTGACCGCCGTCTCGCCGGCCAGCAGATCCCCGAGCCGCGCCCGATAGCTGCGATCGAGGATCGCGCGCTCGTCCTGGTGGTCCTTGGCGAGGCGCTCGATCTCCTCGCGCTCGATGGCCAGCGCGCGTTCGTCCTTGTCGACCCCGCGGCGCGAGAACACGCGAACCTCCACGATCGTGCCGTTGACCCCGGGCGGCAGCCGAAGGGAGGTGTCGCGCACGTCGGAGGCCTTCTCGCCGAAGATCGCGCGGAGCAGCTTCTCCTCCGGCGTCATCGGGCTCTCGCCCTTCGGCGTCACCTTGCCGACCAGGATATCGCCCGGATTCACCTCGGCGCCGATATAGACGATACCGGCCTCGTCAAGGTTCTTCAGCGCCTCCTCGCCGACATTCGGGATGTCGCGGGTGATCTCCTCCTGGCCCAGCTTGGTGTCGCGGGCCATCACGTCGAACTCCTCGATGTGGATCGAGGTGAAGACGTCCTCGCGGGCGATGCGCTCCGAGATCAGGATGGAATCCTCGAAATTGTAGCCGTGCCACGGCATGAAGGCGACCAGCACGTTGCGCCCGAGCGCGAGCTCGCCGAGATGGGTCGACGGCCCGTCGGCGATGATGTCGCCGGAATTCACCCGGTCGCCCACCTTCACCAGCGGACGCTGGTTGATGCAGGTGTTCTGGTTGGAACGCTGGAACTTGCGCAGGTTGTAGATATCGACGCCGGGCGCCGACAGCGAGGTCTCCTCGGTGGCGCGCACGACGATGCGGGTGCCGTCCATCTGGTCGACCACACCGCCGCGCCGGGCGACGATGGTGGCGCCCGAGCCGCGCGCCACCGCCTCTTCCATGCCGGTCCCGACCAGCGGCGCCTCGGTGCGGATCAGCGGCACCGCCTGGCGCTGCATGTTGGACCCCATCAGGGCGCGGTTGGCGTCGTCGTTCTCGAGGAAGGGGATCAGCGCCGCGGCCACCGAGACGAGCTGCTTGGGCGAGACGTCGATGAAACCGATCGAATCGGGCAGGGCGAGCACGAACTCCCCGCCGCGCCGGCAGCTCACCAGGTCGTCGGTGAACTTGCCGTTGCGGTCGAGATTGGCGTTCGCCTGGGCGATCGTGTAGTTGCCCTCGTCGATCGCCGACAGGTACTGGACCTCGTCGGTGACCTTGCCGCCGACGACCTTGCGGTAGGGGGTCTCGATGAAGCCGTAACGGTTGACCCGCGCGAAGGTCGCGAGCGAGTTGATCAGGCCGATATTGGGCCCCTCCGGCGTCTCGATCGGGCAGATCCGCCCGTAATGGGTCGGATGCACGTCGCGCACCTCGAAGCCGGCCCGTTCCCGGGTGAGCCCGCCGGGCCCGAGCGCCGACAGGCGGCGCTTGTGGGTGATCTCCGACAGCGGGTTGGTCTGGTCCATGAACTGGGAGAGCTGCGAGGAGCCGAAGAACTCGCGCACCGCCGCCGCCGCCGGCTTGGCGTTGATCAAATCGTGCGGCATCACCGAATCGAGCTCGAGCGAGCCCATGCGCTCGCGGATCGCGCGCTCCACGCGCAACAGGCCGATCCGGTACTGGTTCTCCATCAGCTCGCCGACCGAGCGCACCCGCCGGTTGCCGAGATGATCGATGTCGTCGACCTCGCCGATCCCGTCCTTCAGCTCGACCAGCGTCTTGACCACGGCGAGGATGTCCTGCTTGCGCAGCGTGCGCACGGAATCTTCGGTCTCCTGGGCGAGCCTGGCATTCATCTTCACCCGGCCGACCGCCGAGAGGTCGTAGCGCTCGGCATCGAAGAACAGCGAGTTGAACATCGATTCCGCGCTGTCCAGCGTCGGCGGCTCGCCCGGGCGCATCACCCGGTAGATGTCCATCAGCGCCTCTTCGCGCGTCCGGTTGCGGTCGACCGAGAGGCTGTTGAGGATATAGGGGCCGACATTGGTGTGGTCGATCCACAGGGTCTTGAGCGCGCCGACCCCGGCCTCCGCGAGCGCCGCCAGCGCCTCTTCGGTGATCTCGTCGCCGGCCTCGAAATAGACCTCGCCGGTCTCCTCGTTGATCAAATCCTCGGCCAAATACTGCCCGACCAGCTCGTCGTCACCGACCCGGAGATGGCCGACGCCCGCCTCGGCCAGCCGGCGCGCAAGGCCCGGCGTCATCTTCCGCCCGGCCTCGGCGACGACCTCGCCGTCGTCGGCATTGACCAGGTCGTTCATCAGCTTCGCGCCGCGCAGCCGATCCGGCTCGAAACCGGTCTTCCAGCCGTCATCGAGGCGCTCATAGGCGATCGCGTCGTAGAAATAGTCGAGCAACTCCTCGACGCTCATGCCGCGCACCTCTTCCGGCGCGAGGTCCGCGCCGGCCGCCGCGCGCTCCGCCCTGAGCGTCCGGGTCTCCTCCGAATCGAGCGCGAACAGCAGCGTGGTGACCGGCAGCTTGCGGCGCCGGTCGATGCGGACATGGACCAGGTCCTTGGCGTCGAACTCGAAGTCGAGCCAGGAGCCGCGATAGGGGATGATCCGGGCGGCGAAGAGATACTTGCCCGACGAATGGGTCTTGCCCTTGTCGTGGTCGAAGAAGACGCCGGGGGAGCGGTGCATCTGCGACACGATAACCCGCTCGGTGCCGTTGACGACGAAGGTGCCGTTATTCGTCATCAGCGGCATGTCGCCCATATAGACGTCCTGCTCCTTGATGTCGCGGACCGAGCGCGCGCCGGTATCCTCGTCGACGTCGAAGACCACCAGCCTGAGGGTGACCTTGAGCGGCGCGGCATAGGTCATGTCGCGCTGCTGGCATTCGTCGACGTCGTATTTCGGCGGTTCGAGCTCGTACTTGACGAATTCGAGCGTCCCGTTCTCCGAAAAGTCGGAGATCGGGAAGACCGATCGGAACACCTCCTGCAGCCCGCTGACGGTCCGGTCCTCGGCGCCCACGTCCATCTGCAGGAACTTGTCGTAGGACGTCTTCTGAACCTCGATCAGGTTCGGCATGTCGGCCGCCGACTGGATGCGACCGAAATCCTTGCGAATGCGTTTGCGACCGGTAAAGGACTGTGCCATTGCCACCTCTTCAGGCGCGCGGGACGATGCGGCGGGGGCCGCAATCCAGCGCGCAGCGATCTTTCGGACCCATCGATATTGCCGTCGGCGGCGCGAACGCCGGGGCGCGGCGCGCCGCAGCCGGCATGCCGCCGGGCGTCTGCGCCGCCCGCCCCGGGCGCGCGGCCAACTACTTCACCTCGACGGTCGCTCCGGCGCCCTCGAGCTTCGTCCTGATCTCTTCGGCTTCGTCCTTGCTCACCGCCTCCTTGACCGGGTTCGGCACGCCCTCGACGAGATCCTTCGCCTCCTTGAGCCCGAGCCCGGTGATCGCGCGGACTTCCTTGATCACGTTGATCTTCTTTTCGCCGAAGCTGACCAGGATCAGGTCGAACTCGGTCTTCTCCTCCTCGGCCGGGGCGCCCTCGGCCGGGGCCGCGGCGGCGACCGCGACGGGGGCGGCGGCGCTCACCCCCCACTTGTCCTCAAGCAGCTTGGACAGCTCGGCGGCCTCGATGACCGTGAGCTGCGACAGGTCCTCGACCAGTTTTTCAAGATTGGCAGCCATAATCGCTTCTCCTCTCTGATACCGATGCCGGGCCGTCAGGCCGCATCCTTGTTCGCATAGGCCCCCGCGAGGCGGGCCAGCTGGCCCGCCGGAGCCTGAAGCACGCCGGCGACCCTGGTCGCCGGCGTCTGAATCATGCCGATCAGCCGTGCCCTCAGCTCGTCGAGCGAGGGCAGCCTGGCCAGCGCGGTGACGCCCTCGGCGTCGAGCACCTGCTCGCCGAGACCGCCACCCATGATGTCGAGGGCTTCGTTCTTGTCCGCGAAGTCGACCGCGACGCGGGCCGCGGCGACCGGATCGTCGGAATAGGCGATCGCCGTCGGGCCGACGAACAGGCCGGTCAGGCCCTCGAACGCCGTGCCTTCCAGCGCCAGCTTGGTCAGCCGGTTCTTGGTCACCTTGAAGCGTGCCCCGGCATCGCCCATGCGGCGGCGGAGGTCGGTCGCCTGGGCGACCGTGAGGCCCACCGGCCGGGTCACCACGACCAGCGTCGCGGCGCCGAACAGCGCGTTGAGCGAAGCCACCTGTTCTACCTTTTGCGCTCGGTTCAACGATCGTCTCTCCTGTCGGACCGGCATGGCCGCCGGTCGGGTTGCGACTGGACCCCCGGAGGGGCCCGGCTTCCTGTCCCAGAAGCCCGAGCCGCCCGCGCCCCGAACGAGCGCAACCGATGAACTCGCGACCCCTGTCTGTGCGGGGCTTACCCGCCGGTGGCCCGGCGGCGCCTGCAGTCTCGGACAGGTCTCCTCCCCGGGCGGCCGCCCGGGTCGGACCTCGCCGCGCCGCCGGGCGGCGCGGTCAAACGCAATCAGCCCGACGCGCCGCCGATCACGCTCTGGACGTCGAGCTTGATGCCCGGGCCCATCGTCGAGCTCAGCGCGGCGCGCTTGACGTATGTCCCCTTGGCGCCGCTCGGCTTGGCCCTGACCACGGCGTCGGCCAGCGCGCGGATGTTCTCCTTCAGATCGTCCTCGGCGAAGCTCGCCTTGCCGATCCCGGCATGGATGATGCCGGCCTTCTCGACCCGGAACTCGACCTGGCCGCCCTTGGCGGCCTGCACCGCGGCGGCGACGTCCTGGGTGACGGTGCCGAGCTTGGGGTTGGGCATCAGCCCGCGCGGGCCGAGGATCTTGCCCAGCCTGCCGACCACCGCCATCATGTCGGGCGTCGCCACGCAGCGGTCGAACTCGATGGCCCCGCCCTGGACGGATTCGGCGAGCTCCTCGGCGCCGACCAGGTCGGCGCCCGCCTCGCGCGCCTCGTCGGCCTTGTCGCCGCGCGCGAACACGGCGACCCGGATCGCCTTGCCGGTGCCCTTGGGGAGCGAGACGACGCCGCGCACCATCTGGTCGGCGTGGCGCGGATCGACCCCGAGATTCATCGACAGCTCGAGGGTCTCGTCGAACTTGGTGTTCGCCCGCCGCTTGAGCAGCCCGACCGCCTCGTCGAGGGCGTAGAGCCGCTCCCGGTCGATCCCCTCATAGGCGTTGCTGAGGCGCTTTCCCTTGCCTGCCATCGGCTTACTCCATCACCTGCACGCCCATCGACCGCGCGGTCCCGGCGAGCATCCTGCACGCCGCCTCGACGTCGTTGGCGTTGAGGTCGGCCATCTTCTTCTCCGCGATCTCGCGCAGCTGCGACATGCGGACCGCGCCCACCATGGTGTGGCCGGGCTCCTGCGAACCCGCTTCGAGCCGGGCCGCCTGCTTGATGAAATAGGACGCCGGCGGGGTCTTGGTCTCGAAGGAGAACGAGCGGTCGGCATAGACCGTGATCACCGTCGGGATCGGCACGCCCTGCTCCTGGTTCTGCGTGAGCGCGTTGAACGCCTTGCAGAACTCCATGATGTTGACGCCCTGCTGGCCCAGCGCGGGGCCGATCGGCGGCGACGGGTTCGCCTGCCCGGACGGCACCTGTAGCTTGACCAAACCTGCAATCTTCTTTGCCATATCTCGACCGCCGCCTCAGTTATTCGCCGCCTGCCGCCCCGCCGTCACAGCTTCTCGACCTGGGCGTATTCGAGCTCGACCGGGGTCGAGCGCCCGAAGATCGACACCGCCACCTTGAGCCTGGCGCGTTCCTCGTCGATCTCCTCCACCGTGCCGTTGAACGAGGTGAAGGGACCGTCGCTGACCCGGACCTGCTCGCCGACGTCGAAGGTGATCGAGGGCTTGGGCCGCTCCACCCCTTCCTGGACCTGGCGCAGGATGCGCTGGGTCTCGGCCTCGGAGATCGGCGAGGGCTTGCCGCGCCCGCCGCCGCCGAGGAAGCCGGTGACCTTCGGCGTGTCCTTCACCAGATGCCAGGTCTCGTCGGTCAGCTCCATCTTGATCAGCACGTAGCCCGGGAAGAACTTGCGGTCGGCGCGCACCTTGGCGCCGCGCCGCATCCGCACCACCTCCTCGGTCGGCACCAGCACGTCGTCGAACATGTCGTCGAGATGCTTCTGCGCCGCCTGCTCGCGGATCGACTGGGCGACCTTGTTCTCGAACCCGGAATAGACGTGGATCACGTACCAGCGCGTCGTCATCGCCTAGCCCCCGAGCCCCAGTACCGCGCGGACCGCGACCGACAGGACCTGGTCCACGGCGAAGAAGAACACCGCCGCCAGGGCGACGAAGATGAACACCATCACCGTGGTCACCAGGGTCTCCCGCCGGCTCGGCCAGGTCACCCGCGCGGCTTCGCGCCGGACCTGCTGGATGAACTCGATGGGGCTGATTTTCGCCATGTCGCTCCGACTGTCCTCGCCACCCGTCAGGCGCTGCACCGGCTGGCAGGAGTGGAGGGATTCGAACCCACAACCCCCGGTTTTGGAGACCGGTGCTCTGCCAATTGAGCTACACTCCTGGGGTCGTGCCCGCCGTTTCCGGGTTGACGCCTGCTACTCGATGATCTGGGCGACGACGCCAGCGCCGACGGTTCGCCCGCCCTCGCGGATGGCGAAGCGCAGCCCCTCGTCCATCGCGATCGGGACGATCAGCTCCACATCCATCGACACGTTGTCGCCCGGCATCACCATCTCCGTGCCCTCGGGCA
>Ga0209754_1000459_pt1 | contig 57907 bp, 46 predicted proteins | sample MesohylBB_FD_187295 | JGI IMG/M metagenome (GOLD analysis project Ga0209754, IMG submission 187295) | Host-associated microbial community of the marine sponge Aplysina aerophoba from Gulf of Piran - sponge mesohyl, lysed by bead beating... | ecosystem: Host-associated > Porifera > Sponge >...
CGGAACTGCAATCCAAACTCATAACTTCCGGCCTACGGAACCCCAACCGTTGTCAGCGGTCAGCCCCAGAACAGCCGTCAATCATGACAGGCCCGGCTGCGGCCATCAATACTTCAGCAGCCTGCTAGTGACGGAACCTGGAGTTCAAAGCGGCCGTCAGCATCAATGACGGCAAAGGTTGGTGACCCGCCGCCGGCCGGGTACGCACGCAGGGTTCTGCCATCGAACCACTGGGCCGATCTACCCGTGAATTGCCCGCGAATTGCGACCGAACAGAACTGCTGGTGTTCGTCGAAATGCAGTGTTGCCGGAGTTGGGTTCACCGCGGAGTCGAGGCGAAGTGCACCCGCCAGATCGTGGGAGAGACCAGAGGCAGACAGGTAACTCGGGCAAACATGCTCGCGGCTGGTCACTTTGACGATCCGGGGACCTGGAATCGCTACTCTCGCCGAGAAACTTCCGCTCCCCCTTATGTACATACGTGTACATGACTCGCCGCTCGGCGAACATAGGTCGAGCCGGAGGCCTGTCGGGATTTGATCCCGGGACCCAGAGACATTCACCGCGATCTGCTGCTCGCAGAATCCTGCTGGGATCGAGATTGTCGGACCAACCGTTTCCAATTGATCCGTCTCTTGCGGGTCGGCCTCATCGCGCGCAACTAGCGTGGCCTGCTGACCCAAGAAAAGCCCGCATGAGTGATGAGGTACTCCTACCTCCAGCACAAACGGATAGTTTCGCGGCACTCTCACGGTGTAGGACCCGTCAACTGACACACTCCCCTCGAATTCAGCCCAGATCAACGGCAGGAGCGAGGATGCCGAAACCCGAATCGCACCGGCGGAGCTTGCAACATCACCAACGAGCGGGCCAGTCACATCGGAGAATGCTGCTCGGCGCTCTTTGTTGACCTGAGAGACAAATTCGTCGGCACTAACTCCGAAGGCGGCAAGGAATGCCTGTCGCCAGGCGACATCGGCGCTCTGAGTTTGATCGATTGAGCGCCAGAAAGTCATGTAGGACTGTGGATGCGATTGCCTAACCAATCGGTCGACGTATGCAATTCCCAAATTCTCATCGTTCGGCCCGGGTACTGTCGACAGACTGAGCTCTAACTGGTTGGTCATGAGTTCAGTTGCAAAATCGAACTGCAGTGTCGGGCCCAACTCCTTTATCAGCGAATTCGAGGTGCCTACAACTAGCCAGCGAGGAATCGAATCGATCACTGGTCCGCTGAGTTCGTGCTGGATCACGCGAAAGTACATGTGCACGAGTTCTCTGTAACCGTCCCACGCCCCCAGGTCAGGAGTTCTCCAGTCTGATTGCTGCCACCTGGTCTCCGGGATCACCAGTTGGTAGTGGTGGCCGCCATCCGGCTGTCGAATCACGTACGGCCAACCCTCAGGAGGGCGGCAGCAGGGCACTCTGGGATTGAAGCGTTCGTCGCTTGAAACGTAAATCGTGATCCGCTGCTGATCTATAGGCAGTTCGAACTCGGCGGCGAAGAGTGCCTCTGCGTCACGAATGTCAGACTCAATCCGCTCGATCAATACAGGATCCAGGTCGTCGGGGATCAGGATGTTAGGAAGCGCCCCAGACGGCTGGAGCCAACGACTTGAATCGACCATCCTCAGCAGGATGCCGTCCCCGTAGCTGAGGGCACGTTCCCCGAGACTGCTGAATGGCGCAGTGCGAGTCCATGGCGTGAAGCGTTGCGTCGAAGCATCCCAGTACCAAGCAATGTTCAATCGCTCTCCGATTATGTCGAGGGCCTCAGCAATCGGAATGTCGTCGCGCCCAGTCCAGGCAACGAGTTGCTCCCCAGCCTGCAGCTCGATCATCCGGTTGGCTAGACTCAACCGCCGTTGCCAGGCGACCGGCAATTGCGATTCCACCTCAAACCAATAGCCGTGCCCTGGTTTGAGAACCCACAGATGCCCAAGTGCCTGGTCGTCATGTCGATGGATGCTGTTTCCTGTGCCGTCGTGGATAGCAACTAGTTGCGGAAGAGTGTCAAACATCACCACGACATCAGTCGGTTCCTCGATCCAGCCGATCAGGTTCCATCCCGGATAGAGGAAGTCCGTGAAGCTGTCTTCAGACGCTGCAGCGGGTTGGTTGGATAAATGGATGACGCCGATCACCGCGAGTACGACGACGAAGAGGCCGGCGCTCAGCCGCGTAGGCGGAGCCATGAACTTGTCATCCGATCAAGCGCGTCGGACCACTACTGGTCCACCGACGCAACACCACCCGCGACCAGCTTATCGATCTCTTTCGGCGTCCGGCCGATCAGTTCCAGCGCCTCCCTGGTGTGTTCTCCGATGGCGGAGGCTCCTCGGTTGAGTTCTATTGGCGTTCGGGAGAGGTGGACGGGGGAACCGGAGACTTTGATTGATTTCTGGGACTTGGCGACGGGGAGGTCGGCGATCATGCCTCGGGCGGCGATGTGTGGGTCGTTGATGATCTCCGGGATCGTGTTCATCGGCGCGGCGATGCAGACGCCTTCGAGTTCGGCCTCCCACTCGGCAGTAGTTCGCTTCTTGAAGGCTTCGAAGAGGATCGGTTCGAGGTCGGCGTGATGCTCGGTGCGGTCGGGATTGGTCTGGAAGCGTTCGTCGTGGAGCAAGTCATCGCGCTCAATCTTGACGCAGAAGAGCTGCCAGTCTTTGACGCCGGCGATCACCATCCAGCCGTCCGCGGTCGGCAGGGCCTGGAAGGGCGTGACCAGCGGGTGCCGGGTACCGATTGGACCGGGCACCTCGTCGGTGTTGGCGGCGCGGACGACAGCATTTTCCAGCAGCGCGACTTGCGCGTCGAGCATGGCGACGTCGACGTGCTGTCCCAGACCAGACGAATGTCGCTCGTGCAAGGCAGCCAGCACTCCGATTGCCGTATACATCCCGCCGGCCATGTCGCCGATGCTGTAGCCAGGTCGCGCGGGCGGTCCGCCGGGGTGTCCGGTGATACTCATCACACCGCCCATGCCCTGCACAATCACATCGACGGCGGGTCGGTGCTGGTAGGGGCCGGTGTGTCCGAAGCCCGAGGTTGAGGCGTAAATCAGTCCGGGATTGATGCCCGAGAGCGCGTCGTAGCCGAGGCCGAGCCGCTCCATCGCGCCGGGACGGAAGTTTTCGGTCAGGACGTTGATGCCACCGGATGCAGGGTCGATCAGATCTTTGATGATCTGCACTGCCTCAGGATGCTTGAGGTCGAGGGTGACCGACTTCTTGCCCCGATTGACACTGAAAAAGTAGGTCGAGACGCCGTGTACATATGGTCCAGCACCACGGTGGCGCTCGTTGGTATCGACGTGTTCGACCTTGTAGACATCGGCGCCGAGGTCAGTGAGGATCATTGAGCCGTAAGGGCCGGCGAGCGCCCAGGTGAAGTCGAGGACGCGCAAACCGTCGAGCGGACCGGGCATGTGGGCTCCCTGCTGGTCTAGGCGAGTTCGAGGCCGGGGGTGCCCGGCTCAAGCTGCACGCCGAGGGTGTTGAGCGCCATCGAGACGAGGTTGTACTGTCCGGCGGCGAACACTACATCCATCATCTGCTGCGTGTTGTAGCGCTCGGCCAGCTTGTTCCAGGTCGCGTCGCTGACGAAAGCGTCTGAGTGCAATTCGTCGGCGGCCTGCAGAAGAGCAGCTTCGTGCGAGGTCCAGGCGTCGTGCCCGGGTCCTTCCTTGACCCGCTCAACTTCGTCGAGGCTGAGTCCGGCTTCTTGGCCCATGCGTCGATGCTGGCCAAACTCGTAGCCGGACTGACAGTTCCAGCCCATGCGCAGGATGATCAGCTCGCGTTCTCGCTCGGGCAGCGACGATCCGGCCAGCACGTGTCGGGCGAAGCGTCCCCAGGCAGAGGAGAGCTCGGGATAGTGGGCCAGCGTTCTGGTGATGTTCAAAACTCGTCCGCCGCGAGCCTCGGCGCGCTCCAGTTGCGCCTTGGACTCGCCTTCCGCCGTCTCAACCGTCAATGGTTGCAATCGTGGTTCCGAGATCCGCATCGCATCCTCCTGCATCGCTGCTCAAGTGAAGATTGAGCGTGCGCAGGATAGTGCGTCAGACGAGGCTGCTGAGACGCTCAATCAGCGTGTTCAACTGATCGTGTCGTGGCATCGAGATTCGGAGGTAGGAGGCGAGAGCCGGATCGCTGTAGGTTCTCGTGAAGACTCCGAGATTGGCCAGTTGATCGTGCAGCTCTCGTCCGGTTCCGATCGCCGGATCGACTTCGATCAGGATGAAGTTGGATTGCGAGGGCAGAGGCTTCAAGCCCTCAATGCTCTGCAGTGTTTCGTACAGGGAATCACGGGTCTGGCGGATGACGTCGATCTGCTCGCCGATTTCTTCCGCTGCATCAATCGCTGCGATGCCGGCGATTTCCGCCGCCTGATTGAGGTTGTACGGCTGCTTGACCTTGATCAGGTCGGCGACGAGGTCGGGATTGGCCAGTGTGTAGCCGAGACGCAGGCCGGCGATTGCCGCCCATTTGCTGAAGGTTCGCATGATGACGAGGCGGGGGAACTCGGCGAGCAGGTGTTGCGCCGACATCTCGAGCCCGGCGAATTCGATGTACGCCTCGTCCAACATCAGCGTTGCGCCCGAAGTCAGGAGTGCTCGGATCACATCTACTGGGACCAGATCGCCGCTGGGATTATTGGGTGACGTGAGAACGACGACGGAATCGCCTTTGCTCTGGCTCACCGCGTCCAAGAGCGCGTCGGTTGGAAGTGCGAAGTCGTGGTCTCGAGGGATGTCGATGAGGTTGAGTTCGTTCAGATCGGCGAGAAAGGGATACATCCCGAACGAGGGTGAGCAAGTAATGATTGAAGCGCCGGGTCTCAGCAATGCTCGCAAGGTGAGATCCAACAGCTCGTCGGCGCCGGCGCCGGCGACGATCATGGAGGCGTCGATGCCGGTGTGTCGGGCCAGCGCCGCTCGGAGCGTCGCCTGGTTGGGGTCGGGATAGATGGAGCCGAAGTTGGGGTCGGACAAACCTGTGGCCAGCGCTTCACGGACTCTTGGATGCATCCCGTAGGGATTCTCGTTGGCGTCGAGCTTGAGGCAGTCCTCGGGTTCGAGACCAGCCTGGCGTGCGCGATCGGCGAGCGGGACAACCGGCGCGTAGCCAGGCAGTTGGGCGAGATGCGGACGGATCGATGGTGGAGTGGAACTCATCGGTCTCGGCGTCGACGTTCGAGTGAGCGGGCGTGGGCGTCGAGGTGCTCGGCGTGGGCGATCAGTTCGGCGTCGCCAGCGATTTCGTCGAGCAGGTCGTCAGTGACCTGGACGACTGTCGTGATCTTCATGAACTCGCCGACATTGAGCGCCGACGCAAAGCGCGCCGAGCCACCGGTGGGCATGACGTGTGACGGTCCCGCGACGTAATCGCCCAGCGCCTCGGGCGAGGCTTCGCCGACGAACAAACCACCAGCGTTTCGCACATCGCCAATGCGCTGGTGTGCGTCCTTGACGACGAGCGCGAGATGCTCGGGCGCGTACTCGTTGGCAATGGCCAGCGCTTCTTCGAGGTTGGGAACGAAGGCGAGGCCACCTCGATTGCGGACGGCGTTGAGCGCGATCTCGCGGCGTGGCAGGTCGGTGGTCTGTTCAATCAGGTGCGCGACGACGGATTTGGCGAGTGGTTCACTGGTCGCGATCAGAATCGGCGCGGCGAAGTTGTCATGCTCGGCCTGAGCGAGCAGGTCGGCGGCGACGAGTTCTGGGTTTGCGGTGTCGTCGGCGACGATCAGGGTTTCGGTGGGACCGTAGATCGCGTCGATGCCGACGACTCCGTATAGCCGTCGCTTGGCCGCTGTGACGAAACGGTTGCCCGGTCCGAAGATTTTGTCGACGGCGCCGATTGACTCAGTACCGTAGGCCAGCGCCGCGATGGCCTGAGCGCCACCGACTTTGTAGACCGTGTCGACGCCGGCGATTTCTGCAGCGACCAGCTTGAGCGCGTTGACGGTCGCGGTACCATCTTCGGATGGCACGGCCGGCGAGGCGATGACAACCTCGGGCACGCCCGCAACCTGGGCTGGAATGGCGGTGTGCAGCACCGTTGACGGGTACACAGCGGCTGTGCCCGGCACGTAGAGACCGACGCGCGCGAGCGGCCGCACGACCTGGCCGAGACCGTCGCTGGAGAACGATTTGGCCGCGTGTTCGAGCTGCATTTCGTGGTATCGGCGAACACGCTCGGCGGCGTGCTGGAGCGCTGAGACCAACTCAGGCGACACCTCGCGGCGAGCCTGGGCAAACTCTTCCTCCGTGACCACGATCGAATCCGGCGCGGCGCCGTCAATCGCTTCGGCGATCTGCCGGACGGCTTCATCGCCACCGCTGCGGACGCGCTCGATGATCCGGCGCACAGCTTCCTCGAACTCCGGCTCGTCGTCGAAGAGGCGACGCAGAATGGTGCGCTCGATCTCGCTCAGTTCGTCGTCATCCGGACGTCTGCGCGAGAGCAACTGCTCACGCGCTTCCGCTGCGCCGCGCCAGATCGGGATTTGGATTACAACCTTGTCGGTGGCGCTAACCATCAGTCTGTGCCCAGCCAGTCGCGGAGAACGCTTGCCGTAAGTTCCGCCGTTGATTCGAAGAAGCCGTCCAGGGCGCTTTGATCGACGTGTGACATGGTGTCGTCGAGCAGTTGTGGGATGTTGTCCATGAAGTCCTGTAGTCCAGACTCGCTTTCAATCCCGGCGCTCTTCAGGTGCCGTGAGGCGATGAATGAGAAGCGTTCCCAGTCTGGCGGGTGCTCGGTCATGGCTGCGGTGGTGTCTCGCCATTTCGTGAGCAAGGGACGGTCGACGAAGCCGGCGTCAATCTCGACGGCCGAGCCAAACAGTGACTGCCTGATTTGGTGCATTTGATCGCCCGATTCCCGCTCGCGGCGATCCATTTCGTATTGCAGGACGCGGTCGAGCAGGTTGGCGTGTGAACTACCTCCGAGCACGGATCGGCTGCCGAAGAACGGTCGGTAGATCTTTAGGACGTATTCCTGGTCCATGATCACGTGCGTGAGGTATCCGGCGACCCAGGCGCGGGTCTGCGCAGACAGGTTGGACGGGTCCCGAAACGTGCGGTGGGCGTTGAAGAATTTCTCGACACAGTCCTGGTGGCCGTCGTCGTAGATGTCGAAGAAGTGGGTGCGCTCGCGATCCCATCGGGTGAGCACGCGGATGTCGGGTGTCGTCGCGCCGAGCAGGTAGTCGCCGTTCTCAAAATCGAGTGGCGCGTCAACGGGGCCGATCTGTCCACCCGCGCGGACGGCGGCAATCATGTGGGTAACCAGGGGAGGCATGACCGGAGTTTATCGCGCCTGCGTATTCTTGACGTATGAGGTGGTTGCTTCACCGTCCAATGCGAGCGCTGGCTCTGGTCCTGCTGGGCCTCGGCCTGGGCTCTGCCTTGCTCTCGGGCTGCGGTTCGGACAATCCGCCCGGAGCGGTCCACGTCTCGAGCATGGCGCAGGAAATCGGGCCGGTGTCGGCCAACTTCGTCACCCGCGCCCTTGATCGCGCCGAGCGTCAGGATGCTGCCGCCTGGATCCTCATGATGGACACGCCGGGCGGTTTGATTTCGTCGACCGACGACATTGTTCAACGGATCCTGGCTGCCGAGATTCCTGTGATCATCTTCGTCAGTCCGGCCGGCGCTCGCGCAGCGTCGGCGGGGACGTTCATCACGATGGCGGCGCACATCGCGGCGATGGCGCCGAACACTCAGATCGGTGCGGCCCATCCGATCTCCGGCAGCGGCGGCGACATTGACGGTGACCTGCGCGAGAAAGTAACCAACGATGCTGCCGCGGACATTAGAGGTATTGCCAAACATCGCGGACGCAACGAGGACTGGGCTGAGGAAGCGGTGCGCGAATCCGTCTCGATCACTGGTGATGAAGCCGTCGAACTGAATGTCGTCGATCTGACCGCGTACAATCTGCAAGACCTGATCGACCAGATCGATGGCCGTGAGATTCTGCTCGATCCAGATGGCGAGACGATCACGCTGGAGCTTGCCGGTGCTCCGATCGTAGAGACCAACTACAACCTGGCTGAATCGATCCTCGACGTGATCGCGGACCCGAATATCGCCTTCATCTTCACGTCGATTGGCAGCCTGTTGCTGTTGATCGAGGCGTTCTCGCCTGGCTTGGTCGGGCCGGGCGTGTTCGGCGTGATCATGCTGATCTTCGGTTTCTTCGCTCTGGGCCCGTTGGACACGAATCCTGCTGGGATCGCATTGCTCGTGTTGGCCCTGGTGCTGTTGATTGCAGAGGTGTTTGTCGCCGGATTCGGGTTCCTGGGCATTGGCGGGATCATTGCATTGATCCTGGGCGGATTGTTACTGATCGGAGATGCGTCGGTGGACGCGGAGAAGGTCTCGATCTGGGCGCTGATTGTAGGCGCAGGATTGGTCGGTGTGGTCGTGTTTGGGCTAGGCACATTGGTCGCGGTCGATCGGCGCAGACCGAAATGGTCGTTCCAGGCGTCTCAGGGCATCGTCGGCAAAGAGGGCGTGGCGCACATTGCGCTGGCTCCCGGAGGCACAGTCATGGTGGAAGCGGAGTTGTGGTCGGCGCGATCTGCCGGCGGTGTGGAGATCGGCGAAGGGTCATCGATCAAGGTGGTCGGGATGGAGGGACTGACGGCGATCGTGGAATCGACGGAGCCTCCTGAGGACGCAGATGAGTGAGTCCAAGTTCGATCTGTACTTCGACGGCCTCGAAGAGGCTGAGCGGCGTGTCGCGCTTGCGGTTCGTGAAGCGGTGAGGGAGGCGGTCGGCCAGAATCCAAAGATTACGGAGACGACCAAGTGGAACTATCCGGCCTGGGTGCATGAGGGTAAGAACGGCAATGTGTGCAGCATCATGGGCGCCAACGGATACGTTCGATTGCAATTCTTCCGTGGCGCAGAATTGCCGCGGACGGAGTCACGGCTGGAGGGAACCGGGAAAGGGATGCGGCATTTGAAGGTCTGGTGTGATCGGGAGTTTCCAGCGGAGTCGATTCGGTCGTTGGTGTCGGACGCGGTGTCGTTGCATGGGTCTTCATAGGCCAATCTCGTCGTACCCGCGCTTGGCGCGGAGCCTGCCCCCGGCTTGACCGGGGGTATCTCGCTGAGTTGAGCAGGGATGTCTGCGCTGAGTGCGACAATCACGGAGTTGATGCTTTGTGGGGTTTTTCCCAGTGGAGACCTGCGCCTGATTCGCTCGGCGTGCTTTCGGCCACCTCGTAGGGGCGACCCTTGTGGTCGCCTGCTGTGTAACGCCTATCTGGTCAGCCTTGTGTTCTCCAACGCGGGCGACCACAAGGGTCGCCCCTACAGAAGCTCAGAACGACCGGAAACAGGACTATGGGTAGGTTTCCCAAAGGGGGAGCGGAGTCGGTAGAACAACCGCTTTGCTGGACGCTACGAGATACCCCCGGTCATGCCGGGGGCAGGCTCCGCGTCAAACGCGGGTATGACGGGGTTACGGGACGAAGCTGTCGCGTCCGCCTAGTACGAGTGGACGGCGCGCTTGGCGTTTCGGGGCCGCTGCGGGATTCTGGCGGCTCGGCCGGTTCGGTCTCGGAGGTAGTAAAGGCGTGAACGTCGGACTCGGCCTCGGCGGGTGACCTCGACCTTTTCGATTCTGGGCGAGTGGTAGAGGAAGGTGCGCTCGACACCGATGCCCTTGGTCACCCGGCGGACCGTGAAGTTCGAGGATGAACCCTGCTTCTTGCGGCGGATGACGACACCTTCAAAGACCTGGGTTCGCTCGCGGTCGCCCTCAACGATGACGGCGTGGACGCGAACGGTATCACCGGGTTGAAACTCTTCGATGTCCGGATTGCGTTCAAGGGTCAGGAGATCGCTGCGGTCCATGATCAGCTCCGGAACAGAAGGATGGGATGAGAACTTGTTAACTCAGCTTAGGCCAGCAAACAGCCTTTGGACTAGCCGAATCGGGCAGTGATTTGTTGCTCAGGTCGTTGCCCCTGACACATCATCGGACTCATCCAGGAGGTCGGGACGGCGCTGACGGGTTCGCTCGATCTGTTGCTCGCGACGCCAGCGCTCGACCGCGCCGTGATCGCCGCTGAGCAGGATGTCGGGAACGCGCCAGCCTCGGAACTCTGGCGGCCTGGTGTATTGCGGATACTCGAGCAAGCCGTCGGCGAACGACTCCTCGACCGTGGACTCGGCAGAGCCCAATGCGCCCGGCTGCAGGCGCACGACCGCATCCACGAGGACGACGGCAGCGGGCTCGCCGCCGGAGAGTACGTAGTCGCCGATAGAGACTTCTTCGTCGACGAGGTGCTCGCGCACGCGCTCATCGACGCCTTCGTAGCGACCGCAAAGGATGATCAGTCGATCCTCGGACGCCAAGCGCTGAACCAGGCTCTGATCCAGACGTTTGCCCTGCGGAGTGAGCAGGATCGCACGGCCAGGATTGCCTTGATCACGCAGGGATTCGACAGCTCGAAACCAGGGCTCAGGCTTCATCACCATGCCGGCACCTCCGCCGTAGGGATAGTCGTCCACGGTTCTGTGCCGGTCGTCGGTGTGGTCGCGCAGATCGTGTATCTGGATATCGACGATGCCTCGGTCGCGAGCGCGCTTGATGATGCTGTGCTCAAACGCGCCCGCGAGTAGCGGCGGAAAGATCGTGACGACGTCGATTCTCATTCGCGCCCGAAGATGTCGTTCGGGTCCCAGCGACGACTGCCGCGGCTGCCATTGCCAGCGTTGCCGACATTGCCTCCGTGGCCGCCGTTGCTGGAACTGCTGGGGGGCGCACCGTTCGTGCTGGCCACGGTTTGTCGCCGATGCAGGAATGCAGGCGTGGCCAGTTCCTCAGGGCTACGCGGTTCGGCGGGTTTGAACGTCAGGCTCTCGAGGATGTCCTCGCGCGAGCGTTGCGAGGGGGCCGGTTCGTTGTAGGCGGGCGCCGACGGGGCGCCTGCCGCTGCGAAGCTCGGCATGGATTGTCCATGGGCTTGCTCGCTCGCGTCGACGAAGCCGGTGGCGATCAGTGTCATCTGGATGTCGCCGTCGAGCGACTCGTCGATCACGGTGCCCATGATGATCTCGGCGTTGGGATGGACCTTCTCTCGGACGAAATCGGCAACCTGCTGGAGCTCGAGCATGCCGAGGTCTCCGGCGGAAGTGATGTTGTAGAGCACTCGTGTCGCGCCGTGAATGCTGTTCTCGAGCAGCGGCGAGTGGATTGCTTCCTCGACCGCGTCGAGTGCTCGGTTATCACCGGAGCCGTGGCCCAACGCCATCAGCGCGTGTCCACCGCCGCCCATGACTTTCTTGACGTCGTTGAAGTCGAGGTTGATCTCGCCCGGCACCGTGAGCACATCAGAGATGCCGCGCACTGCCTGGCGCAGCACGTCGTCGGCGCGATTGAAGGCCTGGGTCACGGTCAAGCTGCGGTCGTTCTTGTCGACCAACCGCTGGTTGGGAATCACGATGACTGTGTCGGCGACATCATTGAGGCGGTCGATGCCTTCCTGGGCTGCCGACGCGCGGGGCACACCCTCGAACTCGAAGGGTCGGGTGACGACGGCGATCGTCAACGCGCCTGCCTGTCGCGCCATCTCGGCCACGATCGGGGCTGCGCCGGTCCCGGTGCCGCCACCCATGCCGGCGGTAATGAAGGCCATGTCGATGTCGGCGAAGAGACCGCGAATCTCGTCGCGGCTGTTTTCTGCCGCGCGAGCGCCACGCTCAGGGTCGCCGCCGACGCCGAGGCCGTCTGACTCTGCGTCCGCGATACGAATGATCGTCTCCGCCTTGGAATCGGAAAGCTGCTGGTTGTCGGTGTTGACCGCGACAAACTCGACGCCTCGAATCTTGTCGGTGATCATCCGGTTGACCGCGTTGCATCCGCCGCCGCCGACTCCTACGACGGTGATGGGGGGAATGCCTTCGTTCCGGCTGTTGGAAGTTCGTCTGGTCATCTGCGCGATCCTCTCGTTCGTCGGTCGTTGCTGCGTTCGTCAATCGATGTGCTGGTGGCCGCCGTCCGCACATTGGACGACCTTGCCGGTTGTGGGTTCATGAGTTGGGACTAAAGACCCGGGCCAGTCCGGCCACGCCCGAAGCGAGCGAACCGAACATGGAGCCAGCGCCCTCAGCATGTCTGCGCAGATTGCTGGACTGGTTAGCGCGCATGGCATCGCCGGAATCGAGCATCCAGTCCAGCATGCCGACCGCGCCGAACGAGTCGGGTTTGCTGAGCTTGTCCGTCAGTCCATAGACATCGCCGACGCTCGCCACCCTCGCTGGTGTCTCAAGGCCTTTGCTGAAGAGCAGGTCGACGCCGTTGAGCAGCGCTCCGGCGCCGGTCAAGATGATTCCGCCGTTGACAGCGTGCTGCAGTTGGTGCTCGGTGACCCTGCTCGCGATCATGGTGATGATCTCGCAGACGCGGGCGTAGATGATCTCAGCAACGAAGCCAGCCGCGATGACTTGCGACTGGTCGGGATCGGGCGAAAAGCCGTGCAGCTCAATGTCCGGCGCCGAATCAGGTACGAGCTGTGGAATGGCGTAGCCGTGCGATTGCATCACGCGGCGCGCTTCATCGTTGGTGCAGTGCAGACCGATCGAGAGGTCACGAGCAATGTGAGCTGTGCCTATCTGCATCGCCGATGTGTGCGAAATGGCGCCATCCTCATATGCGGTGAGGCTGGTCACGCCGGCGTCGAGTCCAATGACCAGTCCGCCGAACTCTTTCTCGTCCGATCGAATGGCGCGTTCTGCCGCGACGACCGGCTTGGCGGCGATCAGTTCGACATCGACGCCAGCGTTCTGGACGCAGTGCGCCGCATTCTGAATCGCGCTCTGCGAGGCCGTGACAAGGTGCATTGAGACGTCGAGCCGTTGTCCATGCTGTCCGCGTGGATCAAAGGACCGACGCTCGGAGTCGACGACGTAGAAGCGCGGTATTGCGTGGAGCAACGTGCTTGCCGTGTTGATCGTGACTGCCCGGCCGGAATCGATGGCTCGAATCAGGTCGGAGTCGCGGATCGGTTCGCCGAAGGACGGCAGCGCGACCGCGCCGCGATTGTTCATGCTCTGCAGGTGCGGTCCTGAGACGGCGACGCCGACGGAGAGAATCTCACGCGCAGAGGAGGCCTCGGCCTGGTCGAGCGAATTGCGAATGGCCGCGGCGGCCCGGGAGACATGGGTGATCTGCCCGGCTTCGATGCCGACCGACGGCGCCTGGCCGACACCGAGGATGTGCAGATGGCCGAGTTCGTGGCGTTCACCGACGACCGTGGTAATGACCGACGACCCAAGATCGATGGCGACGCTGGCGGTAGAGGTTGGCGGCATAACTGCTCCAGGCTTCGTCGTTCGTTGATTTCGCTAGTGAGCTATTCCGGGATGCTTGCGGTGGCGTGGTTCTGGATCCGAATGTCTCGACCAACATTCAGTCCGATCTCGACCCGTGGTCGGAGACCGAATCGCAAGTCGGCCAGGATCAGCGGCTCTCCGCGTCCCTGGGCCTCCCGCTCGAGGAGATCCCAGACGGCGTACTTGAAGTCGAGTCCGTCGGCATCGCCGAAGATGATGTGTCCGTGTTCAGTGACCACCACGAGTCCGTCGGTCAACGACCACTCGTAGGCGAGCACGCTGGGCAACGGCAAGGGAGCGCCGCGCTTGTGTAGTTCGGCGACCATCGCGACGGCGGTCAGATCGATCTGCGCACCGGCACGAATCGCCGGCAAGGCTGAGGTCTGCGTGACGATCCGTCCGTCGAACGCAGGCGCAGCGCCTTCCAGGATCACACCCTCAGAATCAAATGCCCACACTGTGTCGTTGGCCCGCCACCGGCCCCACGGTGTCCGTTCCACTATGACAACTCGGACGCCATTCGGCCAGTCCCGACCGATACTGACTTCTTTGACCATCGGCAGTGCGGCGATTCGGCGTTCGGCAGCTTCGAGATCGGCCAACAGTACGTGTTCACCCTTGAGTCCGGCGAGCTGTTTGACCGAGGCGGCCGAAATCACGTCGGTGCCTTCTACGTCAACCGTCTCGATCTCAAGCAACGGCGAATTGAGCAGCGCCAGCATCACGGCGAGCGAGGCGACTGAAATCACAATGGCCGCCAGCGCAAATCTCGGCCAGGCAACTCTCAACCGAGGCAGCCAGGACAAGGCTGGTAGCGATGCGATGCCTTGGCCAACGCGTTGTCGTCGAGTGAGCGGCACGGGCTGAACGACGACATCTTCGGTGACTGGAGCCTCGTTCTCGGGAGTTGTTGGAGTTTCGCTCATTGACGATGCTCGCGATCCGCACGAATGGCCGGACGACTGCGCCGGTAGCGGTCAAGTCCTAGTTCGACCAGACGATCAACCAGCTCGGAGAGCGGGATGCCAGCGACTTCGAACAATCGGGGATACATCGACGCCGAAGTGAATCCGGGGATGGTGTTGAGCTCGCCCAACCACATCTGTCCGTCGCGTCCAAGCAGGAAATCGGCGCGGACCATGCCTTCCGCGCCAATGGCGCGATACGCCTGGAGCGCGATACGTTGCATGCGCTCTGCAATTTCAGTGTCAACGTCTGCTGGAGCGATCAACTGGGTCTGAGGGTCCTCGTACTTGGCTTCGTAGTCGTAGAACTCTCGGTTCGTGCGTATTTCACCGAGCGGCGAGACGATAGATGGATCGCTTCCCAGGCCGCCCAGCACACCACATTCGATCTCGCGGGGCGAGGGCATAGCCTCTTCGATCAGTACTTCCGAATCGCACGCGAATGCCGCTGTGATCGCTTCGCTGGAGTCTTCACGCGAGCTGACCCGGCTGATACCGATGCTCGATCCACCCCGAGAAGGTTTGACGAAGTAGGGGTAGCCAAGCTCGGCAGCACGGCGCGTGACAGCGATGGGGTCGGCGCGCCATTCGTCGCAGGTGATCGCGATGGAGGGCGCGCCCGGAATGCCGGCCTCGCGGAGAATCTGCTTGCAGCGGGCTTTGTCCATGGCGATCGCCGAGGCTGCGACGCCGGGTCCGACGTATGGAACACCCAGCGTTTCCAAGAATCCCTGGAGCGTGCCGTCCTCGCCAGTTGTGCCATGAATGAGCGGGAAGACGGCATCGCACGCCGCCAGTGCAGTCGTTGTCTCTGCGCTGATGTATTGAGCGCGGTTGGTGTTTGACTGAGTGATCTCTTCCGGCGCACCGGACTCGATGGCTTCGAGACACGAGCGTGACTCTTCAGGGGTCAGCCAGCGACCCTCGCGAGTGACGGCAAACGGCAACGTTCGCCAACGCTCGGGACTGGCCGCCAACATCACCGCGCGGGCAGAGCGCACCGAGATGGTGTGCTCGACGGATGCGCCGCCCAGGACAATTCCCAGAGTCCGATGCTCACTCGCCATCGTGCGGCTCCTCACCGATGATGGCGATCTCGGGTTCGAGTCTGACGGCGAAGCGATCTTCCACTTGTTCCTGGATTTGCGAAATCAGTGCGAGGAAATCGGTGGCGCGTGCGTGGGCTACGTCAACGTTGCGGATGTAGTTGGCGTGCAGTTCCGAGACCTGCGCCGCTCCGATTCGTGTGCCTTTGAGTCCGGCAGCCTCGATGAGCTGTCCAGCGCTGCGGGCATTGCCTGTCGGATTCTTGAAGGTTGAGCCCAACGATGGTCCAGTCGGTGCATTCTGCTTGCGTAGCGACTCGACCCTGTCGATCTCGGCGAGCGAAGCAAAGACATCGCCGTGTTGGAGTTGCAGTGTGACGGTCACAATGACGTGTCCAGCGAGCGAGCCGCTGCGCAACCTGGAGTCTCGGTATTTGAGTGCAAGTTCGTCGGCCTCGAAATGGCAGGACTCGCCCTCAGGCGAGACCGTGCGGATCGAGACCAGCACATCGGAGAGGTCGGAGCCGTAGGCGCCGGCGTTTGTGGGTAGTCCACCGCCGATCGCTCCGGGGATGCCCGCGGCCCATTCCAACCCGGCCAGTCCGGCACGAGCAGTCGAGCGCGCGAGTGCGGCGAATCGGTAGCCCGACTCGACCTCGATCATTGCGTCGCCAACTTTGCGGCAACGCTTCGATTCGTTGCGCAAGACGACGCCGCGAATTCCGCCATCGCGGATCAGGACGTTTGAGCCTGATCCCAGGACGGTCAGTGGGGTTCCGGCGCAGTGCGCGGTTCTGACTGCCGCGCTCAGGGCCTGGCTGTCGCGCGCGACGACGAACCAGTCGGCCGGTCCGCCGACCTGGACGAAGGTGTGACGACTCAGTGGCTCTGCACCGAGCGCACCCAGCTCCTGCATCAGCGCCTGAAGAATTCGTGTCCGAGTCATGTCGCGGCTTCCAACGCTGAGAGAATGATTGGGCCGGCGCCGTCGATGTCGCCGGCGCCCATTGTGATCAGCAGATCGCCAGGCTGCGCGTTGGCCGCCGCCAGCCTTCCCGAGTCTTCAACTGAGCCGGCGTAGATCGCGTCGGGAGCTACGATCTCGCTGGCCAATTGCTCTGACGTCATTTCTTCGCCGGTCATGGCGCGGGCAGCGTACGTGTCGACCGTGTAGACGACATCCGCCGCAGAGAAACAGGTGCGGAAGCCGTCAATCAGATAGGACGTGCGGGTGTATGTGTGCGGCTGGAACAGTACGACCATGCGACGATCAGGCCAGCGCTGGCGAGCGGCGGCAATGGCCGCGGCGACCTCGGTGGGATGGTGCGCGTAGTCGTCGAGGACAACGATGTCATTGCACTGGCCGTGCAATTGGAATCTTCGATTGACGCCGTTGAACATCTTCAGAGCATCTACTGAATCCGACAGGTCGAACCCGGCGGTTACGAGGGCTGCCAATGCGGTCGCGGCGTTCTGACGTTGGTACTGACCCGGCTGTACGAGAGATCCACCGACTGTCGCGTCGGGTGTAGTCAGTTCGTAGGAATCGTCAGTTCCGTCTATCTGGTAGTCGGCCGACGATTGTGATGAGCAGGTAATGAGTTGTACGTCAGGGCGCTCGGCATGAAGGGTTGATGCAATCTGGTCGGCCAATGGCGAATCGACACCAACCACGAGCGCGCCGCCTTGCTTCACGGTCCGGACATACTGCAGAAACGCTTCTTCCAACGCAGCTTGGGAGCCGTAGTAGTCGAGATGGTCGGGTTCGCAGTTGGTGAGGATTGCGATCTCCGGTGTGTAGTGATGGAAGGCTCGACCGTACTCGTCGGCCTCTAACACCAGCCAGCGATCGGTTCCTCGTCGGGCGTGGACGCAGAAGTCGGGCGCTTCGCCGCCGATCACGTAGCCGGCGTCGCGGCCTGAGGCTCTCATGGCGTATGCGATCATCGCGGTGGTGGTGGTCTTGCCGTGCGAGCCGCCGACGGCGATCACATCTCTCGATGACGCAATCTCGGCCAGCAGCTCTGCTCGAGTTTGTAGCGGAATGCCCAATTCGATGGCTCGTGAAATCTCCGGATGCGACTCGGGGACGGCAGCCGTGCGTACAACTTGCGTTGCCGTCGTGACGTGGTGCTCGTTATGACCAATGACAATCCGCGCGCCTCGGTCGCGGAGCGGTTGCAAGATTGGAGCATCGACACGGTCGCAACCAGATACAACGAGCCCGTCATCCAAGAGAATGTGCGCGAGGGCGGACATATGAATCCCGCCAATTCCGACGAAATGAACGTTCAATGTCATCGTTACGTCACTTTGCCACACCAAGGATCACTTCGGCAATGCGTCGGGCCGCGTCAATGCGACGCAGGTTGAGCATGGACTCACGCATGGATTGCAGCCGTTGGTGGTCGGCCAATAGTTGTGTTGTGGTCTCATACAGCTCGTCGGACACACGATCGTTGTCGATCACGACGGCGCCACCGGCGTCGGCCAGCAGTTCGGCGTTGTAGCGTTGGTGTCCGCCGGCCTCGCCCAGCGGAGCGAGTACGGCTGGCAGTCCAGCGGCCGGGTACTCGCCCATTACCGACGCACCGGCACGCGACACGGCGAGATCGCAGGCGGCCATGGCCAGCGGCATCTCTTCGGCCATGTACGTGTAGAGGCGGTACCGAGACTGCAGTTTGGCAGGAAGTGATTCGCGCAGACTCGACAAGCGCGGGTAGTCGTTTACTCCCGAGATGTGAATCAACTGCGTGCGCTCAAGCCACTGTTCAAGCTGATTGGCGATGCAATCGTTGATTCGCTGCGCACCACGAACGGCTCCGGTGACCAACAATGCCGGTCCGCCATTGAGTTGGAAATATGCGCGAGCCAGTGGCTTGTCCAGATCCTCGAAACCTGGGCGCAGGGGATAGCCAGTGACCACCGACTTCCCCTCTGCGTAGCGCTCGGTCGAGCGCTCGTGGGTCACGCAGATCTTGCTGGCGAACGGAGTCAATGCGCGCAGCGTCCAGCCAGGCTCGATGTCCGGTTGGAGCAGAACGATCGGTCGTCGGGCCAACCAGGCGGCGATACCGACCGGAGCGGAGACGTAGCCGCCGGTGAGGAAGACGGCATGCGGTCGGTAGCGCAGCATCAGGGAGAGGGCGTCTAGTACGCCGGTCGCTGTTGCTCCAACCGAGAGCATTTTGGAGAGGATGTTTCGACCGCGTAGGGCTCGTGCCGCGATCGTGGCGTAGGGCAGCCCAGCCTCAGCGGCAAGCTCCGACTCGACACCGTCGGCGGTGCCAGCGAAGCGGAACTCGACGGCGTTGCCCCGTTCCTCGATCAGTTGGCGGAGGGCATCGGATACGGCGAATGCGGGAAACACATGCCCGCCCGAACCTCCGCCGGAGAGCAGGATTCGAAATCTCCTTGCGTTTCCCTCAGTGGGCATCAGCTGCCGTCTCCGCGTCCGCTGTGGAACGGTGAAGGTCCTGGTTGTTTGGTTTCTCGCATGGGCGCGACATCGCGCGTTGGTGCTGCGTCGTGGAGCGGTGGGTCGGCCAGGTCGGGCATTCTGCCTCGACCGTGCCTGGAGATGGAAACCAGGATGCCGGCGGCGGCCATAGATGAAATGAGGGCCGAGGAGCCGAAACTGAGGAATGGCAGAGGAATGCCGGTCAGGACGATCGTGCGCATGACGCCGGCAACGTTGAAGAATGCCTGGAGCGCAAACCAGGCGACGATGCCAAAGGCAAGAAGGGTGCCGAAGCGATCTTCGGCTCGCATGCCCGCGCGGATGCCTCGATAGATCAGCACCGCAAAGATTGTCAGCACGATCATCGCGCCGAGCATGCCGGTCTCCTCGCCGATGATCGCGAAGACGCCATCGGTATGGGCGGAGGGGACATAGAAGAACTTCTGCCGCGACGCGCCAAGTCCAACGCCGGTCAGGCCGCCGGAGCCCAGAGTCGAGACGAGATTGATGATCTGGAAGCCGGCCTCCTGGGCGACGTCCTCGGCGTTGAAGAACGTGCGGATGCGTTCCATGCCGTAGCCAGCGCCGGCGACGATGGCGAACAGCACCGCCGAGCCGCCGACCAGGAGCATCACCATGTGTCGGAGCGCTGCGCCGGCGAGGAAGAACATGACCACGCCCGTGCAAGCGATGGCGGCGAAGGTGCCGAGGTCGGGCTCAAGCATGAGCAGTCCGCCAATGACGCCGATGATCATGCAGAACGGCGCGAGTCCGAGTGGGATGCGCTTGATCTCATCGCCCTTGGCGGCGAGCCAGGCGGCGACGTAGATGCAGATTGCCAGCTTGGCGAACTCGGACGGCTGCAGCGCGGGAAGCGAGCCAAACTGAATCCAGCGTGTCGCGCCGTTTTCTTCGTGGCCGATGCCGGGCACGAGCACGGCAGCGAGCAGCAGCAGCGACACCCAGATGATCGGCGACGAGAGTCGTTGCCAGATGCGGTAGTCGATCCGGGCGAGCAAGAGGAAGGCCACAAGTCCGATGCCTGCACCGATCAGTTGTCTGAGGGCGAAGTAGCGGGTGTTGCCGTGCAACTCCTGCGAAATCGCGAATGAGCTGGAGAAGACAAAGATCAGTCCAATGAAGACCAGCGCCATGACCGAGACGACCAGCACCCAGTCGGGCGGTGACGCGGGACGGCGCAGCCGATGGATGATGCGTCGGCCGACGGTGAACCGTTCGCCTTCGATCAGCTCTCGTGTAGAGCGAGGATTCGGTACTCGGACGCGTCCGAGTACCCCACTACTCTCAGCTCCTGCCTCAGGTACGGCTGCTCGATTAACGGTCATCGTCCGCGCTCCTGTCCTTCGCCCACTGGGCGACCAGGTCGCGGAAGTGCTGTCCGCGGGCCTCGAAGTTTGGATAGGCGTCGAATGACGTGCCACCGGGCGACATCAACACTGTTTGCCCCGATCTCGCCGTTCGAGCCGCGCAGGAGAAGGCCGAATCGAATGTGCCGGCGTCGAATGCGTTGATGCCTCGTCGCGACAGCCACGCTGTCCACTCGGATGCGGCATCGCCGAACAGCACGACCTGTGAGACGTGACGCTCCAGCTCAGTCATGAGGGGATCAAGGGGCAGATTCTTGTCGCGACCACCGAGCATGAGCACAATCTCGCCGGTCGTTGCGCGCAGTCCTGCGAGCGTGCGTTCGGGCGTGGTGGCGATGGAGTCGTTGATGAATCGGACTCCGTCGACTTCCGCGACTAGTTCGAGCCGGTGAGGGACTCCATTGAAGGAACGCAAGACTTGCGCGGCTACGTCGCGTGGGACGCGGTCGGCGACGATCGCCAGTGCGGCGAGTGCGTTGAGCAGATTGTGCTCGCCGGGAATCAGCAACTCATCGACGCTCATCACGTGATGCTCGTTGTGCAGGATGTCACGGCCATCGCTCCAGACGGCGCAGTACCAGGGCAGGGACGGTCGTCCGAGGCCGAACCAACGCTGGCTGGCCTCCGTGAAGTCCGCAGCGTTGCGGGCCAGTTCATCTTCGAAGGGCAGCACGACCGTATCGAGCGAGGACTGGTACCTGACGATGCGGAGTTTGAGCGCCTGGTAGTCCGCCCAACTGAACTGATCGAGATGGTTCGGCGTGATGTTGGTGACCGCCGCCAGGTGCGGACTGCGTGTTGTTCGCAGTAGCTGGGAATGCGAGATTTCGGCCACAACGGTGGTGTCGAGACCGATTTCCGGCAGTTGACCGAGCAATCCCTGTCCGATGTTGCCTCCGACAATGCAGGGCACACCGGCAGACGACAGCATCTCGTAGACCAGTGTGGTCGTGGTTGTCTTACCGGCGCTGCCGGTGATGCCAATGACGGGTGCGGGACAGCGCTCGAGGAAGATTTGCATGGGCCCGTAGACCGGCACGCCCCTGCGGTTCGCTTCGACCAGAAGGGGGATGTTGTAGGGAACTCCCTGGCTGGCGATGATGCCATCGACTTCGCCAAGGAGGTCGAGGTCGTCCTGGGTTCGATCGGCTCGCTCGGGATGCTGGTCGACCGTAATCACGCCTGCCCCGTCGCGCGTTGCGAAGCGCGCCGCATCACGGCCTTCGATGCCCATGCCGAGCACGGCGATGGTCTGGCCGCTAAAGGTATCGGGCGCTTCGACGGGAAGTGGGAGGGTCATTTGGGCACCTGCAATGCCAGAGCGATTCCGAGAATGCCTCCGGCCATTCCGATCAACCAGAACCGTGTCACGATCTGCGGCTCGGACCAGCCGCCCATCTCAAAGTGGTTGTGCAGCGGCGCCATGCGGAAGATGCGCCGGCCCTCGCCGGTGCGATGGCGCGTCCACTTGAACCAGCCAACCTGCACGATGTCGGAGGCGGCTTCGAGCACGAAGACGATGCCGATCACGGGCAGCAACAGCCAGTGGCCGGTCATCAAGGCGATGATTGCCAGCGTGCCACCTAGCGCCATCGCGCCGGTGTCGCCCATGAAGACCCTTGCCGGGTGCGCGTTGAACCAGAGGAATCCCAATAGCGCGCCAACGGTGGTGAAGCCGAATCGCACGAGGAAATCCTGTTCCTGTCCGACGGCGATGACGGCGAAGGATGCGATCGCAATCGCGCCCGTGCCGCCACAGAGCGTGTCGAGGCCATCGGAGATGGCGACGGAGATCACGGTGGCAAACACGGTGACAGCGGCGATCACGATGTAGATCGGACCGAGTGAATACTGTCCGGCCCAGGGCACGTTGAGCGACTCCACATCGAGCGCGAAGTAGAGCACCAGACCGACCGCGATTGAAAAGAGCGCCAGCAGACTGAACTTGAGCTTCCAGGTCAGCCCGGTCTGCGCTCGGCCGATCAGCGTGCCGAGGTCGTCGAAGTAGCCCATGGCGCCCAGCGCAATGACTCCGACCAATGGCAGAAGAATCGACCAGCGGTCGCCTTCGACGAGGTTGGCCACGATGGTCAATACGACGATGGGAATCAGGAAGATCAGCCCGCCCATCGTCGGAGTTCCTGCCTTGACCTGATGTGAAGATGGGCCCTCGTCGGAGATCGATTTGCCGGCGCTGCGGCTCTCCAGCCAGCGAATGATGAACGGCCCTACCAGCAGAGCCAGGACGAAGGCGATACCGGCAGTGCCCAGGGAGAAGGTGGTCACTGTTGGGCCAACCTCTCCACGACTCGTTCGAGGTGCATCGCGTGCGAGGCTTTGACGAGCAAGGTGTCGATAGGTTCGAGCGAGTGCCGCAGGATGTCTGTCGCCTGCTCCGCCTCGGCGACCCAGCAGGCCTCTGAGTGTCCGGACTGTCGAGCCGCCTCGACCATGTCGCGCGATCGCTCGCCGACGCCGATCAGCCAGTCGCATTTCTCGGCGGCGTATGCGCCGAGTTCCCTGTGCGCCTGTCGCTCTTGCGTGCCCAGTTCGTACATGTCGCCGAGCAGGGCGATGCGCCGCGGCTTGCTGGCAGACAGCAGATCGAGAGCTGCTTGCATCGAGAGGGGCGCGGCGTTGTAGGCGTCATCGATGATCGTTGCGCCATTCCAGGCGGTGCGTCGGGCCAGTCGGGAACCTGGCTGGAGGCGACCCAATGACTCGGCGAGATGTTCGAGCGAGAGACCAGCGCGCAAACCAACAGCGGTCGCGGCGAGCGCGGTCATCGCCTGGTGCGCGCCGATCAGGGGCGTGCTGACCCTCGCCTGTTTGTAGTCACGCGTGTCATGGAGCAAGAAATCGAGGCCGTCGAAACCACGAGCCTGTACGTCTGACGCGCGCAAGTCGCAGTGCTGGTTGAATCCAAATGTGACGACATCGGCCTGGGTTCGGAGCGACATGCGGCGGACTCGCGGATCGTCACCGTTGAGGATGGCCAGGCCTTGGGGGGGAATGGACTCGGGTAGCAGCCCCTTGATCCGTTCGGTGTCGTCCAGCGTGCCGAACCGTTCGAGATGGGTTGGTCCCACGTTGGTGACGATGCCGATGTCGGCCCTGGCCGACGAGACCAGCAGTTCCATTTCTTCCTGGGAATACGGTCCGATCTCAATGACCGCCCATTGATCCTCAGGAGCGATACCGAGCAGAGCGATGGGCAGGCCGATGTCGCCGTTGAAGTTGCGCGGCGACTGGTGGGTGGGGAAGTGCTGCGACAGAAGCTGGTACGTGGACTCGCGGACAGTCGTCTTGCCGACGCTGCCGGTGATGCCGATCACCTGCGCCGAGCACTGCATTCGCCAACGGCGACCGGCCTCTTGCAAGGCAGACAGCGGGTCGTCGACGACGAACAACGACGAACCACGCAGTCCCGATGCTTTTGAAACGAGCGCGGTTGAGGCTCCGCTGCGGAGCGCATCTTCGACGTACTGGTGGCCGTCCTGCGTCTCTCCCCGCAGGGCGACAAAGAGTGATCCGGGGCTGGCCTGTCGCGAGTCGACGACGATGTCAATGAAGGGCTCGTTGGTGACCTGAGGCTCATTGAGCAGGCGTTCTGCGAGGAGACGCGCGAGGTCGTTGGAAGAGATCACTCGGCTTCCTCCTCGGCATCGTCCTGGATGTACGTCACAGGTGAGGCGTCTTCCGCTTCGTCGTCAACGTCGGCCGTGAGCGCCGCTTGATCTTCGTTGTCATCCAGTGCTGCGTTGTCACCGTTGGGGTCCGTCTGTGGCGCAGTGTTCCAGGCATCGGTGTCGGCGATGTAGGCCGTTGGAGGCACACCGAGGTAAGGCAGGACTCGCGACATCAAGTCAGAGAAGATGGGCGCCGCGACGATACCGCCGTAGATCTCACCCTGCGGTCGGTCGATCCGGACGAGGACGACGACTCGCGGATCGTTGGCGGGTGCGAATCCAGCAAATGATGCCAGGGATTCGTTCTCCAGGTATTGACCACCCTCAACGACATCCGAGGTGCCCGACTTGCCCGCGACCGGCCAGCCTTCTACCCGTGCGGGGTGTCCGGCGACGCCATCGACGACGGCCTGCATCATCCAGGTCACCGTGGCCGCCGTCTGACGGCTGATGGCGCGTGGTCCGGTGTGCGGCTCGATCAGCTCGACGCCGTCGTTGGTGATCACGGCAGTGACCAGGCGTGGACGGATCGGGACGCCGCCTCGGGCGATAGTCGCGTAAGCCTGCACGACCTGCAGCGGCGTCACCGCGATGCCCTGGCCGAAGGAGTTTGTCGCCAGTTGCGCCGGTGACCAGGTGATGTCGGTCGAATCAGTCACGACGCCGCCGATTTCGCCGGGCAGCCCGGAATGGGTCGTCTCTCCGAACCCGAACTTGTACAGGTATTCGTAGTAGGTGCGAGCGCCGAGTTGTTGCACCACCCAGACGGTTCCCGTGTTGAGCGACCGCTGCAACACCTGGGTCATGGTCTGCTCGCCGTGATAGGAGAGGTCGAAGTTCTGGATCGTGCGGTCGTCGATCACGACAGCGCCGGTATCGACGAACGTTGTGTTGGGAGAGACGATGCCTGCATCGATGGCCGCGGCCATCGTGATGACCTTCATGGTCGAGCCGGGCTCGTAGATGTCAGAGGCGGCGCGCGAGCGGAGCAGAGCCATCGACTCCGGCAGGTCGAGGTCGATGGTTGACGGGTTGTAGGTCGGCAACGAGGCCAGCGCCAGGATGTCGCCGTTACGCGGGTCCATCATGATGATGTGGCCGCCTCGGGCGTTCCACTGCTCGACGGCCTTGAGCAACGTGGTTTCTGCGATCCACTGCAGGTTGCGGTCGATGGTCAGTACGACCGATGCGCCATGCTCGTAGGGCAGTTCAGCGCGAGGGCCAAAGGGGATCGGTTGTCCCAGGCCGTCCACTTCCTGGACGAGCAAGCCCGCCTCTCCGGCCAGCAGACCGTCAAGTTCGTACTCGATTCCGGCCAGGCCTTGCTCGTCGCGGCCGACCAGACCGATCACCGGCGCGGCCATTGAGCCTTCGATGTAGCGACGCGAAGACGTCTTTCGCACCTGCACTCCGTGCAGGGCCTCGGCGTGGATTTGTGCGCCGAGGGCGTTTGACAGCCCATATGCGATCAGGGCGTCGTGACCGCCGTCGGCGGCTGCTTGCGCGGCCAGCGACAGGACGACCGCCTCGGGTGCGCGGAGTAACTCGGCCAGGCGTCGCGACGCATCTGTCGGCTGGAACTGCGATCGGGCCCAGAGTCGCGTGTCGACGTGCACTTCCCACGCGTCAATCGAGGTCGCGAGCGGGAAGCCGTTGCGGTCGAGGATGGCGCCGCGTGGACCCTTCGTTTCGATGGCCCAGGTCCGGTCGGCGAAAGATTCGTGTCGCTCGTGCTCGATCACCTGGATCATGACCAGGCGGACTACGACGACGACCGCAAGTCCAAACAGCAGGGCAATGACCACGCGCATCCGCCACGTGGAGACAGACTCAAAGCCGCTGCCCGAGGACGGACTCGCCACTGCCCTGCCCTTTCTGCATCACCACTTACTCAAAGATCAGCACGTCGAAGATCCCAGCCCAGATCGACTGGCCGGCCGTTGACGTGGAATCGGTCAAGCCAGCGTTGGCTGCGTCTGATGGCGGTAAGAATCGCGAAGGCAATGTGCGAGCCGGCGGAGGTTGTTTGACTTCCAGCACGGCAGTCGGGCGGGCGGGAACCATGTTGAGTCGCTCCTCCGCCTGGTGCTTGACTCGCGCCAACGAGCCAAGTTGCCCGACATGCGCCGCGAGGGATCGGATTTCAGAGTTCAGGCGCTCGCGTTCCGCTTCCAGGATTCGCAGTTCGCTTCCGCTCTCGGTCACGCTCGACGTGCGGATGACCGGTAACGTTGCCGCGATGCAGAGTCCGAAGACGGCCAGCCAGGCCCAGGCGGGCATGCGGCCCGTGTAGCGAGGCCGGCGCGGCAGGACGGGTCGGGGAAGCGCATGGTGAGAGTCACTCGCCGCCGAGGTGGGCAACGACGCATCGAGCGTCGTGCTGGGTTTCGCCGTTGTCATCGAAACGCCGTTCGGCGTCGAGAAGTTCCGCGCGAGCAGGTATCGCCAACTAGGGTGTCGCCGGGTAGGCAAGAGACGTGCTCGATTGAGCCAGTCAATGGCTTCAACGTCGGAGCATTGGAATGGTTACGGAAAGTTGGGAGTATTCGGCGTCGGTGCCGCCAATTCGACGTAAAGTGGGATGCACACACCAGACTCTGGTGTGAAAGCGCTCGGGAATCGTTGAGCGGATCGTGCGCGCAGACTGGGGGACGTGGTCCACGATCGTCATGGCCCAGGGCCACGCGCAACCGTGATCCAGTGGTTTGGCGGCGGGGCTTCTCCTTCACTGTAGTGGCTGTTAGGTAGTCCCCTGCACACGATCCGCTCAACGATTTCCGAGCGTGCTCCCGACGCTCCAGTCGCTCCTGTTCTTCTCGTTCCGTACTTGCCTGGTATTGCAGCCGTGGCATCAGATTGCCTCCGCTGCGCGAAGGCGCGCGCTGCGCGCCCGTGGATTTCGTTCGACTTCAGCCGCCGTCGGCCGCAGTACTCGTCGAGTCAAGGTGCGGAACGCCGGCGTAGCGCTTGCCGACTGTTCCCGCAGGAATCGCTTGACGATCCGGTCCTCAAGCGAGTGGAACGCGATCACGACCAGCCGACCGCCGAGACGCATCACGCCTCGCACCTGCGACAGGAACGTCGCCAGGCGTTCGAGCTCGCGGTTGACCTCAAGGCGAATTGCCTGGAAGACACGTGTCGCGGGATGAACCCTCGCGCCCGGTCGGATGCCGACGGCATCGACCACGGCCTGAGCCAGTTCGGTAGTCGTCGCGATTGGGCGTCGCGCCACGATCGTTCGCGCGATTCGGCGAGAGCGACGCTCTTCGCCGTATTCGTAGATCAGGTTGGCCAGGTCGTCGGATGACCACTCGTTGACGATCTCGTCGGCAGTCGCGCGGTCAGACGTGTCGAAAGCGCCGGCAATCTCGGACGGGCCCAACTGCATATCCAACGGACCCTCAGCCTGGAAGGAGAATCCGCGTTCCGGCGTATCAAGTTGTAGTGAAGAGACGCCGAGGTCGCAGAGCACGCCATCCAATGGCGTGATCGAAGCATCGGTTGCGGCGTTCGCGGCGTCATCCATCCAACACTGCTGGAGGCTGACGCGATCGCCGAAGGGAGCCAGACGCTTCGAAGCTGCGGCAATCGCGTCCGGGTCGGCGTCGCAGCCGAGCAATCGGCCGTCAGCGCCGGATGCGCTCAGCACTGCCTCGGCGTGGCCGCCCAGTCCGACCGTTGCGTCGAGGTAGCGACCGCCCGACTTGACATCGAGCATGGCCAGGACTTCGTCCACCATGACCGGGATGTGCTGATGCTGAGAAGTCATTACGACTCCTCCGAGCTGTTCGGAGCGGCGGCTGCCTCGGCGAGCTGCTGGAGCAGTTCGGCGTAGCCCTCGTCGATTTCTGCCTGTTCGCTGTGCCAGGCCTCGGAGTTCCAGATTTCCAGGTAATCGCCCATGCCGATGATCACGGTGTCGCCGTTGAGATTGCGTTCCTGGCGCATCTGCGGCGGAATCAAGATCCGTCCCTGACGGTCGGTTTCCACGCGTCGCACTCGTCCGAAGAAGCTGCGCGCCAGTCGTCTGGCCGAAGCGCTCAGTTTGTCGTCCACGGTCCGCACTTGCTTCTCTGCGGCGTATGCCTCGGGGGTGTAGAGCTCGATCTGCCCGTCCGGTCCCGGCAACAGGAATCCACCGTGCTCGAACAGACCCCGATACGGGGACGGAATCGCCAGACGACCTCTGTCGTCCAGCCGATGTTCGTACTCCCCGGTGAAGTCGATCGTCGCCACGTTTGAAGCCCTGTGTGCCCTTCCCATTCACGTTATGCCGCGTTTCCCATTTGTCCCCATCAGTCTGTCGATAACGCACTGTATGCACATTATGGAAGGGATTTCAAGGCCAGATTCAGGGAAAACGCTCCCAGTTCTCGAAAGGGAACGAAATTGGTCCACAAAAGGGGCGGAGCAAGCCCTAAAGAGATGCCACAAGTGGTGGATAATGTGGATAACTTCGACTGAGAAACTCAGAACAACCAGATAGAACAGCCGACATGTCTCAAACCAGCCCACAGAATTTCAATGCTGCTGTCCTCACCCTCTCCGATCAGGGCGCTGCGGGCCGGCGGGAGGACACGTCAGGACCCGCCATTCGAGAGCGATTGGCGGAAATGGGCATCACGGTCAGTAACCATGCCATCCAGTCGGACGACCCCGACGCAACCGTGGAGCGGCTTCGACAATGGGTCGCCGATGGAGTCAGCCTGATCGTGACCACGGGAGGCACCGGCTTCGGCCCCCGCGACAACACGCCCGAGGCGACGCGTCGAGTGATCGAGCGGGACGCGCCCGGCCTGGCCGAACTGATGCGGGCCGAGGGTCTACGCAAGACGCCCATGGCCGCGTTGTCGCGTGGTCTCTGTGGAATCGCGGGTCGAACGTTGATTGTCAATCTGCCCGGCTCCGAGCGAGCAGTTCGAGAAAATCTGGACGCGCTGGCGCCAGTCCTGCCTCACGCACTGCAACTCATCGGTGGCGACACCGAGCACTGACAGGCAGGATTCGTCATTGCCGCGCTCCGTCGCGGCTATCTCGTGGCGTTCCTTCCAGTTGTGAGTAGTGGACTCGTCGAGATACTCACGTTCGAGCCGGGGGCAGGCGCCGCCGCAAGCACGGGTATGACGGTGGTCGGCGGGAGGTGTGACGGAGATTGCTGCCTGTAAGTCGGTGTGATCTGCTGGTCTGACGTTGTTGGAACAACGTTGCAACGGATCACATGCCTACACTGGCGACAATGGCTAAACGTAATCTCTCGCGCACGATCTCGCTGGCTCGACAACGTCTGGACGCCGAACAGGGCGCCGTAATCAAGGACTGGGGCGGCAGGCTGCCCCTGGCCCTGGTCTATCCCAACTCCTACTACCTGGGCATGTCGAATCTGGGTCTGCAGACCCTGTATGGCCTGCTGAACAATCGCAGCGACATCGTTTGTGAGCGCGCCTTCTACGATCCGCCGCACAAGTCCGAACGAGGCGACGATCCCTCGCTGGGTCCAGTGACGATCGAATCGCAGCGACCCCTGGCCGACTTTCCCGTAGTCGCCTACACGCTGACGTATGAGATCGACTACTACCACGTCGTTCGATCGCTGCAGGCGGCCCAGATTGAGCCGTTGAGCATCAACCGCGACGATGGCGATCCGCTGATCATTGCTGGCGGCGCGGCTGTGATTACCAATCCGTTGCCGCTAGCGGACTGCTTTGATGCATTCGTGATCGGCGAAGCGGAGCCGATTCTCGAAGAGTTGATCGACACGCTGCAGGAGTACGCATACAGTCCGCGCGCCGATCAGCTCGAGGCGCTGGCCAGGATTCCCGGCGTGTTTGTGCCGGCCCTGGGGTCAGGCGACGGTGTCGAGCGGCAGTGGGTGCGCGACATCTCAACGACCGAGGCGATGTCGTTGGTGCTCACCGACGAGACCGAGTTCAACCAAATGACGCTGATTGAGGCCGCACGCGGCTGCGGTCGGGGCTGCCGATTCTGCATCGCCGGCTATGTCTTCCGACCGCCTCGATACCGACCGCTGGAATCGCTGCTTAACCAGGTGCAAGAAGGCCTGAAGCGGACCGATCGGGTTGGACTGCTGGGCGCAGCTGTCGCCGACCATCCGCAGTTGGCCGAGCTCGCCGTCCAGGCGGACAAGCTCGGCGGTCGTGTGTCGGTGTCGTCGCTGCGTGTAGACAATCTCGCCCCCGAACTGCTGGACGTGCTCTCGCGCGGAGGCACGCGAACGGTCACACTCGCGCCCGAGGCTGGTTCTGAGCGGATGCGGCAGCGGATCAACAAGGCCGTCTCGGAAGACCAGATCATCGAGGCGGCCGACAAGGTCGGCTCAGCGGCGATGAACCGACTCAAGCTCTACTTCATGATCGGCCTGCCCGACGAAGAGGACGAAGATGTGGAGGCGATGGCCAATCTCGGACTTGCCGTCAAGGAACGGCTCGACGCTCACGGTCACGGAACCGAATTGGTGATGTCGGTCGGTCCGCTCGTTCCCAAGCCGGCGACCGCCTACCAGGAACTGGTGCAATCCGAGGCCGGACTGGTCAAGCATCGCCAACAGATTCTGCAACACGCCTTCCGCAAGACCGGCATCCGGCTGCGCGGTGATAGTCCCACCTGGGCACGGATCGACGACATCTGCTCGCGCTCCGACCAACGCCTGGCGCACGCGATCCTCGAGATGGAAGCGCCGTCGGCCCGCGAGTGGATGCGAGCCGCCGGGGAATGGAATCTCGACGGACCGCTGCCCTGGGGCGGCGGACCAAGTCCGTGGTCGGCTGTGGAGACAGGCATTACGGCTCGTTTCTTCGAGCGCGAGCTGTCCAAGCACCTGCGCGAGAAAGCGACCATCGCTTGTCCACCGCCAGAGATTGGCTGCAACATGTGTGGCGTCTGCGGCGGCAACGAGATTCCCTCGTACTCACCCACCATCGTGCCCCTGGAAACCGTCACTGCGGAAGCTGTCGTTGGAGTCTGAGGTGTCGATCGCGGACAATCTGCGTCGAGTCAATGAGCAGATTGACGATGCCTGCGCACGAGCCGGCCGCGACCCATCGGATGTCCAACTGATCGCGGTCTCGAAGACGTTTCCAGTCGAAGCCATCGCCGAAGCGGCGGCGGCCGGACAGCGGCACTTCGGCGAGAATCGAGTGCAGGAAGGTCTGGCCAAACTCGACCAGCTACCCAGACTCGGCGTCGAGGCTGAGATCCACCTGATCGGTCACTTGCAGCGCAACAAGGCGCGATTTGCCGGTCGCTTTGCGACGGTGCAGTCGGTCGACAGTGTGCGTCTGGCGCAGGCAGTTTCGAGTCGGCTTGAGAGTGATTTGACAGTGATGTTGGAAGTGAATGTGGCGGAGGAGCCGTCAAAACATGGGTTCAAGCTCGAAGAAGTGAAGGATGCACTGGCAAGCACCCAACTACTCTCACATTTGAGAGTAGTTGGGCTCATGACGGTGGCGCCCGAGGTCGAGGACCCGGAAGAGGTGCGTCCCGTCTTTCGCAAACTGCGAGCGCTTGCCGAAGAGTTGACGCTTCCTGAACTCAGCATGGGTATGTCCAACGATTACGCTGTAGCCATCGAGGAAGGTTCCACGATGGTCCGAATTGGGCGCGCGATCTTCGGCCAGCGAGAGACTCATGCCGGAGGTCCAGCATGACCAAGATTGCCGTAATCGGCGGTGGGACCATGGGCGCGACCTTTGTTCGCGCTGTGACCAGTGCCGGCGTGATCTCGATGAATGACCTGACTGTTTGTGAAGTCCTGCCCGAGCGTCGGGGTTGGCTGGAAGGCGAATTCAGCGGAATCTCCGTCACCGGCGACCAGGCCGAAGCGATCAACGGTGGTGAGGTTGTCTATCTCTCAGTCAAACCGCAGGATCTTCCTTCGCTGAACAGCACTGGAGGCACGGCTGCCAAGCTGCTGATCTCGATCTTGGCCGGCTCAACGATTGCCGACGTGCAGGCGTCAACCGGCGCCGACCGTGTGGTTCGGGCGATGCCTAACACTCCGGCTCAGGTCGGCAAGGGATTCACAGCTTGGACGGCCACCGAAGGTGTGACAGAGGATGAGCGGGCGTTGGTCAGCCAACTGCTCGACACGATGGGTGAGCAACTCTATGTCGCTGACGAGTCGGCGATTGACAAGATCACGGCTGTTTCGGGCAGCGGTCCGGCGTATGTGTTTCTGGTCATCGAAGCGATGATCAATGCAGCCGTGAACATCGGGCTGCGACCCGATGACGCGCGGCGGATGGTGTTGCAGACGGTGACCGGATCCAGCGAGTTTGCGTCCCAGTCAGGGCAGCATCCGGCGGTATTGAAGGATATGGTGACTTCTCCCGGTGGCACGACCGCGGCCGGGCTGCGAGTGCTGGAACAACAGGGCGTCCGCGCCGCGTTCATCGACGCCGTGGCTGCGGCACATCAACGAGCGGAAGAGCTGGGCCGGCAATGAGCGAAGTCCTGAGCATTTTGGGCATCACGATCCAGATTTACTCCTTCATCCTGCTCGCGCGAGTGTTGATGAGCTGGGTGCCGATGTTCACCAATCGCCCGCTCGACCCATCCAACCCGTTCGTCAAGTTCCTACTCGACGTCACGGAGCCGGTGCTGTCGCCGCTGCGCCGCTATCTCGTCATCGGGATGATCGACCTCTCGCCCCTGGTTGCGCTAATCGGCCTGCAAATCATCGGTAACGCGCTGCTGAGCAGCGCCTGATTTCTCGCGCCCCCTTTCATAGAACGTTTGCTTGACATTAGCCAGAGTGTTGCCTAGTGTGCGCAGCACAGGCGTTCGCACGATCGCCACTCGTCGACCAAACTCAGCTACGTGGAGGAGCGCATATTATGACACCTAGCAAGACCGACAACGGCGTCGAGCCCATCGCTCTGGCGACAGATGCACAAGAGCCACTGCCCATGACCACAACCAACAGCAAGTCCAGCGGCACATCGAGCAGCAAGTCCGACGAAGCGGCAAACGAACCACCGCCCGCGGTTGAAGAACTGCTCGGCGATATGGAACGACGCTTCGGCGAGGGCGCCCTGATGCGCCTCGGCGACACCGGCTCTCGACTCATCGTCGACGGCATACCAACTGGCGCGTTGTCGCTTGATGTCGCGCTCGGCATCGGCGGATTACCCCGTGGTCGCATCGTTGAGGTCTACGGACCGGAATCGGCCGGAAAGTCAACCGTCGCCCAGCATGTCATCGCCGAGGCGCAACGCCTGGGCGGTCAGGCTGCCTACGTCGATGTCGAACATGCGCTTGATCCTGAGTTCGCAGGGCGGCTGGGAATCGATATCTCGCAATTGCTCATTGCCCAGCCGGACACGGGCGAGCAGGCGCTGGAGATTGCCGAAGCGCTGGTTCGCAGTAATGCGATCGATGTCGTCGTCGTGGACTCGGTAGCTGCACTGGTGCCGCGAGCTGAGATCGAAGGGGAAATGGGCGATGTGCAGGTCGGTCTGCAAGCGCGCCTGATGTCACAGGCGCTGCGCAAACTTACCGGCGTGGTGGCACGCTCCAAAACAGTCTTGATCTTCATCAACCAGTTGCGGGAAAAGGTTGGCATCGTATTCGGCAACCCCGAGACCACACCCGGCGGTCGAGCGCTCAAGTTCTACTCCTCGGTCCGAATCGAATTGCGTCGCGCTGAAACGCTGAAGGATGGACAGCTCGTGATTGGCTCACGGGTCAAGGCGAAAGTCGTCAAGAACAAGGTTGCGCCGCCGTTCCGCACGGCCGAGTTTGATCTCATGTTCACCGCCAACGAGTACGGCATCTCCAAGACCGGCTGCCTGATTGACCTTGGGACTGAACCGACACCGGGTTCTCCGGCCGGCACACCGTCGGTCATCAAGAAGCAGGGCACCTTCTACTCCTATGGCGAAACACGACTCGGCCAGGGTCGCGAACGGACCAAGGCCTTCCTGCGCGAACACACTGACATGGCAGAAGAGATCGAAGCGCGCATCCGCGAAGAACGCGGACTGCCCAACGCCAAGTCGCTGATGGCCGAAGAAGGCGCTCCCAAGGCGACACCGATCGCCAAACCCCCACCCAAGAAGAAGGGCCGAGCGCGGGCTAGCTAACGAGCTCATTGAGCAGCCAGACGCCACTCAACGCGGAGCGAACCATGACTGCCGTCGTCTCTATCCGGCCCACCGGCGCACTGTCAACGGTCGATTTTGACGACGGCAGTTCCATTCGCTGCACCCGCGAGTTCGCTCAGCGTTCGAGGATCGAGCGTGGCCAGCAGATCGATCCAGTCTTCATCGATCGGCTCCGCGAGTCCGCCTCCCACGATCTCGCATTACACGAAGCCCAACGACTGGCTGCCAGACAGCGCTACAGCCGGCAGGAAATCGCCGTCAAACTGCAGATGGCCGGCATCTCGAAACAGGACGTGGACACGGCCCTGGACACGCTCGAAGCACAGGGAAACCTCAGCGACTACGCCGTCGCGCTGGAGATCGCCCGTCGCAGTCTGCGTCTGACGCTCGAACGCGACCCTGACTTGACCTGGGCCAGATATCGGCGCTTGCACACCAGGCGCCTCTCGCTGCGTGGATTCGGTATGGCGGATACCGACGCATCGTTACGACAGGCGTGGTCCGACCTCGAATAATCACCACTAGCGCCGGATCGTCAACGGGCGTACTCTGGGTGCTACTGGCCACCTGTCGACGACCTGCCCATGTTGGAACCGGGCAGCCTCAACCGGTACGACAGGCCCGGCAGAGCGAGATTCAACGTGACAACAGGCAACGCAACGGCAATGCCGACCCAATTGAGCAGAGGACACCATGTTGGGAGCCATTATGCGGCTCCTGCGCGGCGGGCCAGATCCACGGATCGAGGCCACGCTCGAAGCCGAACGCATCATCCAACAGGCCCGAGAACAGGCCGATCGGGAGGCGCGTGAGCGGTTAGAAGACGCGCGGGAACAAGCGCAAGCTGAACGAGACCAAATCCTCGCGGATGTTCGCGGGGCGCGTGACGACCTACAGCGAGCTGTGGATCGCCTTGACCGGCGCGAGGCTTCGTTGGATGACCGGGTCAAATCGCTCGACGACCGCGATTCCAAGCTGAATCGCGACCACCAGCGACTCCAGCGTCGCGGCGCCGAGCTCGACGAGCGCGAAGCCGAACACGACCAACGGCTGGAAGAAATCTCCAACCTCACCCGTGACGAAGCGCGAACCGTGCTGTTCGAGCGAGTCGAGCAGGAAGTTTCCGATGAAGCCGGCCGTCTCGTGCGTGAGGCCGAACAGAAGGCCAAGGACGAGGCGGAAACCCGCGCACGCAAGATTGTCGCCACGGCAATTCAGCGTGTCGCCTCAGAGGTGACGACCGAATCAACCGTCTCGGTGGTGCAAATCCCCTCCGACGAGATGAAAGGACGCATCATCGGTCGTGAAGGTCGCAACATTCGCGCCCTCGAAGCTGCGCTCGGTTGCGACCTGATCATCGACGACACTCCCGATGTCGTGACAGTGTCCGGGTTCGATCCGGTGCGCCGCGAGATCGGTCGTTTGTCGCTGAGCCGGCTCGTCGCCGACGGACGTATCCACCCGACGAGGATTGAGGAAACCGTCGCCAAGGCGCAGCGCGATGTCGACCGCATCATTCGCGAATCGGGCGACGAAGCGGCGATCGAGGCGCACTGCAGTGGGCTGCCGCGCGAAATGCTCGATATCTTCGGCCGCCTGCGTTTCCGCACCAGCTACGGACAGAACCAGCTCCGACACGCAGTCGAAACGGCGCACATCGGCGCGATGATCGCGCAGGAGATCCACGCGGACGTCGAAGTCACGCGACGCGGATCACTGCTGCATGACGTAGGCAAGGCGATCGACCATGAGGTCGAAGGCACCCACGCCATCATCGGTGGCGATCTAGCTCGCCGGTTCAAGATGTCTGAGAACATCGCGCACTGCATCGAAGCTCACCACGACGAAGTCGAGATTCGTTCAGTCGAGGCGATCATCGTGCAGATGGCCGACGCCATTTCGGGCGGTCGCCCGGGCGCGCGACGCGAATCGGTCGAGCGCTATATCGAGCGACTGCGCGCACTCGAGGACATTGCGACGTCCTTTGACGGCGTCGGACAGGCGTACGCCATCCAGGCCGGCCGCGAAGTCCGCGTCGTCGTTGACCCGCGCGAGATTGACGATCTCGGCGCGATGCGACTGGCGCGGGACATCTCGAAGCAGATCGAGGAATCGCTGCAATACCCCGGCCAGATTCGCGTCACCGTCCTGCGCGAAACCCGCGCCGCCGAGTACGCCCGCTAGCTGGAAGGCGCAAGGCGGCCTGTGGCCCGGCTCGACCTGCATACGCACAGCACTCACTCCGACGGCGTGAGGCCCCCGGAGTGGGTTGTGCAGCAAGCCGCCGAGTGTGGCGCTGAACTATTGGCGCTCACCGATCATGACACCCTGTTGGGCGTCGAGTTTGCGCAGGCGGAAGGCCGCCGACGAGGCGTCGAAGTGATCGCAGGAGTCGAAATCGGCGTCAATGACCCGGTACTCGGCGAGTTGCATGTGCTCGGCTACTTCCCGGCGAATGCCCCACTTTCCGACCTCGAGCGCCAACTTGGCGACTACCGTCGTGAACGCCAATCTCGGGCGCGGCGAACCGTGGAGCGTTTGAGCGAACTCGGCCTCGAGATTGACTATGAGCGAGTTGCTGCCATCGCCGACGGAGCATCGATTGGCCGTCCCCATGTAGCGCGGGCGCTCGTCGAGGCCGGGCATGTCGAGTCTGTTCCGGATGCATTCAATCGATTTCTACGCAACGACGGCCCTGCTTACATTCCTCGAACGCTGCTGAGTCTGACCGACTCGTTGGCAATGATCCACGCAGCCAGCGGATTCGCCTCACTGGCGCATCCCACCCGTTATGACGAGCCGACGAGCGCAACAGTTGCCTTCGCAGACGCAGGCGGCGACGGTCTCGAAATCTACTACCGAAACGACGGACCCGACGAGATTGCGAACGGCCAGCAGCTCGCCAGATCGCTTGGCTTAACGCCGACAATTGGCTCCGACTATCACGGACTGCATCCTGACGAGATTCGTCCGGCCAACGTGCCGATGCCCGACCATGCCGCCGAACAGATCATCAACATCCTCAAGGACCTGTGACCATGGCCGACTACGAACTGCCGCTGGATGTACGAGACATTCGACGCATCATCCCGCACCGATATCCAATCCTGTTGGTCGACCGGATCGTCGAATTGGAGCCGGGCAAACGCGCCGTCGGTCTCAAGAACGTGACGACCAACGAGTGGTTCTTTGAGGGTCACTTCTCTGACAACCCGATCATGCCAGGCGTGTTGATCATCGAAGCGCTCGCCCAGACCGGCGCAGTCGCGGCCCTGTCAGCAGACGAGTTCAAGGGCAAGCTTGGGCTGTTCGCCGGAATCGACGGCGTTCGTTTCCGGCGTCAGGTGGTGCCCGGAGATCAGTTGCGTTTGGAAGTCGAGATGGATCGTCTGCGTCGCGGGATCGGACGAGCCAGCGCCAAGGCGACGGTTGAAGGCGAGACCGCAGCAGAAGGTCGCTTGACGTTCGCGTTAGTTGATCCGCCGACGGAGTCCTGATCACCAGAACTGAGGCCAACCTCTCAGTCCCCACGTGATGCGGGGACTGGATATTGCCGAGTGGGGTCTACACCCAGAGATACCCTCCAGGGCTGCGACCGTGGAAGACGACAGACGAGTTTCGGACTAAAGCGAAATGGCCGCCCACAACGCCAGCACCAGGGCGACGCTGGCCACGGTCGTGATTGCGACCCAGCGCAGATCGCCACTGACGTAATGGAAATCGTGCATCGCGGCGGCGGCGCGCGCTCGGCGATCTCGGCGCTCGTGTGCGCCGACTGCGCCTCCACGCGGACCACCTGCCGCTCCGCCAGCTCGACCCGCCCGAGTCGGCTGTTGAATGTTTCCGCTCAGCGACGCCCCGACCGGAGCATTGGCTGCGCCGGCCTGTGCCGTCGGCAACGTGTCTTCCCGGCCTCTGCGACCGCGCCGGCCCTGCGGCCTGCCGGCCTGTTGCGCGCGATTCGAGCCGCCTCGTCCTCGTCGTGATCCGCGAGCCATTTGCAACCTCCGACGCTCTGCTTACACCTTATGCGCTGTTGCCGAATCCGGCTAGTCGGCCTAAACTGGCCATACGGCCCCGTGGTGTAGCGGCCTAACACGCCACCCTGTCAAGGTGGAGACCGGCGGTTCGAATCCGCTCGGGGTCGCCACTCAACTCCCCTCTGGCTTTTGACCAATAGCTGCGCTTTAGCGCCGCGCGCCGTAACTGACGCGCAGGGTGTCGGCGCTGCTCCGCCGCGAACCGGGTCGATCCCGGGCCCTTATCCGCCCAGCGCATCGCAGCCATACATGGACACCCAAGTCCGTTCAGACCAATCGCCGTCCTCGCTCCTGACGAACTCGGCTGCGGTCACCCACCCGGCATCGTCATTCGACTCGACCCAGGCGAGGACAATGTTGCGTGTCCCGATCAGCCGCAGTGTTGCCTCCCCAGGCTTGTATCGGAGCTCGTCGAATATTCGCAGGAATGCTTCGGGTAGTGGCGAGTCAGCCGTCAAACCAGTCCCGGCTTCGCCCGAATCTACCGGCCGCCTCGTCACATTCACACAGACGAAGTCCGCCGACCAATGCTCTCGTGCGGTCTCTGTCAATAAGTCGGCCACTTCGGGCAGATCAACCGCTGGAGGCCAATCACTGTGGTCGGCAACCTCCAGGATCGAGTACCAGTCTTCAGCCTGATCATCGGACGGATGGTCGTCGTCTACTACTTCCTCGACTTCATAGGGAAAGTAGCCGTCCGCCCCTTCGATTCGGCGCGCAAGCGTGCCGATACCGTCCGGAAGTGGAGCACTGGAATCCCGGCAGTCGAACAGACGCCCGATGCCGTGTAGCTCCCAGTCACCGCGAATACGCACGAACTCAAGAGCATTGCCGACTGTTTCGTAGAAGCCCTGATGTGGGGGCGGGACGCCCTTGGTCGAGACGAGCACAATCCGCTTCTCTTCCGTCCAGGCAAGCTCATAGTCTGAGAACTGTCCGATCCAGATGGAACCGGTCCAGCCGCCGACGAGCTCAGAAACAGTTTCCGGCGGGAGAGTCGCTGGCTCCAGAAGCTGTGCCAGCCCACGAACTCCCGTGTCCAGCACGTACGCACAAACCGACGGGAAGTCGGCCATGTTGAGCTTGTACAACTCGCGCATCATTTCGGCGACTGACATTCCTGCCAGATCCATAGCCGTCAGAGGCTGAAGTGCCGACTGCGGCTGTTCATTCGTCGATTCGAGTGACGGCTGCTCCTGCCGTTCGTCGCTTGCACACGCAACGAAGAGGGTCGCCAGCAACAGAACTGAGAATGTCAGGCGGTACCCAAGCGGCGCTTTACCACGTGTCGATATATGGACGCTTCTTCCCAGTGCGCTCCGGCGTCGGTGGGAGGCGCTTGAGACCGTTTGCGATCCAGGTTCGCGTTTCGGCGGGATCGATCACGTCGTCGAGACCTCCGCCGGCGGCAGCGTTGACGGCCTTGGCATTGTCGTAGGCCCTGGTGACCATGTTCTCGTAGGTCGTAATCCGCTCCTCGGCGTCCTCGATGGCAATCAGTTCCTTGCGATAGCCCAGCTTGACCGATCCCTCGAGGTTCATGCCGGCGAACTCCGCCGTCGGCCAGGCGACCGTGAAGAATCCGACCAGCGCGCTCGCGCCGCACATCGCCTGGACTCCGAGTCCATACGCCTTACGCACAACCACACCGAACAGCGGCACGCTGAGGTTGGCGCCCGTGTTGAACATTCGCGCACAGTGACGCACAAGCGCCGTCGCCTCAACGTCGGGTCCGACCATCATCCCAGGGCAGTCCATCAAGCTGAGCACCGGAATATCGAACGCGTCGCAGAGTTGGAGGAAGCGTGCGCCCTTGTCGGAGCCGTCGGAGTCGATCGCGCCGGCCAGGTGATGCGGGTTGTTGGCGATCACACCGATCGGGTGTCCCTCGACGCGAATGAACGCAGTGATGATCCCGATCCCGAACTTCTCGCGAATCTCCAGCACCGAGCCTTCATCGGCGATCGTGTGGATGATCTCCTTCATGTCGTAGAGACGCAGCCGGTTCTCCGGCACGATGTGGCGCAGGCGACGTTGATCGGGCGCCGTCCATTCCTTGATCGGCCCCTGGAAGTAGCTCAGGTACTTCTTGGCGATGTCGGTCGCTTCTTCCTCGTCCTTGCAGAGGATGTCGATTACGCCATTGGGGACCTGGAACGACATCGGCCCGACTTCTTCCGGCGTGTAGATGCCGAGTCCGCCGCCCTCGATCATCGCCGGACCGCCCATCGCGACGGTCGATCCCTCGGTGGCGATGATCACGTCGCAGCAGGCCAGCAGCGCCGTGTTGCCGGCGAAACAGCGACCGTTTGTCACACCGACCAGCGGTACCTGGCCCGAGAGCTTCGAGAATTGCGTGAACGTGTAAGTGTCGAACGCCACGCCGGGGCCAGTTCGGTCGTCGCCGGGCCGTCCGCCGCCGCCCTCGGTGTAGAAGACGATGGGGAAGTTGAAGCGGCGCGCCATTTCAAACATGCGATCCTGTTTGTAGTGATTGCGTCCGCCCTGCGTGCCAGCAAGAACCGTGTAGTCGTAATGCACGACAATCGCACGGGCGTCGCGCTCGTCCTCGAACAGGTCGCCATTGATCGTCGCTGTGCCGGCGAGCAGACCATCGGAGGGTGTGTTCTCGCGAAGCTGTTCGTCGGTGTTGCGCTGATGCTGACGCGCCACGATCAGCGGCCAGTATTCCTGGAACGAACCGGGATCGACTAGTTGCTCAATGTTCTCGCGCGGCATTCGGTAGCCGCGTCCGCGACGCTTGGACACAGCGATGGGCCGGTTTTCGTCCAGCGTGTAGGCGTGTCGGTCGTAGTTTTCCTGCAGGTCGGGTCGGATGAAATCGGGATCGATCAGGTCGTCGCCGCCGATCGCCTCAACCGAGACTTCCGCCTCGAGGATGAAGACGAGTGGGAATCCCTCACGGATCACGTCGCCGATGGAGCAGCCCAACGCCTTGACGATCCCGTCGCGGTCGGCGGAGATCACATGCTCCATCTTCATCGCTTCCATCGCGACGAGGTCCTGGCCCTTCCGCACTTCCTGACCCTCTTCGACCATGATCGATACAATCGTGCCCTGGATCGGCGCGGGCAGACCGATTGAGCCTTCCGGACCGGTCAAGTCCGGCGCCTGTTCCTCGACGACCTGCAAGGACTGCTGCTGCTTGACTTCCTGGTCGTGCTGAAAGAGCGCCAACGGATCACGCGAATCAACGCGCGCGCCGGCGAATCCGCTGTCCGCCGTTGGGGCTTCCGTCTGCAGATAGCGCACTCGTTGCGCGCCGTTGAACGTCGCCAGCTCTGCCATCTGCTCGTCAACCCAGCGTGTGTGGACGCGTCCTTCGACCAGGTCTTCGTGCTCCAGCACGTTGGTGAGGAACGGAATGTTCGTCGCGACGCCTTCAATCCGGAACTCGGACAGCGCTCGCAACGAGCGCGTTAGCGCATCCTCGAATCTTGGCGCCGGAGCGTGGGCGATCACCTTTGCCAACAGCGAGTCGAACGAAGTGGATGTCTGATAACCAACGTATCCGAAGCCGTCGGTGCGAACGCCCGGTCCGGAGGGCGCTTCATAGGCCTTGAGCGTCCCCGACGCTGGAAGAACGGAGCCATCGGGTGTCAGCGTCTCCATGTTGACGCGAGTCTGAATCGCGAACCCACGTGGGCGCAGCCAGGACGGATCGTCGAGGCCGAGGTCGGAGATTGAAGCGCCCTGCGCTGCTCGCAGTTGGGACTGGACCAGGTCGACTCCGGTGACCTGTTCGGTCACGGTGTGCTCAACCTGTAGTCGTGCGTTCGCCTCCAGGAAGAAAAAGGCGTCATTCGAGCCGTCTGAGGCATCCAACAGGAACTCAAACGTGCCCAGAGACGAGTAGCCCACGTCGCGTGCGATACGTACGGCCGCCTCGACGATGGCTTCGCGCGTGGATGTTTCCAGGTGTGGCGCCGGCGCGATTTCTACGATCTTCTGGAAACGCCGCTGGACCGAGCACTCGCGCTCCCACAGGTGACCGACACCGCCGTGCAGGTCTCCGATGACCTGCACTTCGATGTGCCGGGCACGAGGAATGAGCTGCTCGATGTACAGCGCTCCGGAGCCGAACGACATGCGCGCCTCGGACTCACAGCGCTCCCAGGCGGCCTCTAGATCGTTGATGTCGGTGACTGCCCGCGAGCCTCGTCCGCCGCCGCCTGCCACCGCCTTGAGCATCACTGCCGCGTCTTCGCCCAGCGTCTCAAAGAACTCAACCGCTTCGCTCAGGGTGACTGCCTTGTCGGAGCCTTCAATCACCGGCACGCCAGCTTCCCTCGCAGCCTGCCTGGCGCGGACCTTGTCTCCAAACAGATCAAGCAGATGCGGCGTCGGACCGACGAAGGTGATGCCCGCGTCTCGGCAGCGTCGGGCAAACTCTGCCGACTCTGCCAGGAATCCGTAACCGGGATGCACCGCGTCGCAGCCGGTCGATTGCGCGGCCTCAATCAGGCCGTCAATGTCGAGGTATGCCTGGACGCCCAGAGCATCGAGCCCGACCGCTTCATCGGCGGCGTGAACGTGCAGAGACCTGGCGTCGTCCTTGGAGTAGACGGAGACGGTGGCAATGCCCAGATCGGAGGCCGCACGAGCCACACGAATCGCAATCTCGCCACGATTGGCAATCAACAGTTTGGAAACGGGCGACACAGATCCACTCGGCGGCATACATCACTCCAGATTTAGTCGGGACGAAGCAAATTCAGTCTCGTCAACTGTCGCCACGATATCAGCGCCTCTCTTCTTGACGTGCCTCAGCCCCAGTCCCCGCTATACGCGGGGACCCGCTCCTTCCCTGCGCGTCATAAACCCGCAGATGGGTTGCCACGCCAAAGCAGGTCCCCGCGTAAAGCGGGGACTAGAACAAGCGAAACGGGTTCATGCACAGCGAGGCCGGGATTTACACCGGTCCCTGGTTCAGTCTGCTGCCTCTGCCGCCGCGGCCTCGTACAGCGTTCCTGTGATGCGGCGTTCCACCAACGATTGATACTCAGCTTCGCTGACGCCCAGCTCTTGCGACAACACCTCGAACGAGTGCTCACCCACGCATGGCGCCGGTCTCAGCAGGCGATCTTCCGATCCGCTGAAGCGCCAAGGGGCTCCCGGCAACCACGAGGGGCCGACCTCTGGGTGATCGACTGACTGGACGAAGCCGCTCGATTCCAGATATGGATCAGGCGAATCGAACAGGTCGTACATCGGACTCACACGTGCCGCGTCGATGCCGATCCCAAGCAATCGTCGCTCCACGTCCGTTGAGTCCTGGGCTGACGTCCACTCCGCGACAATCGTGTCCAGCGCCGACTCATTCGCCTTGCGCGATGCGGCATCGACGAATCGCGCATCTTCAGAGAGGCCGGCGGCGTCCATCTCCAGGCACAGACTTCGCCACTCGTCGTCCGTTTCCACTGAAACGGCGACCCACTCATCGTCGCCGGTGCAGGGATAGATGTTGTGCGGAGCCCGCTGTCGGTCGTGATTGCCAAGCGGCCCTGGAGTCCGGCCGGTCGCGTCGTGTTCCGCGATCGCATCGCCGACCACCACGCCCATCGCTTCGAGCATCGCGACATCAATCTCCTGTGGCCCACCGACGCGTTCCCGACGCGCGATGGCGGCAGTGATTGCGGACGCAGCCGAGTATCCAGAGATTGGATCGGGATAGAGCCCGCCGGTGTTCATGCCCGGCTCGTCTTCATACCCATGAATCGACGACAACCCGGACATTGGCTCGGTGGTCGCGCCGTTCGCTGGATAAGGCGCATAGGGACCGGTGATGCCGTAGCCGGAGATCCTGGCCAGGATAATGTCGGGGCGCTGTTCAGCCAGCGCGTCCAGCGTGATGCCCCAACCATCGAGGACGCCGGGCCGGAAGTTTTCGGCGATGACATCAAACTGGGGAACCATTCGCCAGAACAGCTCTTTGCCCTCGTCCGAGCGCAGGTCCAGTGTGATTGCTCGCTTGTTCAGATTGACCGCGTTGTAGAGACCCTGGGTGTTGAGGGAGTGTTGTCGCTTCGCGTCGTCCAGAATGGCGGTCGGTACCCGAGGGCCGACCGTGCGCCAGATGTCAACGCGTTGCAAGGCCTCGATCTGCACCACGTCTGCGCCCAGGAAACCGAGTAGCTCGGTGCAGAACGTGCCGCTCCAGGCCTGGGTGAATGTCAGGACTCGCACGCCGTCCAACGGTCCCTTCATCGTCGGAGCGACATCGGTTTGCTCGGCATTGGACTTAAGCGGACCGACGCTGTCAGAGCCGAGCTCCGGCGCCGGAAACCGCAGCGACCAGCTCGGCGGCGACAACGGATGCGGATTGCCCGAGGCTCGGACCGTCTCGCCGTCGAGCTCGGTCTCAACAATGAAGTTCCGCGATTGCAGTTGCTCGTTCTCGACCAGTTCGGGGATCGTTTGCAGCACGCCCGAGATGCAGCGCAGCTTGGCCAGGCTATGAAACAAGGGCCACTTTTCGATCTGGACAAGTTCACGGGCGACGCCAGCTCGGACCGGTTCGAGGTCCTTCGAGTAACGGCCGTCGTGCGCATGCAGCTCTTCCCGCGCAGCCTGATCGGGCAGATTGAGCAGCACCATCGCTTGCTGCCAGTTGTGCCAATCGCCGAAGCCGAAGTTCATTCGTCCGTCGACGGCGTCGAACAGCGGACCGGGCTCTCCGCGAGGACGACCGCCGGCTGCGCCGCGCGACCAGCCCATGCCCTGGCAAATCGCGCCGATTGACCACGGATAACCGGTGTGGGTGAGCGCCTCCATCTCACGAACATCGCACACCTCCGGCAGCTGCGATTCCCATCGCCGTCTCAGCGCCGCCGACCCTGCCACGAACGCAGCAAGGCCGCCAACGAGGCCAGCCTGTCGAGAGGGCAGCGTCACCGGAGCTTCGTCCTGCATGGCGTTGATGTAGGCCCAGCCGCAGCGCGCATTGATTGTCAGGTTGCCGCCCGGGGCGTTGGCCAGCGGACCATCCAGGCCAAAGGGCGTCACCGAGAGATGCACCGCGTCGGATCGCATCCCCGACAGCGGCCATACCGCGAGCGCCGCCGGGCCATCGGTGGTGATCACGACATCAGCGCCAGCAATCCAGGGCTCGGATTCGGACGGATCGGCAATCACCGCCGAGCGCTTGTTCCAGTTGGCATAGGCATGCAGCGCAGAGCGCTCCGCACCCGGTTCGTCGTTGAGGAACGGCGCTTCATGCCGCAAGGGATGACCCTCTGGCGGCTCCAGCATGACGACGTCGGCGCCGTGATCTGCAAACAACCGCCCCGCGAACGCTCCCGAGAGACGCCGCGATAGGTCAACGACGACCAAGCCTTCATACGCGGGGACGAGATCGTCAGGCATGGAGTCGCTCACTCAAGTCCTCATCATTTCGGTGCCTCATGGCAATCTCGTCATTCCTGCGTCACGTTATCGGATGATCTCGCCTCGCTGATCAAGTTCCTGCGCAATGCTGACGTATCCTCAGCCCACGGGTCGGGACGCAAGTAGGGGACATTATGGCGACGTACGACGACATCATCATCGGCGCGGGATCAGCGGGAGCGGTGATTGCAGCCCGGCTGTCCGAAGACCCGAATCGTCGCGTGCTGTTGCTTGAGGCTGGGCCGGATTACACCCGCGTCGAGGACATGCCTCGTGACCTGCTCAAGCCCTGGGTCTCGTGGCGCGACCACGACTGGGGATTCCAGGCCAATGCCCGACATGGCCGCGAGTTCCCGCTGCATCGGGGCAAGGTGATGGGCGGTTCGTCGGCGGTCAACGGAACGATCGCGCTGCGCGGTGTGCCCGGCGATTTCGAGTCATGGGTCGCGCACGGCTGCGACGAGTGGCGCTTCGAGGATGTCCTGCCCTACTACCGACGCCTCGAATCTGATCCCGAGGGCGGCGACTTCCACGGGCAATCGGGTCCCGTTCCGATCGAACGGGAGCCATCCGGGAACTGGCAACCGCTGCAGCGCGCCTTCTACGACGCTTGCCGCGACAATGGCTTCGAAGATGTCTGGGATCACAATCTGCCCGACGCCAGCGGCGTCGGACCGTGGCCGCGCAACCGCAGCAACGGCAATCGCATCTCAACCAACATTGCCTACCTGCTCGGAATCCGCGACCGCGAGAATCTGACCATCCGTCATGGCGTGCTTGTCGACAGACTGAGCTTCGACGGCGACTCCGGCGCTCGTGTCAACGGTGTGATCCTCAGCGACGGCGAAGTGATTAGCGGCGAGCGTGTCTGTGTTTCGGCTGGCTCAGCGGTGTCGCCGGCGATCCTGATGCGCAGTGGGATTGGTCCGGCGGAGAAGCTCTCTCCTCACGGGATCAAGCAACGCGTGGCCCTGCCGGGCGTCGGCGAGAACCTGATTGACCACTTCGGCACCGGCGTGCAAGCGTTCCCCAAGCCCGATGTTGTGCATGACCCCGACGTGGTGACCGAGATCGGCGTGCGCTACACCGCGCCGGGCTCCGATCAGTTCAACGACATGCAACTCGCGATCTCGACGATCTGGGACGAGGAACAGGTGCGCGGCCTGACAGAGGCGCCACGACAGCATCCGTCGTTTGGCATCGGCGCGGTGATCCAGCGTCCGCTTTCGCGTGGCTCGGTGACACTGCGCTCGACCGACCCGTCGGAGCAACCGCAACTCGACATGAACTACGCCTCGCACCCCGAGGACCTGCGCCGGTTGATGGACGGCGCGCGTCTCTGCTGGGAGATCATGCACTCCGATGAGATCGCACAGTTCACCGAGCGTGTGATCGCGCCCAGGCCGGAAGTGATGGAGTCGGACAACGCCCTGGCCGACTACATCCGCCGAACCACCTCAACGACCTGGCACATCTGCGGCACGGCACGAATGGGTCTGTCGACCGACCCGCTGGCCGTCACCGATCAGCGAGGGCGCGTACACCAGACCGAGAACCTGCGCGTGGCGGATGCGTCGATTATGCCCGACATCGTCAGTTGCAACACAAACCTGACCGCCATCATGATCGGCGAGCGAGTGGCTGAGTCGTTGCAGACCGACTGAAGCAGCAATGCGCACTCTTGATTCTCAGTTTCCGAAAGACTGATGCGCGGCTCCAATTCCCGTCCCGGCCCCCGAGCCGGGACCCGCTTGGGCTGGGCATCGACAGCATCAACTGGTCACATCTGGCCACCTACCGACCACAAGCACGTTCGCTTCGCTAGCGCCGGGGATGGAGCAGGTCCCCGCTCGGTGGCGGGGACGGGTCAGGGACTGGGCACTGCTCCCAACGCCGGAGGGCAAATTCGCGGATAGATCTATGGAACCGCTGACTTCTGCGGCCTCACGGATGCCACTGACCTGGCCGATGGAGCGAATGCCCCTGCGCCATTCGGCGACGCTCCATTGGTCGCCACTGCTGGCATGGCCGCTACCTGGGAACCACCCAACGATGTCGCCTGTTCCAGGCGCTGACGCTTGGGTACGAGGATCCAGCCGACAACTCCGGCGATGACCGCGAATGAGATTCCGAAGAGGAAAGTTCGCTTGATTGCCTGGACGAACGACTCTGTCAGTGCAGCCTGCACTTCCCCGATCAGCGAGGGATCCAACGTTGGGAAGACCTGCTGCGCCGCTCCGATCCCTGAGGCCAGCACGTCGACATCCATGGCCGAGAGTGACATGCCGCCGAGGCCGTCGCGCACACCTGAGGCGTACATCACGGCGGCGAAGCTGCCCAGGATGGCGATCGACATGGTGCCGCCAAGCTCCTGGCCGGTCGTGGTCACTGCCGACGCCTTGCCCGCCATATCGACCGGTACGGCAGCCATGGACGTGTCGGTCGTTGCCGGCATGTGCAGCGAGCCACCCAGGCCGAGCCAGGCCAGCGAGACGGCAATCATCCAGTAGGGCGTATCGACGGCCAGCACGAGTCCGAGGATCAACAAACAACCGCCGCCGTGGATCGTCGGCGCCCAGAAGAGCAGGAATCGCGGACCAACCTTGGGCAGGATGAATCCCGCGATTGGGGCGAAGAAGATCATCACGACCGCCAGTGGCATCACGCGCAGACCGCTCTCCGTCGCCGAGACGCCCTGCACGAGCTGGAAGAACTGGGGCAGATAGAAGAGCACGCCCATCAGCGCGAACATGATGAAGAACATGCCGACCATTGCGCCGACGAAGTCGCGCTGCCGGAAGAATCCCAACGGCAACAAAGGCTGCTCCGTGCGACGCTCGATCAGGATGAACGCCGACAACGAAATCGCAGCCACGGAAATGGTGGTAATGATGAGCGGATCGTCCCAGCCGCGTGGGATGCCTTCAATGATCGAGTAGACCAGCGCCACCATCCCGACCGTCCCGGTGATCGCGCCCGGCACGTCGAGCTTGGTGTGCAGCACCGACTTGGTCGACGGCACGATCGTCAGGCCGATCAGCGCCATGACCGCGAGTGGAGCGGGAACCCAGAACACGGCAGACCAACCGACGTTATCGACCAGCACTCCGCCCATGAATGGGCCGAGTGCCATGCCGATCCCCATCGAACCAGCCCAGATGCCAAACGCCTTACCACGATCCTTACGTGGGAAGACGGCCGTCACCGTCGAGAGTCCCTGGGGAATGACCAGTGCGCCGCCCAATCCCTGGAACCCACGACCGATGATCAAGAACTCGGCGCTGGGAGAAAATGCCACACCAATCGACGCGGCGGTGAAGACGGCCAACCCAATCACGAGCAGTCGGCGACGGCCGAAACGGTCGCCCAGCGCACCCGACAGCAGTAGCAGTCCGCCAAAGAAGACCAGGTACGCGTCGGGCACCCAGAGCGACTCCGACTCCGTCATTTCGAAGACGCGCTTGATCGTCGGCAGAGCCGTATTCACAATCGTCGCGTCGAGGAAAACGATCGTCTGAGCCCCAGCCAGGATGAATAGCACTACCCAGCGGCGTCGGGCTCCTACATCAACAGACGCGACGTTACCGTCGGCTGCGGCATTCACGTTCGGCCTGCGGGCGAATGGCACTTGAGCATTGGCACAAGACTAACCACCGGAGAGGGTGTGCTCTCTACCTCAGTCATACGCGCGCTTGCCGCGGAGCCTGCCCCCGGCTTGACCGGGGATATCTCGATGTGCTCAGCAAGGAAGCGATGAACCCAGGGGAACACGCCTCCACAGAGTCTGATGCACTTCTCCCCTCTCCCCCCCTTGCGGGGGGAGATGTCACAGAGTGACAGAGGGGGGTCGGCTCGCGACGACCAGATAGGAAAGGCAAACTGGGAACCCCCCTCTGCCTTCGGCATCTCCCCCGCAAGGGGGAGAAGGGGATCAAGGGTCGGTCTCCTACGGGCCAAGGAATGTCTTGACTACGGAAGCCCCGACTTTTGCGGACGCACCAACGCCATCGATCTCGCCAGTGGCGCGACCTCGTGCCGGCCATTGGCAGATGCGCCGTTCGCAGACACGCCATTCGTCGAGATCGCGACGACCGGCGTTGATTCTGATTGCGACTCGACCGGCTTGCCGTCTATCCATTGCATCTGCGTCTGGCGCTGGCGTTTGGGCACGAGGATCCAGCCAACAATGCCCGAAATCAGCGCGAAGATGATGCCGAAGCGCATGGTGTCGGTGATGGCGTCAACGAATGCCTCCCTCAGCACCAGCTGCGTGGGCGCGAGCAAGGACTGGTCCAGGGTCGGGAAGACCTGTTGGGCGGCGCCGATCCCGGTGGCGAGGACATCAACCGACTGCTCAGCGAGGCCTAGCGGCTCCAACCCGGATGTCACCCCGGATGAGTAAACGGCGGCGGCGAACGAGCCCAGGATGGCGATCGCCAGCGTGCCGCCGAGTTGCCGTCCGGCGTTGTTGACGGCTGATGCCTTGCCTGCGAGGTCGACCGGCACCGAAGCCATTGCGGTGTCGGTCGTTGCCGGCATGTGCATTGCGCCGCCGATACCGAGGAAGGCCAGGCCCAGACCGATCATCCAGTAGGGCGTATCCACATCGAGGATGAAGCTGAACAAGAGCAGCGCGCCGCCGCCATGGATGGCCGGCGCCCAGAACAGCATGAATCGCGGCCCCAACTTGGGCAGCAACTTGGCCATGATCGGAGCGAAGATCATCATCGCCAGCGCCAGCGGCATCAATCGAGCGCCGCTTTCGGTCGCCGACATGCCCTGCACCAGTTGGAAGAACTGAGGCATGTAGAACATCACGCCCATCAGGGCGAACATGATGAAGAACATGCCGATCATCGAGCCAGTGAAGTCGCGCTGCTTGAAGAAGGCCATTGGCAGCAACGGTTGCTCAGTGCGTCGCTCGATGATGATGAACATCACCGTCGAGATGATCGCGACAGCAAACGAACCGACGATCAGCGGGTCGGTCCAACCCTTCTGAATCCCTTCGATGATCGCGAAGACGATGGCGATCATCGCGATCGTCCCGGTGATCGCGCCGGGCACGTCGAGCTTGGTGTGCTGCATTGAGCGGGACTCGGGCACGGTGGCCATTCCCAGCATGCACAGCGCGGCGATTGGAGCAGGAACCCAGAAGACGCCAGACCAACCGATCAGGTCGACGAGGATGCCGCCGACCAGCGGCCCGAAGGCCATGCCGAAGCCCATCGCTCCTGCCCAGATGCCGATCGCACGGCTGCGTTCCTCGCGTGGGAACACAGCCGTCAGGATCGAGAGTGTCTGCGGGATGACCAACGCGCCGCCGAGCCCCTGCAGTCCCCGCCCAACGATCAAGAAGTTGGCGTCAGGCGAAAAGGCCACGGCGATCGAGGCAGCAACGAAGATGCCCATGCCGACAATCAGAATTTTGCGTCGGCCGAAGCGGTCGCCGAGCGCTCCGGCCAGCAACAGCAAGCCGCCAAACATCACCATGTAGGAGTCGGCGACCCAGAGCGACTGCGACTCCGACAATTCGAAGGCGCGCTTGATCGCGGGCAACGCCGTGTTGATGATCGTCGCGTCGAGCTGGACCAGCATCTGCGAGCCGGCCAGGACCAACAGGATCGCCCAGCGACGCTTCGACGAGGAAGCCGAACCTGCCGACCCAACAGCCGGCGCTTGAGCGCTCATGCCATCTGCCAGCGCGGCTGCGCCAGATCGTCCGATGTCTGCTCAAACACGACTTGCACACGCGCCCCGATTGCCATGGTCCCGCCCAGCGGTGCATCAACGACCGCGCCCATCAGCTTGATCTCGGGCATGTCGTCGAGCTCGACTAGGGCAACCATGTAGGGGCCAAACTCGCGCAAGGCCGGATGCGCGGGATGCACCACCTCAACCCACGAGTACACGGTTCCGGTTCCCGCCGACTCTTCCCATGTCATCTCGAAGCCATAGCAAGCATGGCAGTTCAGCTCGGGCGGATATTGCCGCATGCCGCAGTCGGCGCAGGCCTGGACCACAAGTCTGCCCTCAGCCGCAGCGGCGAAGTAGCCGCCGTTGATTGGGTCGGAGGGTTCTGGCGTGGTCATACCTTCTGGGAAGAACGGAGCGTCCAGGAAATTCGTACGTTCAGCCGAAGTAGTCATATCGCGAGGGTAACGGCTTCTTGTCCTTGTAGGCTAAATCGGCATGCGCCGATTGCTCATTTTCGCACTCACACCGCTCCTGGTTTGCCTCGCGATTCCATTGAAGGCATCCGCCGAGGCGCCGCTATGTGCGCTGTCGTCTGACTTTGAACGCCAACTCCTGAGCACCGACGCCGTCATGGGGGCGGCTGTCTATGACCTCGAGTCCGGCACGATCTGGAGCGGCGGTCATTCGGGACCATACGCCCTGCACAGCGTGATCAAGCCGCCAATCGCGTGGGCCGTGCTGACTGACGCGCATGAACAACAACGGGAACTGACCAAACTGCAACGCGACGCGCTGTTCTACATGGTCGCCTGGTCGCAGAACCCGGATGTCACAACGCTGCTCAGCATGGTCGGCGGGCTTTCGGGATTCAAGCAGTACTACGAGCGCTGGGGAGTCCCGGAGTTAATCGAACTCACTCACCAGACTCGATGGGGCGCGAGCCTCGCTGAGCCGGTCCATCTGGCCCGACTCTTCGCCGCCCTGGCAATGTCCGAGGCAGTTCCCGACAACGCCAGGTCCGACGGGTTCGACCTGCTTCGGGCCGTTGTCGACAACCATCGATGGGGCGCGTCCATTCCCGAACAGTCGCTGCACGGCTGGGAGTCGCTGATCAAGACCGGCAACTTCACGATCCCTGAAAGTGAGGATGCTGACCCGATTGCCAAAATTGATCCACGAAGCTACGAAGAAGAGGCCGCGCTACTAAATGATCTGAGATTGGCAGAGGCGGAGGCCGCTGCAGAAGTCGAGGAGGGCGACACCCCGCTCAAGAGTCAGGCGACCAAGATTCGGGCAATCGTCAGGATGAACAGCGCCGCAATCTGGCTCGCTCCACCGTGGCAGGGCAGCCAGCCGCGTTACGTCGTGACCATCATGCAGGAGAGCTTCCTCTCCTGGACCGGCTCCCGAGCGTTCCAGAACGAGATCGGCCAAATCCTCGCCAACGCCATCGCCCACCGAGAGTCAGGCGAGTGGACACAGCCAGCCAACCACTGCATCAAGCGAGCGCTGTCTTAGTTTCCTAGATCCTGTCCCCGCCTCAAGGAGACCTTTGAAAAACTCCCCTTCTCCCCCCTTGCTGGGGAGATGCCATAGGCAGAAGGGGGGTCCGCTGTTAAGGGGCCCTATCTGGTCATTGTCAGCCGATCCTCCTCTGTCACTCCGTGACATCTCCCCCCCCTTGCGGGGGGGGGAGAGGGGATGTGGGAGTTGTCGAAGGTCTCCGCGAACCGGGGACTGAAAAGATCAATTGCGAAAGATCGCCGTCGAGATCGGCGCCGAAGCCGGACCTGCTGCGACGATGCATGTCCGCGCACCGTCCACCGGATTCGACGAATCTCCACGCAACTGACGCACCGCCTCCACTGCGAGATTGAAGCCGTGCGTGTACGCCTCGGACAGGTTGCCGCCTGACGTGTTGATCGGGAACTCGCCAGCGTGCGGTGCACTAGGATCGGCTACCTGCGTAGCTTCCAGTCGGCCACCCTCGCAGAAGGGACCACCTTCGCCGACTTCGCAGAACTTGTGATCCTCGAACGAGGTCAGTACCTGGCCTGTGAAGTTCTCGTAAAACTGGCCGCAGTCGATGTCCTCGGGTCCCATTCCTGCCGCCGAGTAGAGCCGATCAACCATCGTCGTGTAGTTCGAACTCATGAATTCGTCGTGATAGAAACCGTCGACGACGTTGCCCTGCCGATGCCCCGAACCCTGCACCGACGCCGAGAGATAGACCGGCGTGTCGGTGAAGTCCTTGGCGATTTCGGCCGTGGTCAGGATCATCGCAGCAGCGCCATCGGTCTCCAGGCAGCAGTCGTAGAGGCGGTAGGGGTCGGCGATCATGCGCGAGTTCTGGTGATCTTCCAGCGTGATCGGGCGTCCGTTCATAACGGCGCGTGGATTGTTCTGCGCGTGCTTGTTGGCCGCAACTGCGATCTGTCCCAGCTGTGCCGAAGTCGTGCCGTACTCATACATATGGCGCTGCATCTTCATTGCCAGGAACTGCGCCGGCGACATCAGACCCTGTGAGACGTTGAACGCGTATTGCCCCCGCAAGCGTCCACCGCGACGCGACTGACCGAAGCGGCCAAACTCGCCCTGCGCGAGCGCTCGATAGACCACGATAAAGTTGGCGTAGCCCGAGACGATACCGGCCGCCGCATTGCCAATCGCCGCGCAGACGCCGCCGCCACCACCGCCGTAGACCATCGAGGCGAATGCGTAGTGCGGCAAGTCGAGCGCCGTCGAGAGCCGGTTGGGATCGTTGCGGTCGGCAGAGTAGGACGAAAATCCGTCCAGCATCCGAGGCTCAAGTCCAGCGTCGGAACAGGCAGCGAGAATCGCCTCAAGCGCCAACCGAAACTCAGGACGGCCAATCCGACCATGCTTCGTATACTCGGTCTCGCCGACGCCAATCACCGCCACCTTGTCGCGAATGTTGCGGTCATACTCATACGCCATGTCATCCTCCCTCAGATCAACCTGAGGCTACGCGATCCCAGCGGATATCCTCATTGCGCTAGCCCACAAACAAGGAGCCTCCGATGTCCGACTTTGCCAACCTTCCTTCTGCCGACCCTGCATCGCTTGGAATTGACGCCGATCGTCTGGCTCGCATGGACGCCCGAATGGCGCAGGCCGTTGAGAACGGTGAGGTTCCCGGCGTGACGACCGTGTTGATTCGCCATGGTCATGTCGCTCATGTGTCGACGCACGGTCACCTCGACGCCGAGCGTCGGAATCCGCTGCCAGAAGACGCACTCTTCCGGATGTACTCGCAGACCAAGCCGGTAACAGCAGCACTGGCGATGCAGCTCCAGGAAGAGGGTGTCTTCTACGTCGACGAGCCAATAACGAAGTGGCTCCCAGAGTTCGAGAATCGCCAGGTGTTGGCTCCCTTTGATCCGCCCAACAAGGTTCGCGGAGAAGGGCTGCTGATGGGTCAGACGGTGCCGATGACTCGGCAGATCACGATCCGTGACTTGTTGACAATGACGTCAGGTTTGCCGTCGTTTGGCAACATCCCGTCGGCGATGTTCCCGCTGCTGGAACCGGCATGGAGCGGCACGGAGTTCGGTATCACCAATCCGGGCGTGGTAGACACATCGGTTTCCGCCGAGCAGCGCGTGTTGCAGATGGCACAGCTTCCTAACGCAAGGCAACCTGGCGCGGCGTGGGAGTATGCGGCCGACTTCGATGTCTTGACACAGGTGCTCGAACGCGCTACCGGACGGAACCTGGACGAGCTCTTCCAGGAGCGCATCTTCGGTCCGCTAGGGGTCGAAGGTTGCGGGTTCTATTGTCCGCCGGAGGACGCTGATCGCCTGGTCACGAATCACCACTGGTCTGAGGACGGCGCGCTCAATCCGGTCGAGCGGCCGGAGGACTTGCACAAGGTGCGGGAGTCGCTGGGGCAGCAGATTTCAGGCAATGGCTTGTACGGCGGCGTGTTGATGACACCGGCTGCGTACACGCGCTTTGCCGCGATGCTACTCAACGGGGGTGAACTCGACGGCGCGCGCGTGCTCGGTCGAAAGACGATCGAGCTGATGACCGCCAATCATCTGGGTGCAATCTGCGGTACGGAGATCGATCTCGCCGGTCCAGGGTTCGGGTTTGGCTTCGGCTACGCAGTGCGAAACCGGATCGCGGGAACGGCGTATCCGGGCAGCATCGGGACATACGGCTGGGGCGGCGCAGCCGGCACCTGGTTCTTCGTCGACCCGGTCGAGAATCTGGCCGGCCTGTTCTTCACGCACGTCTTCATGTACCAGTTCAATCCCGCGGCGTATCTCGAGACCGACTTCGAGAAGGGCGTCTACGAAGCGCTGCTCTAGCTCGGATAGCTTGCGCAACCTCGCTGGCCAAGTAGGCCCGACATCTCTAAGCTGCCTCCTCTGATTCTCCAATCAAGGTGAGGACGTAGCGGCGAAATGAGTCGGCATCCGTGAAACAGCGAAAGCCTGCGGAGCTTGCTTCGGCCATCAGTTCACTTGGTTCGTCAAGGAGAACAGCAACGGGCTCTGACAACTCTGGCTGAAGTCCTTCGGGCCAGGCCAGGTCTAGCACCCGCACAGCTTGGCCATCTTCCTCAGGCGCCAGCTCGTGGCCTAACTCGCCAGCGGACAACCCATGCTGGGTGACCCAGGCGACAAGTTCAAGCAATACCGCCTCCTCGTCCTCGGCTGCGGTTACGCCACCGGCGCTCTCCAAGTGAGTCAACGGCATCGATCCCTCGCGAAGCTGTTTAAGAATGCCGTTCGCAGCATCAGCAAGCAAGTCCCTCCGCTGGTCCAGGAACTCTTCATAGCGATTGACTATCCATGCATCGTCGCTTCCAGGTATCCACTGTGACGCAAGGACTCCAGGGTGGTTGGACTCGCACTCTGGGAAATACACCTGAGGAAGTTGGTTGCCGATGTTCTTCGCGCCGTTGCACTCCGCCGTCAGGAAACTGAAGTTCGCCAGTGCATTGATCAGTTTCTCCGGATAGTGACCTCGAAGTTGTGACTTCGGAAACAGGTGGTGAAGCTGAAGGTGGCTGCCCTTGCCAAGCATATGCTTCTTCAGCTCTAGGCCTGAACAGAAATCGCGCGCGCTGCCTGTCCTCGTCAGCGCGTAGAGCAGCGGGAAGAACCGCGAGTTGATTCTCGCGGCATCGAAGTGGCCGGCCTCGACCTTGATCTCCCCCGAACTGAGATGCAATTCCTCAATGAGGCGGTCCAGGTCGCCGTCCGGCGACTCCATTGCGGTAAGATCACTCTGCATGGTGCTCTCAGGGGAACCAGAGAACCGACTCCGAATGGCGCAAGCTAAGTACCAGTACAACAGCTGGTTCTCTTCCTTGAGTGTCAGCTTTCCGGCCTGCTGATCGACATATCTAGCCATGACGGCAAGCGAATTGTGGCCCGTCAGAACTCTCGCGTGGTCCAATCCCAGCCGATCGCCGAGCAGATTGAGTAGTCGCTCGATGGCGTCCACTGCCCGTCTCAAACCATCTTGAATCTCTTCCGCAGATCTTGACCTCAATGCATCGAAATTGGCGCGACCGGTGAGCACAGTGTTGACCGAGCGAAGTAGCCAGACCAAGTCGAACTTGTCGTAGCCAAGATCAGCCCATCTCTGCAAATGGCTCTTCATCGCGTCTCGGGCTTCTGGCCACTCCGCACAAACCCGAGACAGGGCCAGGTCGCCGCTGGAGAGTTTGGTACCGCCGCTGTTGACCCGATTGAAGATATCGACAATCACATCGAGAGACTGGTCCTCTACCGATATCGCCTCTTCGTGGAAGTGTCTCTCTCGAATGTTCCGTAACTTGCCCAATCGACCGAGATAGCGGAGGAGCAGGTCCATGTCTTCCCCTGCCGCATTCGAAGCGAACTGCGGGAGTTCGTCATCTCCGGCCTGCATCACCTTCGAGACATCGACCCAACGCACATCCCCTTTCATTCGCATCGGTTGGCTGAATGCGAACGTTTCATCTTCAAGATGGAAGTAGAGATCCTCGAATGCTCGCCTATTGCCGTCAAAGAAAGGTGGTGGCGTCCCTCGGATTACCCCGTAAAGGGAGGTGACACGCTGTTGACCATCGAGCAGCATCTGCACCGGAGATACTGCAGGAACTAAGTCTCCGCGCACTTCAACTGAGTTCGATTGCGTACCCCAGAGCAGAAGACTACCAACGGGGTATGAGCGGTACATGGAAGTGAACAGTTGCCTCACTTGATCCCGATTCCACACATAGCCCCGCTGAAACACGGGTAGCGCAATGAATCCATGATCGACATGATTGAGTATCTCGCTGACCTTCACGCTCAATTCTCCTCCATTTTGTCGAGGTGGGGGACATCTCAGGAACTATAGGTCTTGGTCCTCGATTGCCCCATACGGGAGGTCATTGTGGGCCTTCCTGAGTTCGTTGTTATCCATCTCCGTCGCCGAGTTGGTCGTCGGAGATTGCAGGCGAGCCTCTGAGCGGGTCCTCGATTGAATCGGGGACGGGAAACTGGGAATGCCGCTGCCAATTGTCCTGACGCAAGAAATCGCGGAGCCGATCAAAGTAGGCCTTGTCCGCGATGCCTGCCGGTGGTGAGTTCTTTCCTTCCAGGACTAGGGCCTGTTCACATTGCGGCGTAGATGTGCCAGAGTGGGAGGCGGATGGCGGCGCGGTCCAGGTGACCAGATGACCTATCAGACGACGCTGAGCGACAAGCAGTATGCGCGGATCGAGCCGTTGC